>Ga0187894_10000243_pt1 | contig 73735 bp, 59 predicted proteins | sample GBC1701081metaG_FD_136650 | JGI IMG/M metagenome (GOLD analysis project Ga0187894, IMG submission 136650) | White microbial mat communities from a lava cave in the Kipuka Kanohina Cave System on the Island of Hawaii, USA - GBC170108-1 metaG ... | reverse complement strand
TGCAATCCTATACCGGCTCAACCAATCTAATCGTCCGCGCCGATGGCGAACCGCGAGCCTTGCTTGCCGCCATTCGCAATGAATTGCGCCAACTCGATTCACAAATTCCCATCTCCATTGAAACCACACTCGAAGAGCGCATGAGTTTTCCGCTGTTGCCGGTACGAATCGCTGCGTCGGCGCTTGGCGGCTTCGGCTTGGTGGCATTGGCGTTGGCGGCAATCGGTCTTTATGGAGTTATCTCTTACGCAGTAACGCAACGCACCCGCGAAATCGGCATTCGTATAGCGTTAGGCGCAGAAGGCAATGACGTAATGAAACTAATCATCGGGCAGGGCATGAAACCGGCATTATTTGGCGTTGTCATCGGCTTGATTATCTCGCTGGCGGCGATGCGAATGTTGAAGAGCCTGCTTTACGGCGTCAATGCCACCGACCCGCTAACCTTTGCGAGTATTATTATTTTGCTGTCGGTTGTTGCCTTATTCGCCTGTTACCTTCCGGCGCGTCGAGCGACAAAGGTTGACCCGATGGTGGCGCTCAGGTACGAATAGATGATGAAGGGACACGAAAGGAGCACATAGATTCTATGAGAAATCTGCAAAACATCTCGCTTTCCGTGTTGCTGTTGCTTTCGGCATCGGTCATGGGGTACGCACAGACTCCCGCCGCACCCAAAGAAGGCGATCTATCTTTCAAACCGTTCACCCTCAAAGCCGAAGCGCAAACGGTAGAATGCGAACTTGGGCGCTTGGTTGTAAAAGAGAATCGCAAAAACCCGAAATCGAACCTCATAGAGCTTGCTTTTGTGCGTCTCAAAAGCGCCGCCGAAAAACCGGGCTATCCGGTAATCTATCTCGATGGCGGTCCCGGTTCTTCGGCGATAAATCTGGCGCGAGTCCCAGACTATCTACAGGCGTTTTTGAAACTGCGCGAAGTCGGCGATGTCCTTTTGCTCGATCAGCGCGGCGTCGGACTGTCCAAACCTAACTTGACACGCATTTCAGCAGAATCTTTGCCTCTCGACGTTTTCGCCAGTCGTGATGTAGCGTTGCGGGTTCTAAGCGAACGTGCGAAAGCGGCGGCAGACGATTTTCGCGCCAAAGGCATTAACCTGCTGGCTTATAACACCATTGAAAATGCCCATGACGTGGACGACATCCGCAAAGCCTTGGGCGCAGAAAAAGTAAATCTTGTTGGCTTCAGCTATGGTACACATTTGGGTCTGGCTTGCATTCGCTATCACGGCGCTAATTTACATCGCGTCGTATTGATTGGCACGGAAGGACAAAATCATACCGATAAACTTCCCTCAACATCGGATAAATCCATCCAACGCCTGTCACAAATTGTCGCCCAAGATTCTCAACTCGGCAGTCGCATTCCCGATCTGGCAGGAATGTTGAAGCGTGTGCTTGACCGTCTTGAAAAAGAGCCGGTGACGGTTCGCATCACCGACCAACGCGGGCGCAAACCCGTAGATGTCAAGGTCGGAAAATTCGGCTTGCAGTTTTTAATTATGCGCGATCTGGGCGACACCAATGATTTACCGATTTTTCCGGCGTGGTTCTATACTATGAATAAAGGCGATTATCGGATTCTGGCGCGTTTTGTTGAAAGGCGATACAACCAACTCGGCGCAGGCATTCAGTTGATGACGCTGGTCATGGACGCATCTTCCGGTTGTTCCAAAGAACGACGCGAGCAGATTGCCAGAGAAGCAAAGACCGCTTTGCTTGGCGATACGGTCAATTTTCCGTTCCCGGAAATCGGCGCTGTGTTAGGCAATCCCGATCTCGGCGATGAGTACCGCAGCCCGCTTAAAACCGCCGTGCCGACGCTATTTTTCAGCGGCACATTTGACAATAACACGCCATCTTTTCAAACGGACGAAGTGCGGCGCGGCTTCAAACAAGGTATCCATATCATTGTTGAGAATGCCGGACATGAAAGTATGGTGGTTGACGAGACGGTGCAACAAACTATGGTACGTTATTTACGCGGGCAGGATGTTAGCAAGGTAAAAATCGTTTTACCGCCATTGCAGTTTTTGCCTATTCCCGAAGAAACCAAATAAATTGGGTAGTGGTTCAATGTCAGGAGAGAAACAGAAAGTTCAGAGTACAGCCTTCAGGCTGCTGTCATAGAATAGAGGAACTTCAGCCTGAAGGCTGTACTCTAAACGACTCTCCTCACTGAGCCACCACCATAAATCGGAGTAAAACTAATGATTCAATTGAGAAATGTCGAAAAATTTTATCAGCAGGGAGTGTCGAAGACCTTTATCCTGCGAAATGTCAATTTTGAGGTTAAAGAAGGCGAATTCATTTCCATTATGGGACCGTCCGGCGCAGGTAAATCTACGCTGCTGCACATTATTGGGATGCACGACAATAGCTGGAACGGCGAGTTTGAATTTCTTGGGCAGTCCGTTCATAAACTCGATATGAAAAAACGCGCCGAACTGAGAAATCAGAATATCGGCTTCGTCTTTCAGAGCTATCATTTGCTTGACCACATGACGGTCTATGAAAATCTTGAAATCCCTTTATCGTATCGCAACGTCGGCAAAAAAGAGCGCGATAGTATCGTTTGCGATGTGCTTGACCGTTTCCAGATTGTCGGCAAAAAAGGGCTTTATCCGGCGCAACTGTCTGGCGGGCAACAACAACTTGTCGGGGTGGCGCGTGCCGTCATTGCCAATCCGAAATTGATTCTCGCCGACGAACCGACGGGCAATCTGCATTCCGGGCAGGGCAAAGAGATCATGGAACTCTTCAAGCGACTGAACGAGGAAGGCACGACGATTATTCAAGTAACGCACTCGGAAGTGAATGCCAGTTACAGCAACCGCGTTATCAATATCTCAGACGGCTGGATTGTCAAAGGCTGGGACGATATGAAATAGAAAGAGAATCAATTTGATAGCGTCAAAAATGGAAGGCTGTATGAGTCAAGGCACAGATTCACCGCAGAGGCACGGAGACACAGAGGTTGCACAGAGAGGTATTATTTCGCTATAACAAGAAGAATGCACCGCAGAGGCGCAGAGAACGCCGAGACAGCGCGGAGAAGAAGCAAGTATCTTTGTGCAACCTCGGTGTCTCCGTGCCTCTGTGGTGGAAGCTAAGTCTTCGCATACCTGCGATTCGCCAGCAATCTTCAGCCTTGCTTTTTCGTTCTGTTTTTTGACTTGTTGAAGTTATGAATTTCGTTACTCTACAAATAGTGTGATGCAAAATTCTACTTACAAAATACTGATTGCCGATGACCAGCAGGACGTACTGGAAGCCTTGCGTCTGCTCTTAAAGACCGAAGGCTTCGAGATTGCAACGGCGCTTTCACCTGCGGAAGTTTTGCAGGCAGTCGAACGGCAGGACTTCGACGTTTTGCTGCTCGACCTCAATTACGCCCGCGATACCACTTCCGGCAAAGAGGGCTTAGACCTGTTGGCGCAATTGCAACAGTGGGACAGCGCCTTGCCGCTTGTTGTGATGACGGCGTGGAGCAGCGTTGACCTTGCGGTTGAGGCAATCAAACGCGGCGCTCGTGATTTCATTCAAAAGCCTTGGGACAATGCCCGCCTGCTCACCATCCTGAAGACACAGGCGGAACTGGGGCAGGCGCTTCGCAAAGGGCAAAGACTGGAAGCCGAAAATCGTTTGCTGCGCGATACCTCCCGCCCGGTGCTGATTGCCGAATCGGCGGCGATGAAGCCGGTCTTGCAGGTCATCAACCGCGTTGCCGCTTCGGATGCCAACGTCCTGATTACCGGTGAGAATGGCACAGGCAAAGGCGTCATTGCCCGCACCCTGCACGCGCTATCGAATCGCGCTTCCAAACCTCTGGTCACGGTCAACATCGGCGGCATCTCCGAAGGCGTCTTTGAAAGCGAGATGTTCGGGCATATCAAAGGCGCGTTCACCGATGCCAAGAATGATCGCGTCGGCAGATTTGAACTAGCTGAAAACGGCACGCTCTTCATAGATGAAATCGCCAATCTGCCGCTTACCCAACAACCTAAGCTGTTGCGCGTGTTGGAAACCGGCGAGTTTGAGCGCGTCGGTTCCTCGAAGACCCGTAAGACCAATGCCCGAATTATATCGGCGACCAACGCCGATATAAACAAAGAGGTTGACGAAGGGCGTTTCCGACAAGACTTGCTCTTTCGTCTCAACACCGTAGAAATCGCCCTGCCGCCGCTTCGCCAAAGGCGTGAAGATATTTCGTTGCTGGCATTATATTTTCTCGAACAACATTCGCACCGCTACCGCAAAACCATTACTGGATTTACGGAAGCGGCAACCCAGACGCTATTGAAACACCCCTATCCCGGCAATGTGCGCGAACTCGATCATGCGATTGAACGCGCCGTGCTGATGACGCAAGGTGAGTTAATAGAGGCTGGCGATTTAGGCTTTCAACGCGGGCGGGAAGCCACGCGCCGCCTCGAAGATATGAGTCTCGAAGAGGTTGAGGCATTTCTGATTCAGCGCACCCTTGCCGAATGTGATGGCAATGTCAGTCGCGCCGCCGAAAAACTCGGACTCAGCCGCAGCGCCCTTTATCGCCGTCTGCAACGCTATAGCTTGTAGATAATTCGGTAGTAGGTCAACGTGGTGGGAAGAGTTCAGAGTACAGCCTTCAGGCTGCTTGTTTGAATCAGCAGCCTGAAGGCTGTACTCTGAACCTTATCTCTCTGCCTTGCGCCACTACCAATAATTCTTCACCGGGCATAGAAAAATGTCGCTATCGCCAGTAACATCAACACAGATGAGCGCAAAAGAGCGACAACTCAAGAAACGTGGTTCTTTGGTCACCTTAGTTTCCTCGCATCAGAAAATCAGAAATCGCCGTTTGAATCACACCAACTATGTTCTGGTAATGTCACTCGCGGCGGCGCTGCCAGCGGTCTCTATTTCGATGTTCTTTCTATGGACAGGCGATTATACCCCGAAGGTGCAATGGACTTTATCACTACTCATTATCGGCTTCTGGCTCGGCTGCTCTTTTGCCTTGCGTGAGCGCGTTGTCTTTCCCCTGCAAACCCTCTCCAATTTACTCGCGGCATTGCGTGAAGGCGATTTTTCAATTCGCGCTCGCGGCGCAACTCACGAAGATGCGCTCGGCGAAGCCTTATTGGAAGTCAATTCCCTAAGCCAGATTCTGCGTGATAAACGGCTCGAAGCGATTGACGCAACCGCTTTGCTCAGAACCGTAATGGCAGAAATTGACGTGGCGGTTTTCGCTTTCGATGACGAGCAAAGATTACGGTTGGTAAACCGTGCCGGCGAGCGATTGCTGGCGCGACCGCTTGAACGACTCTTGAATAATTCGGCGGCGGAATTGAACCTTGCCGAATTTCTCGAAGGCGAAGAGATACGCACGGTGCAGCGCCGTTTTGCCGGTGGCGCAAGTCGCTGGGAAGTGCGGCGCAGCGCCTTTCGGGAACGCGGGCTGCGCCATCAACTTCTCGTCGTTGCCGATGTCAGCCGCGCCCTGCGCGAAGAAGAACGTCTGGCATGGCAGCGTCTGGTTCGCGTTCTCGGTCACGAGTTGAATAATTCGCTGACGCCGATAAAATCCATTGCCGGAAGCCTTGCCGCCATTGTCGCCAAAGAACCTTTGCCCCCGGATTGGCGCGAAGATTCCAAGCGCGGGTTAAATGTTATCGCCTCGCGGGTGGCTTCTCTGACGCGCTTCATGGAGGCATATTCAAAACTCGCCCGCTTGCCGCAACCGCAATTTCAAGCCGTCAATCTCAGCGCCTTAATCGAACGCATAGCCAGCTTGGAAACCCGCATCAAGATTGAGTTGCGCCGCGGCGACGAGATAACCATTCGCGCTGACGGCGACCAACTCGAACAATTGCTCATCAACATCATTCGCAATGCCGTTGATGCGTCGCTGGAAACCAAAGGCAATGTGCAGGTCGGCTGGCAACGGCGTAATGGTTTTGTTGAAGTCTCTATTCTCGATGACGGGCATGGCATCATGAATGCGGGCAATCTCTTCGTGCCGTTCTTTACCACCAAGCCGAACGGCACAGGCATCGGACTGGTGTTGAGTCGGCAGATTGCCGAAGCCCACGGCGGCACATTAACGCTGGAAAACCGCCAGACCCGGCAAGGTTGCGAAGCCCGTTTGCGGATTCCGCTATAGTTATGAGTTCCGCGCCCATCTTGTATCAACACCGCAAAACCTTTACTATTTTTTTGCTGCCAGTGGAGAGTCGCTACCACATTTTTGCAGATTATTTTGGAGGGAAAAGGATGTCATCTGAACAATTCATGAAAACTCGCCGCAATTTCGTTAAACTCAGCGCCGTAGCCGCAAGCGCCAGCCTGCTGTCGGGCGGACTCACGGTGTTTGCCCGTGGCGTGGCGGCTCCCATCACCCTGCCGCCTTTGCCTTATGCCGAGAGCGCCTTGGCTCCGGTCATTTCCGCCAATACGCTCAGTTTTCATTACGGCAAACATCATAAGGCATATGTTGACAACCTCAACAAACTCATACCCGGAACCGAATATGCCGACAATTCTCTCGAACAGATTATCAAAAAGACGGCTGGCGTTGCCGACAAACAAGCCATCTTCAACAATGCCGCGCAAATCTGGAATCACACCTTCTATTGGAACAGCCTGAAGCCGAATGGCGGTGGCAAACCGACAGGCGAGATGGCAAAGAAGATTGATGCCGCCTTCACCAGTTATGACAACTTCAAGAAAGAACTGAGCGCCGCCGCGACTTCGCAATTTGGTAGTGGTTGGGCATGGCTGGTCGCGGAAAAGGGGGCGTTAAAAATCGTCAAAACGCCGAACGCCGAAAACCCCATGACCAAAGGGCAAACGCCCTTGCTGACCATTGATGTCTGGGAACACGCTTACTACCTCGATTATCAGAATCGCCGCGCCGATCATGTGACCGCCGTAATTGATAAATTGCTGAACTGGGATTTTGCCATGAAGAATATGGCAGGATAAAAAGTCTAGCGAGTCCAGAGAGTCTTGAGAGTTTGGGGAGTTTGGAGAGCTTAGAGAATCAGAGAGTAGAGTCATTGTCCATTATCCATTGTCGTTCGGTGGTTCGATTTGGTTTCAATGCCGTTGCCAATGCAAAGTAATTACCGCATTCGACAATGGACAATGATTTTCCCCCACTCGCCAGACTCTCAAGACTCTCTGGACTCGCTAGACTCTCTAAACTCTTTCCTAAATCAACTCTCGCAGTTTGCGAGCGGCGCGAAAATGAATGGCATTTTCTCCCGACGGCAATTCTCCCGGGCGAAAGAGTCCGTCAACCCAGCGTAGATATTCGCCGACGCTGCGTTTACCGGCAATGGTTGTTTTCAACTCGCTGCGCCCTTGTTCAGCCGTCAGGGAATAGACAAAATCGTTTTTGCTTAGGTAAACACTAATCTCCCAGAGTCCTTTTTTCAGTTCGCGTCCCTCATTACCAAGCAAAATACCTTGCGCCAGTAATTGTTCGATTACCTTGTCAGCCATAGACTCTATTTCTACACAAAGCCTGAGGCTCACGCAATTGCATTTTTCTTTCTCAGGTAAGCGTCTGCTGCTTGTTTGCGCTGTTTGCCTGATGCTAAGATGTTGTACCGATTCTGGAGAACCGAATTGGGTTACTTCTCAAGTTAATCAATCTTTCAAGCGGCAGACCGAACCAGTGGCTTTGCAATTAGCTCTGACGCACCCGCTTACGGCGATGGCAATTTGAGTAAAACGATTATGATGAGAAAACCGACGAAAGTTATTAGCCGCCTTGAAAACGATATTCGCGTCGTCAAAATAACCGGACGACTCGATCCGGGCGATGGACTCGATCCACTGAATGACCATGTGCAAAAATTTATGGAAGCCGGAGAGATCAATTATCTCCTCGACCTTCGCGCCGTCACCTATATCAGCAGTATGGGCGTTGGCAGTTTAATGAAATTCTATCGTTCTGTACTGGAGATGGAAGGCCTCGTAAAACTCCTCTCGCCGTCGCAATCGGTACGCAACATTCTGTCAATTTCGAGGCTCGATAGCGTCTTTCAAATTTACGCTGATGATAAAGAGGCATTAGCAAGTTTTGCGGAAAAATCCGAACCCCTGATTGTTGAAAAGAAGACCGCTTCGAGAAAGAAAAAGCCGAGCTAATTGCCCGGCTTCTTCGGTGGCGGTGGCGGCTTCGGCTCCGGCTTTTTCTCCTTTACCGGAGGCGGTCCCGGCGGCTCTTTCTTCTTCTCATCCTTCTTCTGCTCTTCGATGGTCGCCGCCATTGCCGCCGCATTTTGCAATGGCAAGACAACCGTAGCCGTCAGCAAAAACAGCGCCAATAAAATGGTTGAAAACGCCTTTTTCATACATCCCCCAACAGACTCAAAATCGGTCTGCGCTGCTCAACCAGCATACCATCCGCTCGCAGAAAGTAAATGGTTGTCGCCCGCGTCAAACGTCTTGCTGATAGCGATTCAATAGCAGCGCCTAAGTAAAAGGCAACCCGCGTTCCACACTGACGAAAGCGTATAACCATAACAGAATCAGCATTTATCTAATAGACGGCCGATAGAATAACAGACCAAATCGCCAGCCACTACACTAAAAGGTGCAATCCTTCAACATTTACGTTACGGAGAGATAATTGCCGTCATCAGTCGTCCGGGGTAAATAAGCGGCTTTCGCCGTCAATTCCCGGCAGTTGAATCATTTTGGCAAACTTTAAGCCGAGCTTTTCGAGTACCCGCATCGAGCTATCATTATCCGGGCTGGTTATCGCCACAATTTGCGGGAGTCCGAGAACTTCTCTGCCATACTTCAGGACAGCCGCCGCCGCTTCAACCGCGTAACCTTTTGACCAAAACGCCGGTAACAACGCATAGCCAATATCCACATCGTCCAGCCCTTCGCGTTTTACCAAGCCGCACATTCCAATCGGGATAGGCGTATCCTGCAATGCAATCAGATAAAGCCCGAAGCCCTGTTGCTCATAGCTTGCCATTACCACATTCGCTATATAGAGCCGCGCTTCCTGAACGGTGCGAACCCCTTTATCGCCGATATAGTGAAGAAAAGACGGCTCATTCAACAAGGTGAGAACAAACTCTGCATCATCTGTATTGAGGTGGCGAAGCAGCAATCTTTCCGTTTCTACTATTTTCATGGTGATTGAATTTGAGCCTCCCATACAGTATCCGACTACTATAAAAAATATTGCTGCTTTTGCAAAGCAACTTCGTTTAGCTGAAAGCAATCAAAAAAGGTTGGCTATTCAATCAGCCAGCGTTGTCTGCTTGCCCTGATAAAGCATATAATAACCGGCGAAATATCAAGCTATATTTCTATGGGATTGGACTTTGCTCTTGCCTGACAATGTACGAATCCATCAAAACCACACAAGGTAAGAGATAAGGATTATTTTCTACTTGAAGGAAACTATGCCGGTTTTTCGATTTTCGTTACCGTTGTCGCATCTGCTTAAAAGTTCATTGATGATCTTATTTTTTGGCGTGAGCCTTTCAATAAATGCTCCGGTTGCCCGTCCGCAAACCAATTCCATCGTTGGCAATCCTCGCCCTCATCCTAAGGGGAGTGTAACAAACGCTGTTACTCCTTGGGCTGTCGAGGAGTTATCCCCTCAGGTCTTGCAACTGGCTTTACAAGCAGTTGAATCAGCAAAACAGCAAGGCATTCGTAGCGGTAAAGTTTTAGGAGTAATTGATTTTTCTCTTCCCAGTACCAAACGCCGGTTTTGGATTTTAGACCTCGAACGAAAGAAAGTCCTCTTTCATGAGCTTGTTGCTCATGGCAAAGGTAGCGGTGATAACTTTGCCACCTCTTTTTCCAACCTGTCGGGGAGTTCACAATCCAGCCTCGGACTTTATTTAACCAAATCCACCTATGAAGGAAATCACGGCTATTCATTACGGCTGCAAGGCTTGGAACAAGGGTTCAACGATCAGGCTGAACCGCGAGCCATCGTCCTTCATGGGGCGTGGTATGTCAGTCAAAGTATGATTGACCAGTATCAGCGAATCGGTCGCAGCCTTGGATGCCCTGCCGTGGAAGATGCTGTCGTCAAACCTTTGATTGATAGCCTCAAGGACGGCAATTTGCTCTTTGCCTACTACCCGGACAAACAGTGGTTATCGTCTTCCAAATTCTTACTTCACTAGTTCGCTTCTCTGATTCTGGCAGGGACGCGCGTCCCTGCCAGCTTGATGCTCTGCCTTTCAGAGAATGCGAAACCATCCGCGATCGCGCCGTCCAGTCCGCGCTCCATCTCATTCGATTCCACGTCATAAGCATCCCGATGGAGACGCTCAACTTCGCCCGCAAGGATTGATATGAGTCGGCGCCTCGCCCAGTGGCGCGAAGAAAAGCGCTCTGATCCCCTCCCCAGAGTACCGGGAGATGGGATGTTGAAGCCCGTATGTTTTCGATGCCGTCTGACAGTTGCCGTCTCGTCACTTGCGCTCCAGCACCTCGACGGAATATAACCCATGGTCAGCATCTGGAAACGCCTCACGGAGTGTGCTGGAAAATACCTTGTTGTGGGGTATGTCGTAGAGTTTCTCGCGGGCGCCGCCCTCGGGCGTGTAGTCGTTGTCAAGGAGCAGGAACTTCGCCTCGCCGTCATTGCTCTGCTTCCACCAGTCGTCGGGTGAGGGGTCAGTGGCTCGGCCGTCGCGTTGCAGGTAGTAATCAACCCAGGGCGATCGGCCATGGATCTGTAGGCTTGTTCCACGTGCCTCTGCCCGGATGCGCGCCGCGTCGATGCCCATCTTGATCAACTGCTCACCCGCCGTTAGAAAAAGGGGGTTGCGCGTTTCCCACCAGAGGTTGCCCACCCACCAGATCGAAAGCGCCAAAACAATTGAAGCAGTAGCGCCGCGTGGCAAGGCGGCGAACACGACACACGCAGCGACTAGCCACCAGATGTAGCGGGCAAGGTAAAACCCCGGCCAGCCCGAATAAAGCCAGCGGATTATCCACTCAGACTGCTCGGGGAGTTTTGCCTGTGACGCATACCAAACGCCAGCCAGCCCCGCCGCGAACAGTACGCCGAGGAAGCGCATTGCCTTGATGTCGAGTTGCCCGTCGGCGTAGCTCGACCGCGTAAGTGAGGCGTTCAAAAGCCAATCCACCGTAATCGCCGCCAGCGCCGCCATCCACGGACACGCCGGGAGGAGGAAGCGTGGGTATCCGCCGCTGGCGAACGTATTGCGATAGTAGAGCAGGGTTTGCAGCACGATCATCCCGAGGGCGCCCATGACCAGATAAATCGCCGTGAATCTGCGCGGACTCATCGTAATCAGGCGCGACCAGCGGATCCGCCCCGGCTTGTCGCCCTCCTCCTCCCGCAACATCAGACTCTCGACGAAAGACCAGATCACCCACCCCGCCCCCGCGATTGTCAGCGCAAGGAGCACAGGCGTCGAGACATACCCCCACAACAGAAAGTAATGAAGCCCGCCCCCTTCGCCGTAATGCTCAATCGGCTTGGCTTGAAAATACCGCATGATTGGGAGAAACCAGTACCACTTGATGGAAAGCAAATTCCAGAGCGATTCCGCCCACGCGAGCAGAATGAATGCGACCCAGCGTTTCTGTAGCAAAAAATAAATCGCGACAGGAACCAGAAACACTATTGTCTCGTGGCGAGCCAGCGGCGCAAGCGCGAGTGACACCGCTGCGGACTTGAAGCGCCCGCGTGAAAGGAAGTAAGCGCCGAGGATCAGATAAAACCCGCAGATGGTTTCCGTGAGGGTTGTGTAGGAGAGGCGGAAGTAGAGCGGCATCGCCAAGAGCAGGATTCCCGCGACCCAGGCATGCCGGACTTTCAGATGATGTGCGACGGCGCAAGCCAGCAGCGCCGAGATGCCCGCGAGCGTGACCGTCACGTAACGGCAGACCATGAAACCGCGTTCGTAATCGCCGATCCACGCGAAGAGCGCGTAGGGCGCAGTGAACCCCGGGCGTCCCCAGTCGTGGAGGAGATACATGGGATCGTTCCACGACCAGCGTGCCATGAGGTAGTGCAATAGATCGTCGTCGTGATAAACGCCGTCGGACCGCCACGCCAAGACGCATGCGTAGGCTAGCATCGGCGTGACGGTGGCGAGCCACAGGCGCCAGTGTTTCCAGACTGGTGCGGGTTGATCGAGGCCGAGAGACATGCCGAAGATGATGCGGTATCGGGTGTGAATGTGCAAGGCTTCTAACGATCAGGCTGAACCGCGAGCCATCGTCCTTCATGGGGCGTGGTATGTCAGTCAAAGTATGATTGACCAGTATCAGCGCATTGGTCGCAGCCTTGGATGCCCTGCCGTGGAAGATGCTGTCGTCAAACCTTTGATTGATAGCCTCAAGGACGGCAATTTGCTCTTTGCCTACTACCCGGACAAACAGTGGTTATCTACCTCTAGATTCCTGAATCATTAAAAATGATTCACCCCCTCAAACCTGCTATCTGAAGTATTCCCTCTTGTTCTTGGACTGTTTCACCTACCGCATATTATTCATTAGGATTTTTTTTCATAAAGCCTGTTATGTTTTCGTCAAAAAAACCATTCATTCATGAAGCACGTAAAACCAAAGCGTAGGCAAAAGATTCACGGTTGCTGCGAGTGATGAAATTGCCAAAACAGCAAAACCATGTGCAACAGCAATAAGGTGACAAGTGCTTGCCAACTGAAGTCTCGATTGTTTCGCTGAACGGCGGCATTGAGTCTTCATTGAATCATTTTTACCTTTGGAGATCATTTTTATGAAGGTTGTCAGCTTTTCTCTTGAACAGGGAAATAAATACTTTGGAAAAATTGATGGCAATCGTTTCTTTATCGGCAGCCGCGTTCCTTTTGACGGTGGTAAAGGGCTGATGAATATCAGCGGAACGCTCGCGCAGAAATATGACCGCTCACAATTCAGAGCCAAATTTGGATTCTGGGCTGATTTTATTCACCCCACCGCAATGGCTGAAGGCGGCTTATATCACACCTTAAATACCTATGACCGGGCGCATTTTACTTTTTCCTTCCTGCAATATGCCGCCCACGTGCCGAACGGCGATTTCGTAGTCTATCTGCGTGCCTTAATGAAACTTCCTCTTGCGTCCGAGTATTTCCCTGATCTGGTGCTTCACAACGACCGTATTAGTCGCATAACAGACAACGGTATTACGGCTTTGGAATCAGACACATCAACTTCAGGACTTCTCGATTACTTAAACCCTTCTATTCACGAGATTGAAGATACGGAAGTGATTCAGGCAGCAAAGTTTGTCCATTGGGCGCAAAATGATGCGGCTCATAGAGAGACACAGATTAAGGTTGGCGTTGCACATTTCAAAGATAAGATGGCTCGTTACGCACAGCAGTATGGGTTGGACGGAGCCGATGAAATCATCTGTTTGGTGGTAGCCGACATAAGACATCAGGGGAGAGCGAAAAGTTCAGCGATTATAGCGGCGCTGCAAAGCGCAAATCCTCTCAAGGCGCTCTTAACTATCGGCGAGCCGAAATACCATGAGCGTTTGGCTACCTTACGTCGAGAGATCAAATCGCTCACTCAAGACGGTACTTTTGGTTCGCTAAAATATAGCGCCGCACAGAAAGATTTTGTACAGAAGTGACACCCAACATTGGCATTGTTTAAGGAGATTGTTAGATGAGCGACAGATTATTTGAAGGTGATATTGTTTTTCTCCAGAGACTTTTGAAGTCGGCAGGGCTTTACAATGATGTTATTGATGGAATCTGGGGACCGAATACAGACGCGGCAGTAAATACTTTCGAGGCGCGTTCCGCACAAATTGCTGCGGCTCTCGGTACATTTGATGCTCGCACAGAGAAAAATATCCAAACCTTGCATCTAAAAGCTCAGGAGGGTGCCAGAGCTTTCATGACAGCCGTGCTTGCCGCAGGAATTACTGCGAAAATTATTTCAGGAACTCGCACCTATGCAGAACAGAATGCGCTCTATAGAAGAGGCAGATTCGGTAATCCGGGACCGAGAGTAACCAATGCCCGTGGCGGTCAAAGCAATCATAATTTTGGCATTGCCTGGGATATAGGGATTTTTCAGAATGGCGCATACTTGCCAGATTCACCGCTTTATAATGCCGCCGCACAAGCTGGGCTGGCTGCCGGAATCATTGGCTTGGAGTGGGGCGGGAATTGGACAGGGTTCGTTGATCGTCCACATTATCAACTGACTACAGGGCTTTCGGTAAGCCAGGTTCGACAACGATTTGAGAGCGGACAGCCTTATTTACCATAATCATCTACCCGTCAGATATGACTGACAAAAGGTTGAATCGTAGCCTCCGAAACGTCTTTTTACTGAGTTTCTTTTTAGCATTACACAAGGCTTCGGTCAGGTGGTATGGGACAATGAGCGTACAAGAAAGGCTAAATGCGATTCAGTGCGCTCTTGAGCATTGTCTTGCGGAAGAAGAGTTGCTTGAACTTATCACAAGCAACTTAAAGACGCTGAGACAGGAGTATACAACCAACAAAAACGCCTTCACAAAAGAGCATATCGCTTTCCTACAAAGTCTAACGCCTATTTCAAAACAGCTTGGTTCATTTATCGCGCTCAAAGAGGAATTATTGTATGTAAATACGCTGAAACACTATACCTTTCTGGTCAATCAGCTTGTAGATATAAAAAATGCTCTTCGCCCGTTCGCCGTATGCAAAAGGATCAGCAAAGAAATCAGAGAACTGACAGAAAAACTTCCTATTATCCGTCAGGAAGATGAAGCAAAACAACAGGTAAGGCTGAATGCCCGTATTGCTGCTTTGGAGCATAATCCCTGGCGATGTCCACGACAGCATAAAATGGTTATCAGGGAAGGCAGGTATGGATACTTCCGGGGTTGCAGTAAATATCCCCTTTGTCAGCACACGCAACAGCTTGCACCTCACGAAAAAGACAATCTATACTCATAATTCTACTGATTAGATCCCCATTCCCTCTTTACATAATAAATACCAATATAGTACCATAAAACTGTCTAATTGTGACAATTGGCAGGAGTTTGGGTAGTGGATCAAAGTGGTGGGAAGAGTTCAGAGTACAGCCTTCAGGCTGCCAGTTGGAAGCCGCCGCCTGAAGGCTGTACTCTGAACTTTATCTCTCTGCCTTGTGCCGCTATTGGAGTTTGCCCATTTACCGGCAAGCAGTGTCTTATTGGACGAAAGATAGTGGCTCTTTTCAGCAGCTAAAAAATGGCGCTGATGCAGAAGCGATTGCAGAAATGCGTGAAGGCTGAATGAGTCAAAATGACACAGTATTGTTACATTTTGTATCAAAAGGGTACGAATTTGACTTAATGAGGTACAAAAAAGCGCCAATGCGAGGCGCTTGCAGAAAGGCGCGGCAGAAAAAAAAGCGCCAATACAAAAAATGGCAGCGATGGAGAAAGCGCTAGGGGTGAAGCGATGAGGAAGTATCAGCCATTTTGTTGTCGCTTTGAAAAAAAGCGCCGATGCAGAACGTGATGCAGTCTGTCGCGCAGAAAATGGCAGCAATACAAAAGTGGCGCAGAAAAAATTTAGCGCCAATACAAAATAAAAATGGCAGCGATGCAATCTGTGATGCCGATGCCCCCGTAAGCCGTTCGGTAATGCTGATGGTAAAGCGTTTAGCGAAAAAACGCGCAGATGCAGACAGGGAAAATGGCACCGATGTAGAAAGCTTTGCAGATTGATAAAAAATTTTGCGCCAATACAAAGGCCTTTGCGGTTAGCGGAAACACAAAAAACGTAAGCGTAATACGGTATTACAAGGTAGATTATCGCTAAACTTATAAAGCTTGAAAGGAAACAGTTTTGACGGACGATGAGCGCAGAACTTCATTGCTCGATGTCGCCACCGTCGGCTAAAATTGATAGTTTGGTTTTCCGATAGATTTCGGCTCTATACGACAGGCTCTCATGGCAATAACTAAAATTACAGTTCGTGGAGCGCGGCAGCACAATTTGAAGAATATCAGTCTGGAGATTCCGCGCAACAGCCTTACCGTCGTCACCGGGCTTTCCGGCTCCGGCAAATCGTCGCTCGCCTTCGATACCATTTATGCCGAAGGGCAACGTCGCTATGTTGAATCGCTGTCCGCTTATGCCCGCCAATTTCTCGACCAACTGGAAAAGCCCGACGTGGATTCAATAGACGGACTCTCGCCGGCAATCTCTATTGAACAAAAGACCACCTCGCGCAGCCCGCGGTCTACGGTTGGCACTGTTACCGAGATTTATGACTATCTGCGTCTGCTCTTCTCTTCCATCGGGCATCCGCATTGTCACATTTGTGGCAGACCGATTTCACGCCAGTCGGTAGACCAGATTGTGCAACATCTCAGTCACCTGAAAGAGGGCGAGCGCGTTATGGTGCTTGCGCCGATAGTGCGCGGGCGTAAAGGCGAATTCAAAAAAGAGATTGAAAAGCTGGGGCGTTCCGGCTTCACCCGCGCCCGCATTGACGGCGAACTGCGCCAACTTGACGAGGAAATCAAACTCGACAAACGCCGCAATCACACCATTGAAGTCGTCGTTGACCGCCTGCTCATCAAAGCGGGCGTGCAGAAACGGCTCGAAGAGTCGGTGCAACTGGCGGCAAAGCTGACCGACGGTCAGGTATTAATCGCCATCATTGACGGCGACGAAACGCTCTACTCCGAAAAGATGGCTTGCCCGAATTGCAACATCTCGATTCCGACGCTTGAGCCGCGTTCTTTTTCATTCAATAGCATCTATGGCGCGTGCAAAGCCTGTCACGGCTTGGGCGTTAAAGCCGAAATCAACCCGGCGAAACTTGCCAGCGACCCGACAACGGCGCTTAAAGACCTCGATATGTTTCCGGCGGATACCGGCATCAATAATCATCTTCGCGCCGTGTTGAAAGCGATTGCCGCGATTCACGGCGTTGCGGAAAATGAGCCGTTCACCGCCTTACCGCAGAAGGCGCAGGATGCCTTTTTCTTCGGGCAGAAAGAGCGCATCGTTTTGAAATTCGGCAACTATGAATATCGCACTGAATGGAAAGGCGCGATTCATTATTTAGGGCAACGCGCTAACGAAGCCCGTACTGACGCGACGATTGCCGCTTTTGAATTACTGGTTTCGCAAGGCGTCTGCCCTGCATGTCAAGGCAAACGCTTGCAACCGGCATCGCTGGCGGTAAGAGTTGCCGGACACACTATTGCCGATTACACACAACTGCCGATTAAAGATGCCGTTCGTGTCTTCGAGGAAGTTCAACTCAATGCCCGTGAAGAAAAGATTGCCGGACTCATTCTGCGCGAAGTGCAAGAGCGATTGAAATTCCTCGATAAAGTCGGACTTGGCTATTTGACGCTTGACCGCGCTTCGGCAACCTTGTCGGGCGGCGAAGGGCAGCGCATTCGCCTTGCCACACAGATTGGCTCTCAACTGCGCGGCGTTCTCTACGTGCTGGACGAGCCATCTATCGGTCTGCACCCGCGAGACAATCTCAAACTGCTTGCAACGCTCGAACGTCTGCGCGATCTCGGCAATACCGTTCTCGTCGTTGAACATGACGACGAGACCATACGCCGCGCCGATCACGTCGTAGATTTAGGTCCGGGCGCGGGCGCACACGGCGGGCATATCGTTGCCGAAGGCACACCGCGAGAGATTGCCGCTTCAAAGGAATCGCTCACCGGTCGCTATATCTCCGGCGATTTGCAGATTGCCGTTCCCAAAGAACGACGGCAGGCGAATGGCAAAGCGATTCGCATTCTCGGCGCAAAAGCCAATAATCTGAAAAACCTTGATGTAACCATTCCGCTCGGCTTGTTCATTACCGTGACGGGGGTTTCCGGCTCCGGCAAATCCACACTTATCGAAGATATTTTGTACCGCGCTCTGGCAAAAAATCTCTATCGCAGTTTGTTGGAACCGGGAGAGCATCGCGCCATTGAAGGCATTGCTGATATTGATAAAGTGATTGAGATTGACCAATCGCCTATCGGTAGAACGCCGCGCTCCAATCCGGCAACCTATACCGGCGTCTTTACCCATATTCGGGAACTTTACGCTATGCTGCCGGAATCGAAAGAGCGTGGTTATAAACCGGGGCGTTTTTCCTTCAACGTCAAGGGCGGACGTTGCGAAGCCTGCGAAGGCGACGGCTTGAAACGCATTGAGATGAACTTTCTGCCCGATGTTTACGTTCTCTGTGATGTCTGTCGCGGCGCACGGTACAATCGTGAAACATTAGCGGTACGTTACAAAGGCAAATCCATTGCCGATTTGCTCGATACGACGATTGAAGAGGCATTGGAATTATTAGAGAACATCCCGCAGATTAAGAACCGCTTGCAGACCTTGATGGATGTCGGGCTTGGTTATATCAAACTCGGACAATCGGCAACGACGCTTTCAGGCGGTGAAGCGCAACGCATCAAGCTATCGAAAGAGTTGTCGAAACGGGCAACGGGCAAAACGCTTTACATTCTGGATGAACCGACCACCGGATTGCACTTTGAAGATGTGCGAAAATTGCTCGATGTGCTGCATCAGTTGGTGTCATTAGGCAATACGGTGCTGGTGGTTGAGCATAATCTTGATGTTATCAAGAGCGCCGACTGGATTATTGATTTAGGACCGGAAGGCGGCGAAGACGGCGGGCGCATCATTGCCGAAGGCACGCCGGAAGAGGTAGCAAAAAATCGTCGCTCGCACACCGGACAGGCATTGAAGGGATTGTTGAATGGGCGCAAGCCCGCAAAATAGAGAATAGCCTAATAGGAGACGGTTTAAGAATGCGATGCTACCTCAATTCTGCCGCGTAGCGGCGTAATGAATTTAGCCGTGTAATTTATTGCACGGAAAACCGCATACCCAAGATTTCCCGTCGCGTCAGCGATGATTGATAAATGATTGCCCGCTTGATTCAACTGTCGCTACGCGACGCGCTGGGCGGCGATGACGCCATTCCGTGCGTTAAAACACACGGCTAAACTCAAAGCGTCGCTACGCGACCAAAAGTATCGCATAGTAGAGAAAAATAGCCTATTTGTTCTTTGATAATCTGCTACTCAAAACTTCCTCAGCCGCCCGGTTGCCGTGATAGAATGCTTCTTCAAAGAGCGAGACGCCGCTTAAATCGGAGTGCGCGAAGTGGATATTGCGATACGGTTTTGCGGCTTCAAGTCGGGCGGCGCTGCTGCGAAAGTTCGGGCGCGGGCGTATCATCGCGTGACCCCAGCGCATTACGTCGAGACGTTCGGTGAGCAAGCGTATATCCCGGTGAGCGCGGCGCAAATCGGTCAACGCTATATCCGCCCAGCCCGCCCAATCCGTGCCAAGCAGTCGTTCCCGCGCCTCTCGCGGGTTGTCGTCGCAAAGCGGGTAGTAATAGGTGAAGATGGTCGCGCCCCTGTCCAAGCCGCCTTGATGTGTGGCGGTGACATAGCCAAGTGACTGACTTTCATAGAGAACATTATCCCATGCCAACGGAAAGCCGCGACTTTCGGGACGGTCTTTCAGGTGGAGATTTGCCACCATCCACGCGCCGTATTGAAACTCGTTGACGTGCGCCGGCGGCTTCTCCCGGTAGTCCCGAATCAGATAACGAGTCAGGAAGGTCGGCGCACAAAAGATGACCTTTTCGGCGCGGAAGCCTCGCGTTGTCCGTCCATCCTGACTGAGCGCCAGTACTTCAACGCCGCTTGCGGTTGGCACAATCTCAGCCGCCGCCAGCCCGGTCTGGACGCGGTCTTTCGATAAGTTGTAGAGATGCGTCACGAGTCTACCGTTGCCTTCGGGAAAGGTAATCAACGGCTCGGCTTCGTCGCCCGGTTTCTTAATCCGCGAGGCGAAATAGAAGAGACCCGCCCAGGCGCTCGTCTGGTCAATCGTCATGCCGTAATCATCGCGGCACGAATAGTCCACCAGCCAGCGCAGACGCGGCGAGGTGAAGGAATGTTGATTCATCCAATCTGCCATGGTGATTTTATCGAGCGCGAGGACTTCCGCATCGTCCGAACTGTTGACGGTTGGCAGCGCAAAAGCGCGACGCTGACGGCTATCGCGCCACGCTACCCAGCGATTCACCTCTTTGGTGAAAGCGTCGAGTTGCGCGAGGTCGTCTTTGCTGGCTCCGGCGTGCAAGTACAATCCTTCGTACCATTTGCCTTTGAAGAAGACGCGCTCTTCCGGGTCACGACATAAGAACTGTTCAGCGACTACCGGCTCGCCGTCCTTATCCGTGCCTTCGAGAATGCTCATCTCATTGAGCAGTTTGACAAGCTCACGATTCTCTTTCATCGGCGCGGGCAGATAATGAGCGCCCCACGGGTAAGAGATAAGCGGCGACGAACCACTGCGAGCCGTGCCGCCGATGCTGCTTTCGAGTTCCAGCAGGACGAAATCCTGCAAGCCCGCTTGCATTAGTCGTCTTGCCGCTGAGAGTCCGGCAACGCCGCCGCCAACGATGACGACCTTAACGCGCTGCCAGTTCTCATTGGCTATCGTGAGGCGCACACCGTCGCGCAATTGATGACCTAGCCCGTCGGACGCGCCAACAATTTCGCCATCCGGCAACGGCGGAATGCTATCGCTTTTGCAAGCTGCCAGCGCCACCGGCAGACCAAGAAAGGCGGTAAGAATTTCCCGACGAGTTAGGTTTGATGACGTATTCATTATCAATCATGTTAAGCGGCGATGAGACAACCAACAACCTTCAGGAGCAGGTGTTAGAGTTCAAACTTTAGTTTGGTCGTAGCTTCACAAGAAGACCATTGGCGACTACGACGAACCTTGACAAAGGATTAGCAAACTGAGATTAGAAAGATTCGTAAGCAGCACAAGGCTTTTGCTTCGTAAGCTACGACCAAACTAAAGTTTGAACTCTAACGCCCGTCGTTAAATGGGTCTGTTGATTGGCTGGTCAACGCTTATTCGCCAAAGCTTAATATGGTATGAATCAGGCAAAAATGAAATCCTACTATTTACCAATTCTTATTGCCATTGGCGGCGGGGCGCTGTATCACCTCGCGCAGAAATCCATTCCGAAGGATGCCAACCCGCTTGCGGCTCTCTTTATCGCTTATCTGACAAGCGTTGCGGCGGTCTTGCTCTGTCTGCTGCTCTTCCCGGCGGATAAGTCTTTCGTCGCTTCTTTGAAGAAAGCGCATTGGGCAATGTTCGCGGTTGGCATTGGCGCGGCGGCAATCGAAATCGGGTTTCTGCTGGCGTATCGCAGTGGTTGGAATATCAGCACGGCAGGGCTTATCGTCAATATAACGATTGCCCTATTGTTAATCCCTGTGGGCTTGGTTCTCTTCAAAGAGCAGCTTTCGACTTGGAATGTTGTTGGCATTGTCCTCTGCATTCTAGGGTTGCTCTTTATCTCGAAGCAGTAAGAAACGGCTCTTGGGGCGACTGAGATCAGCTTTCCGTTGCGTGTCTGGTTTGGAGTGCGGTGACAAGTCACCGCACTCCAAAATCATCGTTCGCATAATCGAAAGCCGCTCTAGGTTCTTGACTCTTATGCGGAATTGCTTATGATTCCCCGTAGCTATTACGAAAGGAGAGACTGCCTATGCCAGCACTCAGAGTTGAAAAACCGATACCGGGAGATCAGGCGTTTACCAAAACCAGCAAAGAAGCGACGCTCTCACAAGCAGCGTTGCTACTCTACATCGGCAAACAGTTGCGCGGCGATGAGTTTATCATTCAGGCGCGGGCATCGGCTGTCAATATGGAAGCGGCTGTCGAAGTTGCTCCGGCAGATGACATTCGAGAGTTCAACCCGCCAACGCTTGCGCCAACCAATGAACGCCACGGTGTCAGGAGTGTACAGGCGAATCTCGAATCGCGGTTCGGCAGAATCGCGCCTGTTAAAGCGGTTGTCGCAAGCGACGCCAAGAAGCTCAGAAAACCGCTTGCCGAACTTGCTGACAGAGTTTATGCCGAAGGCACAACTGAAAGCGCGGCAAACCTGTTGGAAGCTGCCTTATCGCATCCGAACGAATTGAACCGCGTGGCGGCGGCATCCTCGTATCTGGAGATTACGACTCAACCGGCTCGCCTGATTAAGATTTTGGAAGCGGCGCTTAATAGCAAAGATGAATTGACCCGCGATGTCGCCGCCACATCATTAGCCCGCGTCGCGCCGGATAATCCGAAACTGAAAGCCTTGACCAAACGCCGCGCCACAAAGACCCGCAAGCCGCCGTCAAAGACCAGTTTTATTGTCCATGGGACTTGGGCGCGAGGCGCGGATTGGTGGCAACCGGGCGGCGATTTTCACACTTACGCTTTGCAAAATGTGCGCCCCGATTTGTACAGCGCCAATGACCGTTTTGAGTGGTCAGGCGGTTATTCCGATGCGGCACGCACACAGGGAGCAACCGATTTACGCGATTGGGTACAGCGCAAAGGCTTCAATTCGCCTGACATTTTTGCTCATAGTCACGGCGCGAATATCTCAATGCTGGCAACGCAGATGGGTTTGAATATAGGAACATTGGTGTTGCTGAGTTGCCCGGTACACGCCAGATACCTGCCAGACTTCACGCACGTTCAGCGGACCGTTTCTTTGCGCGTGCGTTTCGACTTAGTGATACTTGCCGACCGGGGCGGGCAAAAATTCAAGCATCCGAATATCGAGGAGAATGTGCTTCCCTTGTGGTTCGACCATTCCGCCAGCCATGAGCCGGATGTATGGAAAAAACATCAGGTAAAGGCTATGCTTGGTCTATAGAACGTATGTTGCTTGTTCGCGCCATCAATCTTTTCCTGATGAACGCCGTGTGGCGGCTGACGAGTTTGCGTTTTGCCGGTCGCGTTTTGGTAGAGGCACTTGGAGCAAAGCAGGAGACGGTTCGTATGATTGCCGCTACTTTGCTGACCAAAGCCGGAAAACGCTCACTGCCGTTATTGCGGGAAGCCGTCAACCGGCGCGAAAATCTGCAAATCGTTCTGACGATTATTGGCGATGTTGGTGGTGATGAATACCGGCAGGAGTTGGAACAATTTACCCGCGACAACGACCCGCAAGTAGCAAAATCGGCGCAGTATGCCTTGCGCGTTCTGACCGCAAGGCAATCAGGCGCATAAGGTTTATTGCCACTCAACCTTCAGGTGCTGGCTTGATGGCGGGCGGCGAGTTGTCCGCAGGCGGCAGCGATGTCCTGCCCACGCGCGCGGCGAATGAATGCCGGAAGCCCTCCGGCAATTAGTATCGCCTGAAACGCTAAGATGCGCTGCATCGAAGATGACAGATAAGGCAATTCCGGCGCAGGGTTGTGCGGGATTAAGTTCACTTTGGCTTTAATGTGAGCCAGTAGACGCACAAGGTCGCGGGCGTCTTTATCGGAGTCGTTGACATCTTTGAGCATCACATATTCAAAGGTCAGGCGCTCACGTTCGCCAAGCGGATACTCCTGACAGGCTTTGATTAGTTCAGCCATTGAGTATTTGCGGTTGATAGGAAAGAGGCGATTGCGTAACTCTTCATTAGCGGCAGTCAGCGAGATTGCCAGACGCGGGCGAATCTCTTCTTTGGCGAAGTCGTAGATACGCGGCACAATTCCGGCGGTTGAAACGGTTACGCGACGCGGCGCGATACCCAAGCCTTCTTCGTCGGCAAACAGCCGTATCGCTTTCATCACGTTGTCATAATTCAGAAATGGCTCGCCCATGCCCATCATAACGATATTCGTGCCGTGTGGCGGTTCGACGCCCTCGCCATAGACTTCATTTAAGACGACAACAACCTGCGAAACGATTTCGCCGGTCGTCATATTGCGCTTCAAGCCGACCACGCCGGTCATACAGAAATCGCAGGCAAGCGGGCAACCGACCTGACTGGAAATGCAGAGGGTATCGCGGTGGTCTTCGGGCATAAAGACCGCTTCGACTTCGCGCCGGTCCGCCAGTCTGAGTAAAAACCGGCGTGTGCCATCCGTTGCCGTAAAGACGCTTTCAACCTGTGTCCGGGTCACTACCGCTTGTTCTTCGAGGATGTGGCGCAAGGTCTTCGGCAAATCGGTCATCGCCGTAAAACTCGTCAAGCGGCGACGATAGATGGCGGCATAAAGCTGGCGGGCGCGAAAGGGCTTCTCGCCCAAGCTGTTCATAAACTCCTGCAACTCTTCTGGCGTTAAGCCAAGCAACTCTTTTTTTAGCGGCGTTACCTCTTGCATGGCTATTTCATTTTCCCTTAAAGAGCCGCGTAAAGCCAGCAATGCAAACGGCTTTGTCAAAACGCAACCAATTTTCTATCGTGAAGAGTGGGAATAAGCAGGTGGGAACTATTCGCCGCGAGCGATTCTGCCAACCGCGCCGCTCGGATGCCATTGGGCGAATTGCTCGCGGGTCAAGCCCTTATGTGATTCAAGCGATACCGAGAGGGCGCTGATAACATAAATTTTGGCGAGGATGCTGGCACGCGGGACGAGGTTCAATAAACCGCCTTCATTATCAACTCCGGCATACAAAAAGACTTGTGATAATTGCGCCAATCGAGAGTTACGGTTGCCGGAAACGCAGATGACGTTGACGCCCAGTTTCGTCAATAGTTCAACCGCCTGAATCAGTTCGGCAGTCGTGCCACTGTTAGAGATAGCAATGATAACGTCTTGTTGTCGCGCTTGTCCGGCTGACCCGTGCAGACATTCGGTAGCGTGAAGAAAATAGGTAGGTGTGCCGGTGCTGGAAAACAGCGAGGCGGTATAGCGGGCAACGTGTTCGGATTTGCCGATGCCAGTAACATGAACGCGCCCGCCTGCGGCTTCGCATTCCAGTATCAGTTTAGCGGCGGCTTCTATAGCTTCCACTTCCGCACGAGTGCGAAGAGCAGACATCTCTTCGACCGCCAGATCGAAAAATCTTTCTACTTCCTGAGCGGGATTGATTGAAGTTTCCGTTAAAGGATAACTTGCTCTGGCAGAACTGCCGTCGTGATTTCCATTGCTTTTGTGGTTGCCGTTTGTTACTGCTGCGGTCACAGCAAAACCATTCAACCCATCGCGCTTTGTTGACATAGAAGGACCTTTTCCAATTCAGAGCATTAGTTATATTTACCGATGCCGCAAACGTCAAGCGAAATTATGATTTGCCTCAATTTAGTACATTCCGGCTTTACCTGACAGGTGACTGTAATTTGCCGCTTCACGGAGCAATGGCAAGCACCCGCGCCGGACTGCCGGAACCATTTTCAATCGGCAATGCGCCGACGAATATGACTGCGCCGCGTGCCGGCAGTTTATCAAGATTGGTCATATTCTCAATATGGTACAGCCCGCTGCCGTGTGAAATCTTGTGACCGAGAAACGACTTTGACGTGCCGGGATCAATGGAAAGCGTATCTATGCCGAGAGCCACAATCTTCGGATTGCGTAAGAGGTATTGGATTGCTTCTTCAGAAAATCCCGGAAAGTGCAAAACGCCTTGAGCATCGGCATTACGGTATTTTTCTGCATCGTTGTAGCGTTTATCCCAACCTGTCAGCAGAAGCACCGCCGCGCCTTCGGGAATCGCGCCGCCTTTCTCAAATGCCCCGATGTCGGCGGCGCTGAGTTGATAATCAGCATTCGCTTCGACCTTCGGGCGAACGTCAATGACGACAACCGGAGCAATGAAGCGTTTCACTTTGACGCGCTCAATCGTCTCTTTCCAGACAATGAAATGTCCCGGCGCGTCTACATGGGTGCCGAAGTGTTCCGGCAGACAAATTGCGCCGCTGGCATAGCCGTCTTTTTTGATGTCAGAGAGTTTTTCATATCGAAAGGCATCTTTCTCGCCGCCGAACGTCGGCGTTTTGTCATTCAATGGATGGGTTAAATCAATGATTTGCGCCTGCCCTTTCAAAGCGCGTTCCAACAGCCCTTCGCCGGAAGAGACATTCGATTTTGTCTCAACCGGCGCAGGCGGTTGTTCAGTTGATTGGTTGCGCGTTGGAAAGCCGCGCACATAACGGATGAGAGCTTTCATCTCGGCAGGCTTGAGAGTTTGTTTGAATGACGGCATAGCGCCGCGCCCGTTGGTGATAGAACTCAAAAGCCGCGCATCGGCACGAGATTTAAGAAATGCCGCATCGGTGAAATCGGGTATGCCATTGCCTCCTTTGCCGTCCGCTTTATGACACATCGAGCATCGCTTCACAAACTCTGACGCGGCAAAAGTTTCATCAGGCAGAGGTGCAGCGGCTTCTTTTGTGGAACTTTTCTTCGCTCTGGTTTGTGCGGCAATGGTAATAGCCGCCACGAAGAGAAAAATCGCAATCATTAGTATTTTAATGCCTTTAGAATTCATACTCATCTCAATTCAATCACAGAATTTCGCGTTCATTGCCGACTCGGCGAGTGATGCGTTCGCTGTCTAAAAATTCCAATAGGGGAATCGCGTGTTTGCGTGATAAACCGCCGGTTATCTCTTTGAAGGCGGCAACGTCAATCTTCGATTTTGTAGATTTATAAGCGCGAACCCGATTCTTCAACTCTTCCATCACCGTTGCATGGAAAACGAAATCCCCAACGCGCACAAGGCGCTTTTCAGCAAGCAGTAGATTGTAAAACTTACGCGCCAGATTGACCTGCATCTTCAAACTGGCTGCCGCCTCTTCGAGAGTAATGGCTTGCAAACCGGCGGTCTTGAAAGCGGCTTCCAGAGCCTGTTTTACTTTAGCGTCCGCATCATTCAGCGCCGGCTTATGCGAAGCGAGCCGCAGCGCCTCGCGGTCTGCATCAACCTTTTTATCTTCTGAAAGTCGGCTAATAACAGCGCGAAAGATTTCCGGTCTGAGTTTCCCAAACAACCGTTCGCGCACCTCTTCTCGACTGATGCCCAGTGACAGCGGTTCGCGTTTATGATGCGCTGCCAGTAATTCCAGCACTCGCGTTGCGAGAGTTTCAAAACCAGAGCGCGAAATCAGTATCTGTGGCGCATTGGAGACTTCAATGACTCGTTTTGTCGTTATCAACTCTCGGACAATTTCCGCAAGTTGTTCATTGGTTGCCCCGGTACGATTTGCCAACTCGGCTCCGGTCATGGCTTGTTCGCCACTCATCTCTATAAAGATTGCGGTGCGGTCAATCGAATTACCGGCATCTTCTAATCGTTGAAGCGTGGCTTTTGCGTTCCGGTCACGAAGGCGATGCTTTTCCGGGAAAGCATCCAGAATCATGCCGCCGCCAATGGTTATTTGTGGCGAATAACTGCGAATTATAAAGCGATCTCTAGGCAGCGCCGCAATCGGTTCTTCAAGGCGCAGTTGGGCAAAATCACTTTTTCCCGGCTCTATTGAGTCTGAAGTCTGGAGTCTGGAGTCTGGAGTCGAAAATTGAGAGGCGTTCTCACCCACATTAACCTCAGGCTCCTGATCTCGCATCAATGAGACACGCGCCATCACTTCAACAGTGCCGTGATGCAAACGGACTCTGGCGCGATGCGCTACGGGACGAGCCGCAGCCGGTAAAATTTCCAGCCGCACATCGAGCATAGAAGTAGGTCGCAGACGATTTGCCAGCGTCAGAACGCTGCCACGCGGAGCCTGTTCCAGATTGATGCCTTGCAAATTGACTGCCGTGCGTTGTCCCGCCAGCGCCAGTTCTGTATCGTGTCCGTGTACTTGAAGATTGCGAACGCGAGTACGAACGCCGGCAGGCAACACTTCAATCTCATCGCCGTTTTTGAGAGAACCGGCAATCAAGGTTCCGGTGACGACCGTTCCGAATCCTTTGACGGAAAAGGCGCGGTCAACCGGCAAACGTGGCGTTGCCGTAGTGGTTTTTGGTGCGACACTGGCAGCCAGTTTTGTGAGCGTCGTTTTTAACTCTTCGATACCGGCTCCGGTACGCGAACTGATCGGTAGTATTGGCGCATTTTCAAGGAAAGAGCCTTTGACGAAATCTTCGACCTCCGCTTGCGCGAGTTCCAACAATTCTTCATCAACAAGGTCGGCTTTGGTCAACGCCACCAAGCCCGCTTTGATTTGTAACAACCGGCAGATGTCGAAATGTTCGCGGGTCTGCGGCATGATGGATTCATCCGCCGCAACAATCAGCATCACAAGGTCTAAACCGTGCGCCCCGGCAAGCATATTCTTAACAAAACGCTCGTGTCCCGGCACATCCACAAAGCCGAATTGATAGTCACCGATTAGCAAATCAGCAAAACCAATATCAATGGTGATGCCGCGTTGTTTCTCTTCTTTCAGGCGGTCCGCGTCAATGCCGGTGAGGGCTTTAACCAGCGCCGTCTTGCCGTGATCTATATGCCCTGCTGTGCCGACAATTATGTGCTTCATAGGTTGATAGAGAAAGCATAGCAAAAAGTGAGCGGCAAGCGCATCTCAGTTGAAATCGTTATGGCGCTTTGCGGATGAAAACATCATCATATCCGGCAACTGCAAGCCTGTTGTAATGTGCTTCAACCCATTGTTGTAATTCCGCTTTGCGCTGCATTTTCCTCAAACGCGAAAGAACAATGATTTTTGGGTTGTGTTGAGCAATCTCATCAAGAAGCGTATGAAAGTTGCCGGACTTCTGCGCGGCGATAAAATCGTCTTTGCCATAATCAAGAAAGACATAAGGCGTGGCATTGGGTTTGTTGAGCAGAACTAAAACTTCTGTTGCTCCATGCACAAAGATTTTTTCGCCTTCGGTAAGCTCCCGGTCAATGACTTCTATTGCCTTAATCTGCGCTTGCAGTTGCGGGCTGCTGTCGCGCCAAAACTCCACGCCGCGCCATAAGGTTAGCAGCAAGAGGATTGCGGCAAGCAGTTTCGGCAGCCAATTTACAAGTCGTAGATTTCTGAAAAGACTAGCAATCTTTACAATAGCGAAACCCAAAAAGACGCCGATGAAAGGGAAAAGGGGTAGTAAGTCGGGTCCCGCCTGTAAATTAATCAAACAGAAAAGCAGATAAACAAGTGGCGCAATCCAGAGAGCGTCTTTGATGGTTGCGTTTGATTCATCTTGTTTTACCTTGAGCGCGAACTTGTCACGCAGGCTCTGAAAAATAAAGAACAGCAAGCCACTGAAACTTAGAATAACAATCCAGAAATCTACTTTGAAGACCCGCCATAGAATCATTAGTAGATGCCCCGCTGCATCATCTTTGCGGGTTATCGGCGCATAAACCTGATAGTTGTAAACCATCGCCCAACGCCACAAATCACCGAGCGCATGATTGGCAGCAAAATAAATGATCGTTATTGTCAAAGGCAGCATCGCGCCGATGATTACCTGAATCGCTCTGCCGTCTCGCCAGCGTGTGAAATAGTTTGAAAATACCAGAACGGCTGTTCCCGTAAACAGCAATCCCGGCTGCCAGCACAGACAGGCAAGCATCGAGCAAACGCCAGCCCAAAACGGGCGATTGGCTGCTATCAATAAAAGTGACAGCAAACCAAAAATAATCATCCACAGCTTCGGCTCTGTACCGGAAATCATCCAGCTTACAAAATGACCGGACATCAGCAATGCAAGAGCCGCAATAACTCCGGCGGTACGGCTCTTCAAAAAAGTAACGCCCACCAGAAAAGTCAACGCGGCTACAGCGCCAACCAGCAGAACATAGACGGCGCGAACCGAGAGAACATCAGACACGCCCAAAAGCCGACCAACGAACATCATTCCGGCGCTCAGATAGGCGCTCAAGGGACCTTTGATTTCAATTACATCTCGATAAGGGATTTGCCCGCGCAGAATCGCTTGCGCCATATAGTCCCAGATGGATTGGTCGCCGGTTTCCGCCTGTAGAAACGGACGGTATAAGAGGGTAATCAACGCGCCAAGCAGGAGTACTTGAAGCGTCAAAGCGCGAATGGACAATAAATCAGCAAGCTGCGGGCGATAGACATTACTTAGCATAATTTGAGACTTGGTTGCCGTTTCTTCCTTGCTTGGAAAACGAGATGCGATGATAAACTTATCGCCGCAAGGTAGCAACAACCCAAATCAAGGTTTGTTGAATCCTTTAAGAAGATATGAGCAAAACCTCAATGCCGAAACGTGGATTGGTCATTGGAAAATTCTACCCGCCGCATTGCGGGCATAAGTATTTGATTGATACGGCGCAATCTCAGACCGATAACTTGTGGGTGATTATTTGCGGCAAGCCGGAAGAAATTCCATCAGGAGAATTGCGAGCCGCATGGTTACGCGAGATGCACCCGCAAGCAAATATCCTGTTGATTGAGGACAACTACGATCAGGATGACTCGAAGTTGTGGGCGGCATTGACCCGCGACTGGCTCGGTTTTACGCCTGATATGGTCTTCACCTCAGAAGATTATGGCGAAGCCTACGCCCGTTATCTCGGCTGTTCTCATATGCAGGTTGATAAATCTCGGAAAGCCTATCCTATTTCTGGAACACTGGTGAGAAGCAATGCTCTCGCTTATTGGGACTTCTTAGAGCCGCCCGTTAGAGCCTATTATGCCAAGCGGATTTGTATAGTTGGCGCGGAATCAACCGGCAAAACGACATTAGCGCAGAGGCTTGCGGAACACTATCAGACGGTCTGGATCGAGGAGTATGGGCGCGAATACTCGGAACGCAAGCTGGCAGAAGATGGTTATTATAATTGGCATTCAGAGGAATTTGCCCACATCGCTCAAAAGCAATGTGAGATAGAGAATGCCAGAGCGCGACAAGCAAACCGGGTCTTGATTTGCGATACGGATGGCTTTGCAACGAGCATCTGGCATCGTCGCTACATCGGCGAAATTTCGCCAGAAGTTGGGGAGATAGCGGCAAATCATCGTTGCCCTGACCTCTACCTTTTACCGGATGTCAATACGCCTTTCGTGCAGGATGGCACACGCGACGGCGAGACTATCCGCGAATGGATGCACGAAACCTTTATTGAAGAATTAACTAAACAGCGGCGACCTTTCCGGCTGCTTTCCGGTTCGTATGAGGAACGACGGCAACAGGCGATTGAATCCATTGATGCGTTACTAAACAGTTGTGCCAGTGACTTGCAACAATGATTGCTGATTCAAATTGAAATCTTCTAAATCAGCGTTTATGCTTCAACTGAAATGTGAGGTGAAACATTATGTTTTGTCCAAACTGTGGAACTGAAAATCAGAAGGAAGTAAAATTTTGCCGCAAATGTGGCGTCAGTCTGGCTCTGGTATCGCAAGCCTTAACCGGGCAATTGCCAGAGCAAACACTTAGTAAGCATGAGCGCCGGGAACTGCGCCGGGAAGAAAAGCGCAATCGTCCGCCCAGTATGGAAAAAGGCGTTAAAGATACCATAGCTGGCGTCGGTTTTATCGTCGCTGCCATCGCGGTTTTTTTCTTTGCTCCGGCGGGAAAAATCTGGTTCTGGAGCTTTTTCTTCCCGGCATTCGGGTTGCTCAGTAAGGGCATCCCGGAAATTATGGCAGCACGAAAATATGCTCAGGGGCAAAGTCTTTCATCACCGAATCAAGTGGCGATCCCGCCGCCACCGCAAGCCATTGATTATCGCGCTCCGCAAACTGGTGAGTTGCTGCTGCCCCCGCCGCCCAGTGTAACGGAAGGCACAACCAAATTTTTCGATCAGCCAAACAACCGGACAAATGAATCGTAAGCCTTGTTTTTCGGCTGGCAAGTTTCTGGTTACTAAAAGAGGTGTTGTTTCAAAATGGTCGCCGTCGTTCGCAAACCTGCACAAAAAGTGCTTCTTTATGGCGTTAGCTGGGAAACCTACGAACGCCTGCTCAACGAACACAATGAAGACAACGGTACGCATTTTTCCTTTACCGATGGAAACCTTGAAATTATGGTACTTTCCTATGAACATGAACACCTGAAAGAGACTTTCATTCTGTTTATCAATGCCATAACCGAAGAGTGGAACATTGAAATTGAAGGGGCAGGGTCAACAACTTTTCAACGTGAGGATATAGCTAAGGGGTTTGAGCCGGATGCCAGTTATTATTTTCACAATCTTGAACGAATTAGGGGTAAAAAGCGCCTCGACTTGAAAAAAGACCCGCCGCCCGATTTAGTGATTGAAGTAGATATTACTAGCCCATCGCTCGACAAACTCCCCATCTATGCAGCCGTTGGCGTTCTTGAAGTATGGCGTCATGATGGCGAAGACCTGACCTTTTATCGTTTACGCGGCAAAAAATATATCAAGGTCAAAGAGAGCCATCTATTACCAGGAATGACTATCGCAGATGCTTTGCAGTTGATTTTGGAGAGACAAAGCCTCAAACGACTGGAATGGCTGCGAAAAGTACGCCAGTGGGCGCAACAGCAAATAAAGAAGCGAAAATAAGAATGGCTGATCGTCAGATGATTCTTGACCTGATTGCGGAATGCCGGCAGGCAACCAAGCGCGGCAGTAGCCTAGCGGAAATTCGCTCAGAAATTCTTTCCGCAAAACTCCAACTATTCCTCATCCATCCGGCAGATTTCCTTGCTTGGATTCGGGAAGACCGTGAATTTTCCTATGCTTACTTTGACGTACAGCAGAGCGGTGCGTGCGCCAAACCCGCCGAAGTGGTGGCGATGGTTCTTGAAACCATTATTCTTGAAACGCTGGAACATCGCGCAGTTTGAAGCTATTTCGTTGTCTCGCTCTCTTTCTCTTTTAGCCTGTTTAATAAATCGCCGATTTTGTTGTAGAGTTGCACACCGCGCAGCCCGGTCGCTTTAATCACACCTTCATTGTCAATCAGCACCGTGAAGGGGATGGAGTAAACGCCATAAAGTCGGGCGACTTTATTCTCCCAGCCGCCGCCGTCAAAGTATTGCATCCACAGCATCTCTTCTTTCTTCACATAATCGCTGAAGGCTTTTTTGTCGCTGTCAAGATTGATGCCCACCATAACGAAATTTTTATCATCTTTGTACTTCTCCCAGATGGCTTTTACGGCGGGCATCTCAACGCGACAGGGACCACACCATGCTGCCCAGAAATCAAGAAAGATGATTTTGCCTTTCAAGGCTTTCAAAGAAAGTTCAGTTCCGGCGACGGTCTTGACCTTAAAATCGGCAGCAAACCGCGCTTTAATCATCTTGGGATTTGCTAGCACCGCTTTCACTTCATCGGTATTCGGCGCTTTCGGCTCCATTTCCAAATACCTTTTTAACTCGGCTTTGCCTTCTGCCTCTTTGTCGGCTTTAATCAGCGCGTAACCAAGATTCAAATGGGCTTTCGGGAGTTTATCGCCGCTTAGTTCAATCACTCGTTTGAACGCCGCGATAGCCTCGTCAAAGGTGCGCCGGTCATCCTGTTGATAGAGCGCCACGCCAAGCATATTCGTCAAAGCCGCTTCGTTTTGTGGTTTCAGGGCAATCGCTTGTTTCAGCGCCATAACTGCATCGCGGTATTTTGTGACCTGAAAATATGCCTGCCCGATTCCCTGATAACATTCGGCGCATTGTCCTTTTTTTAATTCGATGGCTTTCTCAAAATTCTTCACCGCTTCTTCAGTCCTGCCGCGTCGCCCGAGTTCAACGGCAAGGGAGAAGACCCGTGCAAACTCCTCTGCTGCTGCCATGTCGAAGGTTGTAGTATTCTCTGGCTTGGCATTCTCCTGTGCTGGTATAGAAGGCGATGCAAATCCAAAAAGCAATAGATAAACTACAAAAACGAAAGCGACTTTGCGTGATGCTTGATTCATGAAACTCCTGTTTGAAAAAAACCTACTGCAACTGCAATTCCAGTGGCGAATCGCTGCGGGCGCGATTCAACTTTCTCACAACCAAACGAAAATTGCCTTCTTTGATGACCTCATTCGGAACCGCGAAGAAGAGCAAGCCTTCGCGGGTTTCATTTCCAGCTAACGACTTTTTCACATCAAGCGCATAAGTCGAAAAATCGGCTTTCGATTCGCTGTTGCCACGCTTATTGTAAATCGTGATGCCATAATACTTTCGCAACTGTTTATAGGCTTTTTCCGCTTCCAGCAATTTGAAAACGCTATTGGTCGCGCCTCGCAGTTCAAATTTTGCGCTTTTCAACTCGACCTTTTCCGCCCCTGAGTTTTGTAATTTTACCCGCACCGGCAGAATGCCTGCCAGAATCAGATTGCCATCAAAAGTATCATAGAGTTTGTCTTCATCGGTAAGGGCTTCGGCGTTCAACATCAAACCGTTGACCTCAGCCTTCGCAGTGTAGGTGGTTGCCGTAGGCGTATCAACCTTCGTTCTCGGCTTCACATCGAAGGGCTTGCCGCATCCCATAAGCCCCGAAACCAACAAAATCAGCGTCGCCAACCGACATCGAATCATACGATTTACCACGTTTCGGCTGTCCGGTATTCTCGATACCATTGTGCATCTTGAAGGCGGCGATTGATTCATCACTACTGATGCTATGTTACTGCTGAAAGGGTGTCAACTTGCGACCTGTGCAAGCGATGTGCTAGTTTCATTTTTTTACTTTATGCGAGTTTCCGATGTAGTAGCCTGGTTGCCTTTGTAGTGAACTCCTCTCGTTGTCACTGCCCTTTGACCCGCTCACATTCGGATTATCAGGTAACGATTATGATTCACTCTTTCAAAGGCGTCTTGCCGCAAATTGCCGCCAGCGCCTTCATCGAACATAGCGCCCACATTATTGGCGATGTGCAGATTGGCGAAGAGTCGAGCGTCTGGTTCAACTGCGTCTTGCGCGGCGATGTCTTTCCGATTCGCATCGGGCATCATACGAACGTGCAGGACGGCACAATCATTCATGTCACCAGCGATCAATTTTCGACAATTGTTGGCGATTATGTCACCATCGGTCATGGAGTAATCCTGCATGGTTGCCAGATTCATGACCGTTCACTGATTGGCATTGGCTCTATTATTCTCGACGAAGCCGTTATCGGTGAAGGCAGCTTGATAGCCGCCGGTTCGCTCATTCCACCCGGGACAATCATTCCGCCACGTTCACTGGTGATGGGGTCGCCGGCAAAGGTACGGCGCGAATTGACTGATGAGGAGGTCGCCCGCTTGAACGAAAACTGGCAGCATTATGTAGAGTTGAAAGAGATTTATCTGCGTGAAAAGTAGTTTCACCATGCAAATTCAGGTTTTTTCATGAGTCGCACAGAGATTAAAACAGTAGAAGGCACATTCGATATTCTGCCCTCGCGCTTTACTAAGCCAGAGGACAAGCACACCCATCTGGAACGCTGGAATCTGGTGGAACGCACCGCCCGCGAAGCCTTTCGTCGCTATGGCTTTGAGGAGATTCGCACGCCGATTATCGAAAAACTCGAACTCTTTGAGCGCGGCGTCGGCACGGAAACCGATGTCCACAAGGAGATGTTCACCTTTCAGACAAAGGAGGATGGCGAAGTATTGGCGCTCAGACCGGAATCAACGGCGGCGGTGGTTCGCGCTTACATTCAACATTATCTTTCCAACTATGCCGGATTGGTGAAGTTCTTTTATATCGGGGCGCAATTTCGTCATGAACGCCCGCAGAAAGGACGCTACCGCCAATTCGGACAAGTCGGCGTTGAAATTCTTGGTCAAAGCGACAATCCGGCAATCGAAGCCGAAGTTTTTGAGATGCTCGACTGGTTTTTCAAAACGGCAGGCATCGCCGCTACAACCTTGCTTCTCAATTCCGTCGGTGATGAGAACTGTAGACCCGGCTTTATCGCCGCGTTGAAAGAGAGATTAGGCGATAAGTTGCCGCACCTGTGCCAGAACTGCCGACGACGTTATGAAACCAATCCCTTGCGGGTTCTTGATTGCAAGGTCGAGTCCTGTCAGCCGTATTTGAACGACTTGCCGAAGATTACCGATATGCTTTGCGAAGCGTGTGACACCCACTTTACGCAACTTCGCGCCTATCTCGATGAACGGGGTATTGCTTACACGCTCCAACCACGTTTGGTGCGCGGCTTGGATTATTACACGCGGACGGCGTTTGAGATTATCGGTCTGAGCAATCTCGGTTCACAAAATACCCTTGTCGGCGGCGGGCGTTATGATGGGCTTGCGGAAATTCTGGGTGGTCCGAAAACGAAGGGCTTTGGCTTCGCCTGCGGTATTGAACGAATGGTCATGAGTTTGCCTGAATCGGTGATTGAACAAGAATCGCCTTCACTTTTCATTGCCTACATTGGCGAGGCGGCGCGAAGCTATTCGTTTGCGCTGGCGCGTCGTTTGCGAAATGCGGGCGTCAGTGTTGTCGTTGACCTTGAAGGGCGCAAACTCAAAAAGGCGCTCGCCGTTGCTGACAATATCGGGGCGCAGTATTCGCTGATTATCGGTGACGATGAACTTGCAAATGAACGCTTCACGTTGCGCGATATGCGAAACAGTCAACAGCAGAGCGTCACCGAAGCGGAATTGATTGAAACCCTAAAGTAATTAACTGACTACTGACAATTAAATATGCTTGATAATTTGAACAATCTGAAACGAACTTTACCGTGTGGCGACCTGCGTTCAGAACACGCAGGGACAACTGTTACCTTGATGGGTTGGGCGCATCGCCGCCGTGACTTTGGACCCTTGACCTTCGTAGACCTGCGTGACCGCGAAGGCTTGGTGCAAGTGGTCTTTGACGCTGATAAAAACGCCGAAGCGCACCAGAAAGCCAAAGATATTAGGACAGAATATGTTATCTGCGTCGTTGGCAAAGTGGTGATGCGCGATAAAGACAAAGTGAACCCGAATCTGAAGACCGGCAAAGTTGAGGTGTTGGCGCGGGAACTCTATATCTTTACTGAATCGAAGACCCCGCCGTTTGAGATAGACCAGACGAAACTCAATGAAGACGTGCGCTTGAAGTATCGCTATATGGACTTACGCCGTCCGCGAATGCAGGACAATATGCGCTTGCGTCATCGCGCTGCTTTAACGGTGCGCCGCCATCTCGACCAACAAGGCTTTCTCGAAATCGAAACGCCAATGCTGATTAAAACGACGCCGGAAGGCGCACGCGATTTTATCGTGCCAAGTCGTCTGACTCCGGGGAATTTCTACGCTCTGCCGCAGTCGCCGCAAATCTTCAAGCAGTTATTGATGATTGCCGGCTTTGATAAGTATTTTCAGATTGTGCGCTGTTTCCGTGACGAAGACTCACGCGCTGACCGGCAACCGGAATTTACGCAGATTGATATTGAGATGAGTTTTGTTCGCCCTGATGATGTAATGAAAATGGTCGAGCCGATGGTGGCGGAAGTGGTGCGCTTGCTCGAACCGAAGCTCGATCTTCCCTTTCCGCGTATGACCTATGCCGATGCTATGCGCCGCTATGGCAGCGATAAACCGGATATTCGCTACGGCATGGAATTGATAGACCTTTCTGCGACTTTCACGAATACCGATTTTTCGCTTTACCGCACAGTCTTGGAAAGCGGCGGACAGGCGAAGGCGATTAACGCGGAAGGTTGCGGTGAATACTCGCGCAAAGATTTGGACGCGCTCACCGAAGTTGCCAAACGCTACGGCGCAGGCGGAATGGCTTGGGTCAAATCAAGCGCGACGGGGGAACTTACGTCATCGCTTCTGAAAGCCCTTGGCGAAGAGAAAATCAGCGAACTGGCAACCGCAGCAGCCTGCAAACCGAACGATGCGCTGCTATTTGTCGCCGGTAAGCCTGCTGTTGTGGCGGCGGCGCTCAATGCCCTTCGCGCCGAAATTGCCCAACGGCAGAAATTGATTGACCCGAACAAGTTTGCTTTCCTGTGGGTAACAGATTTTCCGATGTTCGAGTATCACGAAGACGATGGGCGTTATTACGCCATGCATCATCCGTTCACCAGTCCGCGTGATGAAGATTTGCATAAACTGGAATCTGATCCCGGTTCCGTTAGAGCGAAGGCGTATGATTTGGTACTGAACGGCGTTGAACTCGGCGGCGGCTCCGTGCGAATCCACTCACAAGAAGTGCAGCGGCGCGTCTTCAAAGCGCTAGGGTTATCCGACGAAGGGGCGCGGGCAAAATTCGGCTTCTTTATGGATGCGCTTGAGTATGGCACACCACCGCATGGCGGTATTGCTTTGGGGCTTGATCGCTTTATCATGCTGCTGGCACGTGAAACTTCCATCCGCGATGTCATTGCCTTTCCGAAGACCGCAACGGCGATGGACTTGATGATTGATGCGCCCGGCGCAGTCTCCGAAGAGCAACTGCGCGAACTGCACATCAAACTTGTTGATTAGTTGCCAAGCCGCAAGAATTGACGCTTATCAATACGATTTGTCATTACTTCCTGCGGCTTTTCCTTACTCTATAAATCCCGCGCACCGCTTTCAACGTACTCTATCTTGCAACTACAATGGTTCCAGTCACCCAAAAAGGCTTGTCCAGCATATCTCTCATGAGTGAGATATGATCCTTTGGAGATTCAGCTTCAACAGCGAAGGCGCGTACAGTAACGCGGAGATCGGTAGCGGGGTCAATGAATACTGCATCCAGTGACGAACCCTTTCCTGCCCTGTCTTTAACCTTTTCCTTCGCACATTTGCCATACCATCTCACGCGCTTACCCTTGTATTGGGCAGGGTTCTGTGCCACGACCTCATAACTGAGACTTGGGTCAAATGGAGCTGACGAATTGGTAGAGCATCCCACTGCCAGCAGCGGTATGGCTCTGGCTCTGAGAAACTTTGATGGACGCATTTGATCTCTCCTTTGATTGCGAACCTGACATCCTAACTCTGCCAATAGTTGCGTTTCCAGATAACCGAGCATCTCGTCTTTTTCCTTCAATACTTGAATAGACTTTACGAGGTCAGGAGTTATCTTTTGTCAAGTGATTAGGATTCACGCCGTAAAGCCTTTTGCAGTAAATTGGGTTGCTTAAAAGATTGCTCATAGTCTTTAGTAGGAAAGACCCTATCCCCTACTCTCCAGCGAATAAGTTTCTCCCCCAATGCAGAGCCAGCATAATAACCTTCGGGTGTGAACACGACCCATTCAGATGGAGCTTGCTTTGGCATACTTGATGGAACGACCAGCAATGTGGCAACTAGCTTTCCATTAGCTGTATCCCATAGTTTGATGGTTTCATCCTGACTCCCACTCGCCAAGATTTTGCCGTCTGGAGAGAAAGCGACGGAAGTTACACTACCGAAGTGTCCCGTGAATTTTGTTTTAGGAGCGCCCGTCTGAGTCTCCCATAGTTGCACCGTCCCATCCGCACTCCCGATTGCAAGCGTATTGCTGTCAGGGGCGAATGCAACTGAATTTATTTTTTCCTCGGATCCTTTAAGTGTACGGCTGACTTGTCCTGTTTGTGTATCCCATAATATAACTGTCTTATCCTCACCCCCACTTGCTAAAGTCTTGCCATCAGGCGAGAAGGCGACACAGTCTACAGACTCGCTATGACCTTTGAGGGTTAGCCTCAATCTTCCTGTTTGCACATCACACAGTCGGACAGTCTTGTCGATCATCCCGACAGCAATTGTTTTGCTATCCGGTGAGAAAGTTGGAGATGAGATAAAAGAAATGCCGCTAGTTGGGATTTTCGTTTTGACTTTAATCTTGCCTGTCGGTGCGTCCCAAAATCTTATCATTCCATCACTGCCAGCGGTCACTATTGTTTGACCGTCGGGTGAGAATGCGATCCCTCCCACACCGCCGCCGTGGGTGACCAGTCCCGTTTTCTTTACCCCTGTTTGCGTGTCCGAAATGTTCACTGACGCATCTTCCAATCTTTGCTTTATTTCTCCTGTCTGCATATCCCACAGGCTCACCGTCCAAACCTGATTATCACTAGCTATGGTCTTGCCGTCTGGTGCGAGCGCGAACTCCTCCACTTGCTCTATGGGAATTTCAGCGAATGTAGTGTCTATACTCATTCCTCCCATATACATGGCAGTAGATGGAATTTGCTTCTCTCCTACTACTTTTACTGAATTCACATAGGTCGTACCGTCACCTGATCTCATAGTCATGGAGACGGTTCTATTCTCCGGCACTGGAAGTTGTGCCACACTTGCCTTGACCTCGGACGTTTGCAAATTCCAGAATCTAACCGATCCATCTTTACTGCCGCTTACTACAGTCTTCCCATCTGTTGAGAATGCAACTAGCTCCAAGTAATTTTCCTGCCACTTTAGCCACTTTGATGTCCGCTTTAATTCTCCATTCTCGGCGTTCCATAGTCCTAGCGTCCCGTCTTGACCACCACTCGCTATGGTTTTGCCATCTGGCGAAATGGCAACCGAAAGTATTTCACTGTCCTGCCCAGTTAGTGTACGCTTCACTCCGCCGGTCTGGGCATCCCACAGTCTCACTGTTTTATCCTTACTTCCACTGACTAAGAGCTTACCATCTTGCGAGAAGGCGACCGATGCCACACGGCCATCATGTCCCTTCAGCGTCAGCCTTCCCTCCCCTGTCTGTGCATCCCACAGTTTCAACGTATTATCACCACTCCCGCTCGCTACGGTCTTACTGTCAGGTGAGAAAACAACAGAACTGCCATTGTATCCATCCAATATCCGTTTAATCTCGCCGGTTTGTGTGTCCCAAAGTTGTATTTTGCCATCTTCATTCCCGCTTGCCAGCAAGTTGCCATCTGGCGAAAAGACAATAGACTCAATCTCTTTATCAATTCCGCTCAGTGCTCGTTTTACCTCTCCGGTCTGAACTTCCCATAACTTCACTGATTTGTCCTTGCTCCCGCTTGCCACAGTTTTACCATCTGACGAGTAGGCGATTGAATTCACAAAGTTGCTGTGCCCCTTAAGCCTCTGCTTTGTCTCTCCTGTTTGTGCGTCACTCAATGTCACCATGCCATCCCAACTCCCGCTTGCTATGATTTTGCCATCTGGCGAGTAGGCAACAGAATTCACTAAACCTTTGTGCCAAGTTAATGTTCCCTTCACTTCGGCAGACTGCACATCCCATAATTTCACCTTTCCGTCCTGACCACCGCTCACTACAGTTTTACCGTCTGGAGAAAAGGCGACTGACCGCACCTCAGCGCCGTGCCCAACTTGCAAGACCAATTCAGGTCGTTCAGAACCGGGGCGGTTTACGCAATTCGACAGAGTTATAATAATTGCAAGAGTGGGAAGCGCTGCGACCACTCGCCAGCAAGTTTGCAGCTGATGTACGATTGTCATTGATGTTTGCTCCTTTCGCACGGCTTTCTATCCAGTAAAACTGTCCGAGTTATTGTTATTGATTACTTTTGAGATGCTGATTGCCATAATCACCAAAAGGCAGAAAGAGAAGTTTAAAACGACTCAAAAACCAGCTACTTGCGAGTTGATGATTTTGCCTGTTTCACTAATCGCGCATCACTGACCGAAAATAGGATTACTACAGGCGTAGATTTATCTCGTAGATTTTGCACTTCGTCCCGCATCATGTCAGATCGTAAAGCAAAAACAAATCCGCTCAAGGTAAGGCGAAAGCGGATATTATCTCCTGTTTTGAGCGCTTGCCAATTTTCAACTTCTGATGGCTCCACAGCGGACATCAAGAAATCCAGAGTTGTCTTGCCGTCTCGATGTGATATTGTGCGAGGTTTCATTCCGATTACAACTTGTGCCTTTTTATCTCCTTCAAAAAGAGCTTTGAACACGCCTGACCAGACAACTTGCTTATCACCATATTTGTTGTACAAGCTTATTGGCATCATAGCTGCCAAACTCCCGCTACGAATTGCAGGCTCATGGTCGTCTAGGAATTTATCCCAAGAAACAGCCAGCGCCTGACTACCTTTACCAACCTTCTTTGGGGAATCAGACTTCTCATTCTGCTCAGTCTGAGATTTAAGCTTTTCCTGATTTGAAGTGAAATTTTTTGAGTATTGAGAAAAGGCGGCGGGTTGTAGAAATACAAGAGACAGCATAAAGGTGAGGATATGCTTCATAGTTGGCTCCTTTTGTTCAGGCTACTTTCGTAGATGAGTTGATGATAGTTCAAGGCATCTTCAATATAATGCCATACCTTTTTGCTACGAAATGCTATCAAATCAGTCTTGGACACGCTTTACATTCTCAATGGTTACAACTGCTGCAGGAACTTCCTTGCCTGGATTGTTACCGGGAGACATTCTGATGAAGATGACATTTCCTACAACTCCTGAGATTTTTACTTGAGAGCCGGGCGTGGTAGTTTTCCATACTTCCGAAGTTCCCGGTGCAGACTTGAACCCCATCATAACTGGCTTACCAGAAAAGAAGACATACTTGACACCAAACGGCTCAAGGTCAAACTGTAAGTTTTCTCCTTCGATTTCCTTAAATTTCAGATTCCAGGTAATTTCCTTGCCCTTGAAATCATCGCCATAGCCACCTATGCTACTCCCATTAGTTTTAGAAGCTAAGTCTGTCATTGTTTGAACGAAAGCGCTGCAATCCTTCTGCCAAGAGGATGAACACCCGGTTGCAAGAGCCACAAAAGCCATCACACATAATGTAACCACTAGAGATTTCATATTTCCCACCTTGTATAAGCCTATGGAAATTGTGTCCATGACAGACACTTTTTGCTAAGGCTTCTCTGTTTTACAAAATGATGATAGTCAGAGGCATGTACATACGACGCAATGCCTTATTTGAATAACAAGTGCAAATCCGCATTCGCTGATGAATTCTCAGTCACAGGCGAATCAGGGTTTATTAGTAAATGCTCCGCAGGTGATGGCGGCAGCTTATGGGGTGGGACGTTAGCATGAGAAGGCGGGCGATTGCCTTGCAATCGCCCGCCTTCTCATGCTTTTTTTTACAAACTCTAAGGTCACTCCACCTCAGATTACCTTCGTCCGTATAAGAGATTCATTATCAGACTCTCTTTCATCATGGGGCAAAAATGCAGATGGAGTTGAATGAAGTATCTCACCTGACGCACATAGCGACAGAATCACTTGACGACAGGTGTTAGAGTTCAACCAACCTTCAGGTTGGTCGTAGCGTGAAGGTACGAAAGTTGTGATGTCCGGCGTACCTCGCGCTGCTCCTTTTCTGGTAACAAGCCGTCGTCGTACTCGTGAAGGGTCTGCTTGCGAAGCTACTACCAACCTGAAGGTTGAACTCTAACACCCGCTCCTGAAAGTGGTCGCTGGTTCCTCTTTGCTGCGTAACGTGAGTCTATAAATCTCACTCATCGCTTTCAACGTACTGTATTTTGCAAATACAATGACGATTGGAGAACGATATGAGCAGCGCCGCAACTCACCCGCAAGCCTCACCGGAAACCGCTCCGAAGCAGAAACGCTCGAAATTGAAGTGGGGTATTTTGATTAGCACGATTGCCCTAACCCTATGGGTTTTAATTGATCTGTATGCGCCGCGCCATACGAAGATGCGCGAATTTAATGCTGATGAGGTCGGCAGACTGGAAGCAGCAATGTGGCGTTCCTACTATCAAAAAGAACGGCTCAAACTCTTCAATCAACTTAGTGAATTGCTGCGTACTCAATACAGATTGCCTTTTATCCGCTCAAATGTTGTCGCTTATCATGCAGCCAAAGCCGCCTTTGTTTTCAAGGATGGACATAACCGCAGCGATTATGAAAAAGCCTTGCCAAACCTTATCAATTTCTATACCGAAATACGCAAAGTCAGCGATGTGGATTTTGCTATAGAAAAAGCGGCGAAACTGGAACTGGAATGGTGGATTATTCACCGCGAGAGAAAACAACACGCGGCGGGTGATTTAGACCGTTGGTTAGCGGAACTCGCGGCTGAACTCTATCAGATTCCTGCTGAACGCTTGCTGGAACACGCCAAACTTCGAGCCGAAGCAATGACCATCCGCGATGATAAAGCCGAAGCTGGTGGCGTAACGGAAGCGGACTGGCAACGCATTGAGGAGCTATTGCAAGCGTCATGGCAGTCGCTCTACAAAACCGTTCAGCATTGAAAAAGCCTTTTGAATTTGCCGGAATCAACCCGAAATGCGACCTATTTATAACAAAAATGCAGACTGAGTTTTGAGCAAGTCAGTAACAGACCGTTCCATTGGCTCTTTACTTTCCTCACGTGGCGCTCCGCGGCGATCCCATTGCATATCTCTGCCAATCAATTTATCGAGCCGTTCATTGTGCGGGGCAAAGAAGTCAATCAACTGCTTTCTCACTTCGAGTGACATGGGCGCGTATTGCATCTGTTCATGTATGGGGAACTGTTCAGGCTCCCATTCCGGTAAACCTAAAAACTTCAATGCTGATTGATAGGTAGCCACCCTGTTTTCGTAGAGGTCTTCGCTCTTGAGAGTCAAAATCTGCTCGGGCGGGAAATAATCAAACCAGACTGCCAATTGCGCTGCATAGAAGCACCGGGAAAGGTAGGTTTCTTTAGAATAGACTTCCCGAAAAGCCTGAAAACTCAGGTTGCTATGCTTACTATAAGCCTCTATTTCATCCTTCACTGCCTCAGCAAAACTGCGCGTTTCGTGTCCTCTTTGCAATTGCAAATTATGATGGGAATAGGCTCGGTTAATCGGGTTTCTTAATAGAGCTATAATCTTCGCTTCAGGAATGTCGGTTGCGAGTCTGGCAGCAGCCTTATGGCTGAGAATATAGTACGGACTGGCTTCGCCGGTAATCAAATCATTCGCCGAAAGATAATCAGCCGCTTGAAAATGAGCTTTATACCAAGCCAATCCTCGCTCATAAAAGCTATCGAAAAAATGAATCTCTTTATGTAGAGCCGGCGCTACATTGGGATGTTCAACCAAGTAATCGTATAAAGAGGTTGAGCCGCTTCTTTGCGCTCCAATAATAATGAATTGCGGCAGCGCATCAGCCTTCCCGAAGATTTTCCGTGTCTGAACAACCGTTTCAACCAAGAGAGGTTTCATACGCGAGGGTAGGTATGGTTTCGCCAAACTGTACAATGTTTTGCCAAATAGTCTACGTGATGAGGGTTCCATTATCTCCAATTCTCTACTAGATGATTGCTCAAGCAGCAATCAATTCGTTAATTTATTGGGAGAAGGCTTGGGTGAGGTTCCGTCTTTGTCCTTTTGGGGACTATTCTTGGAGGCGTTCGTTAGTAAAATACTTAGATAACGAGTTCTTGACACAGAATTAGGGGGCGACAATCGGGCTATTTCAATTGGCAAACTGATGCAGAAATCTCAGACAAAAAGCCAATCATAATCGTTCATATGTGGCGGGAAAATGCCACATATGAACGGCATTCAAGCTACATTGATAAGTTAATCCAAAGCTTGATCAATGACAAGTTGCGCCAGCTTTTCCCGATGAAAAGTTGCATCGCCCATCATTATTTCATTTGCTTTGGCGCGTTTATAGTAAAGATGGAGATTATGTTCCCAGGTGAAACCGATGCCGCCGTGACATTGAATACCGAGATTGCCAACTTCGCGTCCGGCATCGGAAGCATAGGCTTTGGCAATCGAAACTGCGTGACGCGCCATCGGGTCTTTTTCCGTAAGCGCCCACGCTGCATAGTAGACCGCCGAGCGTGAGCTTTCCGTATAAAGCAACATATCGGCGCAATGATGTTGTACCGCCTGATAAGAACCGATAGGAGCGCCAAATTGCATACGAGTTTTGGCATATTCAACCGTCGTATCTAATGTCCATTGCATTCCGCCAAGCATTTCGGCGCTTAAAGCGATTGCCGCCACGCCCATTGAGTATTCAAGAGCCGCATTAACGCCGCTTTCCATCGCTCCTTCAGCATAGACATTATCGAAATCTACTTTGAATAATTTTCGCGTCGCATCAATCGCTGGCGTTGCTGTCAAGGTCACACCATCGCTGCCCTTCTCTACCGGCAGGAGCGCCAAGCCTTTGTCACTACGCGCCACAACAATCAACAAATCGGCAATTGCCGCATCATTGACAAACTCTTTGCTGCCACTCAAGCGATAGCCATTGCTGTCGCGTTCGGCTCGCAGTTGTACGGCAGCCGGATTCCAGTCGGCGCTGGCTTCCAGCAAAGCTACCGTCGCTTTCAACTCTCCGGCGGAAATCGCCTCAAGGTACTTTGCTTTCTGTCCTTCGCTACCTGCTTTCTCAATCAAAGCTGCTGCCCAGAGTGTCGAGATAAACGCGCCCGGTAAACACGCTCTGCCCATCTCTTCAACAACAACAGCAAGTTCAACCAGTCCCAACCCCAAGCCGCCATATTGTTCAGGGATAATCAACCCGGTATAGCCCTGGTCGGCAATCGCTCGCCAGAGTGCTTCATCATAGGCGCTATCGGTAGCCATCAATTCGCGCACCCGCTCCGCCGGACATTCACGAGCGAAGAAGGTACGCGCCGAATCCTGTAACAACTTTTGCGGTTTGCTTAAATCAAAATCCATAGTAGTTCTTAGTCCTTAGTTGGTAGTCCGTAGTTTTATTTACAAACGTAGTCCGCCTCCGTAGTCGCTAGTCTTACAACTAAAAACTACGGACTATCTCGAATAGCCTTTCGGCAAGCCTAATACTCTTTCGGCAACGATATTGCGTTGAATTTCGCTCGTTCCTGCTTCAATCGTATTGCCGCGGGTTCGCAGATAACCGTAAACCCATCTGCCTTCGTCGGTCTCCCAAAGTTGCGCCTGTGGTCCTAGTATCTCCATCGCATCGCGCTGAGTGCGTTGATTGAGTTCGCTCCAAAAGATTTTTTGAATCGAGCCTTCCGGTCCCGGTATCGGTGACTTGCTTAATTTACTGATAGCGCGATTGCTGTTGAGTTTGAAGACTTCCACTTCAAGATATGCTTGGGCAATCTTCTGGCGGGCAATCGGGTCTTGCCCAATTGGTCGCCCATTTTTCATCACTTCACGCGATTTGGCGATTAAAGCATCGAGCGAACGCTTAATGTTGATGTAGACGCCTGCGCCTAAATTGGCGCGTTCATTCATCAAGGTTGCAATCGCTGTATGCCAGCCCTTATTGATTTCGCCAAGCACATTGGCAACCGGCACACAAACATTCGAGAAAAAGACCTCGTTAAACCCGGAATCACCGGTTATCTGTTTTAAGGGACGGACAGCAACCCCTTCGCTGTGCATATCAACCAGCAGCGCCGTAATGCCTTTATGTTTTGGCGCTTCAAAATCGGTGCGAACCAACAGCAGACACCAATCGGAGACGTGCGCCAGACTCGTCCAGATTTTCTGTCCGTTAATGATAAAATCATCGCCATCACGTAACGCTTTTGTACCAAGTCCGGCAACATCGCTGCCGGCATTCGGTTCGGAAAAGCCCTGACACCAGATTTCTTCCCCGGAGAGGATTTTCGGCAAAAAGCGTTTCTTCTGCTCTTCCGTGCCAACGGCAATAATCGTTGGACCGATAAGTTGCAAGCCAAGCACATTGATTAAAAAAGGAGCATTCGCCCTCGCCCATTCTTCCTGAAATATAGCTTGCTCAATCAGCGTTGCGCCACGCCCGCCGTATTCTTTTGACCAGGAAACGCCTGTCCAGCCAGCGTCATACACCTTCTTTTGCCATGCTTTCAGATAAGCCAGAGCTTCCTCGTTCTCTTCTTCATTGATGGTTGCGCCTTGCAGGGGCGGCGGCACGTTTGCCGCGAGCCAAGCCCGACACTCATCCCGAAATTTCTCTTCTTCCGGCGTTAAATTTAAGTCCATAACATTCTCCTTACACGCTTTTATCTTTTGCGTCCTCTACCGCTTGCCACAGTAATTCTGCAACATCCATCACTCGCACATCACGGTCGCCTTTTCTGGCGTTGATGCCATCTTCGAGCATCGTCATACAGAACGGGCAGCCAACGGCGACAACATCGGCTCCGGTCTCTAATAGTTCTCTGGCGCGTTCCTGATTGACGCGCTTATCTTTCGGCTCCTCCACAAAGCTCATGCCGCCGCCGCCGCCGCAACAAAAGCCTTTTTCGCGCCGTCGTTCCGTTTCAACAGGCTGATGACGGGATGAGAGTTGTACCAGTTTACGTGGCGCATCATAAACGCCGTTGTGTCTGCCCAAATAGCACGGATCATGAAAGGTAATCTTCTTGTCGCTTTCTGTCGCCGGACGAAGTTTACCTTCGTCAACGAGTTTTGCCAGAAATTCGCTGTGATGGAAGACCTGATACTTGCCGCCAAATTGTGGGTATTCGTTCTTGAACGTATTAAAACAATGAGGGCAGGAAGTGACGATCTTCTTCACCCCGTATTGATTCAGCTTTTCGGCGTTCTCTTTCGCCAGCATCTCAAAGAGAAATTCATTGCCGATGCGTCTTGCCGGGTCGCCGGTGCATTTCTCTTCGCGCCCTAGTATGGAAAACTTCACGCCCGCTTGTTGCAGCAGTTGTGCGGTGGCTCGCACCGTCTTTTGATTCCGTTCAATCAACGCGCCGCCGCAGCCTACCCAGAACAGCACCTCAGCATCTTTGGCATCGGCTACGGTCTGCACGTTTAGCCCTTCTGTCCAATCCACTCGCGTTGCTTGTGTCCCTTTGAAGGGATGCCCGCGTGTCTCCATCGAAGTTACAGCATCGCCCATCGTATCCGGGAAATCGGCTTCTTCCATTACCAGAAAGCGGCGCATATCAACAATCTTCGGCATCTGCTCGATAAAGACCGGACAGGCTTCCATACACGCGCCACAGGTCGTACATTGCCATAAAGCCTCAGGCGAAGTTGCCGGAACCGCGCCGATAATTGGCAAAGCCGCTTGAGCATCTTGGCTATGCGTTTTGCCATTGCCATTTGTGGTTTCACCAACCTTAACGCCAAAGGCAGTCAGCGGGTTGGCGTGCATGAACTTTTGTAAATCGAGAATAATGTCACGCGGCGACAACTCTTTGCCGACCGTATTGGCGGGGCAAACATTGGTACAGCGACCACACTCGGTACAAGCATCGAAGTCGGCAAGGTCTTTCCAGGTAAATCCGGCGAGCGTCTTTACGCCAAGCGGTTCGCCCGTCTCCATCGCTTTTTCAATATCAAGATTTTTCAGCGATGCGCCTGTCGGTTTCAGCGATGAGGTATAAATATTAAAGGGAGAAAAGACGACGTGCGCCATCTTTGTATAAGGCGACCATGCGATAAAGCCAAATACCAGAATCGCGTGCGTCCACCATACTCCGAAATGCGCCGCCCGCAAAGCGGACTCGCTCATAAAGGTTGCCGATGCCCGCGCCACAAGATAACCGATAGGCGACCAACTTCCCCACTCATCTTTATTAGCGACAATATCAGCGCCAATGCGCCAGCCTTCAACTAAAAAGCCTGTGAAAGCAATGAGAAAAATTGTCGTTAAAATCAGCGTCGCTTCATCGTAATAGACCAGTTTTTTCGGTTTCAATACCAGACGACGATAGAGCGCAATGCCAACACCGACCATCACCAGTGCGCCGAATATGTCTACGATGAAGGATTGAAAGTAGAGATAGAAGTTGCCCTGCATGACGGGCAAGCCGAAATCGTAATCAATCGCCACAATAGCGGTTGCAATCGTTAGGATAATAAAGCCGGTATAGATGAAGGTATGGAAGACCGCCGCATATTTTTCCCGCACCGTGCGTGCCTGTGCGGTTCCATGTTTGAACATTCTTTTCAGCCTTGCAACCGGCTGATCGAACCGGAAGGCAAATGAACCATAGCGCCACAACCTGACTCGCTGCCAGATGCCGTAGCCAGCAATAACCAGCGAGGCGACGAACATCAGGTACATCACCCAGACAAGTGAATGCGGGATATTCCAAAATACTTCGCGTGTGGCTAAATCAGGATTCATACGAAATATAGAAGTTCAGAGAGTCCAGAGAGTTTAGAGAGTCTGGAGAGTTTACGAGTACGGGCATTGTCCATTGTCCATTATCCATTGTCGCTCGGTAGTTCTGTGTAGTTCCGACGCGGATGCGGTTGCCATAGCAAAACCTCATCCGACAATGGATAATAGACAATGCCGTTACTCCCCACTCCCCAAACTCTCTAAACTCTCCGGACTCTCAAAATTAACTACGCTTTCAAAGCCGCAAGTCTTTCAATCAATAGCGGTACAACTTTGCGGTAATCTTCAACAATACCAAAACGACAATGCTTAAATATCGGCGCATCCTTATCAATGTTGATTGCCGCAACACATTTGGAGTCTGACATTCCCGCCAGATGCTGACTCGCGCCAGAAATAGCGATGGCGACATAAAGCCCTGGAGCAACCTTCTTGCCTGTCTGCCCAACCTGCCACGAAGGTGGAACCCAGCCGGAATCGCAGGCAGCGCGAGATGCCGCCATTTGCGCACCGAGAATATCGGCAATCTTCTGCAACTCTTTGAACGGTTCGGGACCGCCAAGCCCGCGCCCACCGGAGACGATAATTTTTGCATCTTCCAGTCGCGCTTCTTCGCTTGCCTCGACTTTTCGTTCCGTGAGACGGGTAGGTGTTTCCGAAGATAAGTCAAGAGTTGCCTGATTGATGGTTGCCGATGTTTCACTTGCTGGCGCAGGATCGAAAGCGCGTGAGCGCAACCAGATAACGGCGGGCGAACGCTTCAATTCAATCGTCGCCATCGCCTTGCCGCCATAGACGCTGCGATTGACCCGGATTGCCCCATTATGGACGTGCAGCGCCAAGCCATCGGCAACGGCGCTGCCGCCGAGACGATGCGCCAGACGAGGTGCAAGCTCCTGACTATAAAAATCATTACTCAGCAAAACTGCTTGCGGCTGATGTGCTTGGCAGATTTGCGTCAACGCCTGTAAATAGAGTTCAGGGTGATAGCTGGCAAGCGCAACGTCATCGGCAACCGTAACCGCATCGGCAACGGCGGCAACCGCAGATTGCATTGCTTCATCAGGCGAGCCAGTGACTACCGCGTGTAGTTGTGCGCCTAACTCTCCGGCAAGACGACGCCCCGCACCCGCTACGCCTTGGGCGGCGCGATCATAACCAGCCTGAGCAAAGAGTATAATGATAACTTGATTCATAATTTATCAACCCAAAGTGAATGAATGCTCATTCACTTTATATGGAAAAATAGAATAGCGATGCTTACATCGCCCCGGTAACTTCTATAATGCGTTGTGCCAGTTTATCCACTTTGTCTTCGAGCGTATCTCCATCTACGAATTCACAGTTTGTCTCCTTGACGGGAATAAATAATTCGACGACTTCATAGTAACCATTACCCGCACGGATTTCGTCTGTGTTTACCCCTAAATCGGCAAGCGTCCATTTCGCCAACGGCTGCCGGGAAGACATCATAATGTCACGGGTCTTGGGGATGCGCGGCACATTATGATCGTCGTTGGTTATAGTAACAACCAGCGGCGTTTTTGCCGCAAAACGGTCAAAGCCAACATCGGTTTGCCGTTTCAGGTTTACGCCATCGTCGCTCACCTCAATCGTGTCTACAAATGAAACGCTCGGCAATCCGAGTTCTTCCGCAAGCAAACCGCCCGTCTGCCCGACTCCCCAATCACCCGATTCGCGCCCAACCATTATCAAATCATAGTCGCCGATTTTGCGAATGGCGGCGGCTAAGACCTTTGCCACACTGAGCGCGTCGGGATGCAGATTCCCATCGTTGAGAATGTGAACGGCTGCATCGGTTTTCATTGCCAGAGCTTTGCGAAGCGAATCTTCGGCGCTTTCCGCGCCATACGTGACAGCCGTAATTTTACCGCCCGACTTCTCTTTCAACTGTAACGCCGTTTCCAGCGCATTTTCACAGAAGATGTTAGTAACTAAATTAGCCGAACCGCGAACCGCCTCATGTTTTTCATTATCTACACGAAAATCGCGGCTCGGAATTTCAGGGTCAAGAATTTGTTTTACGCAAACAATAATATTCAGCGCCATGTGATTACATTCAAGAATGAACTCGCGTCGCGTGTGAAGAAATCAGCATAATACGACGGCAAGTAAAAGTAACGCAAACGTCACGGTGTGGCAACATCAGCAGAGAAAAACCTCTACACTTTTTTGGCGTCATTCCCATTCTCAATTTGTAGTGATGCAGGGTTGCCAATATAATGTTTTCGCCTTTACCGATTACCGACCGACCGTTCGGTAGAAGTAGAAGTATAAATAAGACGACCTGTAAGTCAAGGTCTTTACAGGTCAATCTCCAGCGTATAGTACAAGCGAGGTCTACTAATGAAAGCATGGTTGGTGTCCGAATGGTGTGAGCCGGAAGCAATGCAATTCGGCGAAATAGAAACCCCGGAACCGAAAACAGGCGAAGTCCGTATCAGGAATCAGGCAGCGGCTCTCAATTTCTTCGATATTTTGCAAATTCAAGGCAAGTACCAGATAAAACCGCCTTTTCCCTTCACTCCGGGCGCAGAAGTCGCTGGCATCGTTGATGCTCTTGGGGAAGGCGTCAGCGAATTGCAGGTAGATGATAGGGTACAGGCAAGCACGCAAGGAGGCTTTGCCGAATATTCAATTGCAAGAGCAAACCGCACTTTCAAGATTCCTGAGACGATGAGTTTTGAAGAAGCTGCGGCAATGTATATTGTTTATCAGACTTCCTACTATGCATTAAAAGAACGCGGCGCTCTACAACCGGGCGAATGGCTGCTTGTACATTCAGGGGCGGGCGGCGTTGGTATGTCTGCGGTACAACTTGGCAAGGCTTTTGGGGCAAAGGTAATTGCAACGGCAGGCAGCGATGAAAAACTCGCATTTTGTAAATCAATCGGCGCTGACTATGCGATTAGCTACAATGACGCCAGTTGGGTTGATGAAGTGAAGAAGATAACCAACGGACATGGAGCGGATGTCATTTATGACCCGGTGGGCGGCGATGTTTTCGACTTGTCGAGTAAATGTATTGCTTTTGACGGACGCTTACTGGTGATTGGCTTTGCCGGAGGGCGGATTCCGTCCATCGCGGCGAATCGCATCCTCTTAAAGAATATGTCTGTGGTCGGCGTTTTCTGGGGCGCGAAAACCGAGCGTGACCCGCACTATCTCCAGCAATCACAAGAGGAACTATTCAGGATGTATGAGGAAGGCAAAATAAAACCGATTGTTTCGCAAACCTATGCGCTTGATAAATTGATTGACGGCTTACAGGCGCTTGGCACACGCAAGACTTACGGCAAAGTTGTCTTGTCAATCTGAGGCATTGAAAAAATTAGGGAATAACTTTACAGGATTTTCCTGATTGGCAAGGGTTATTCCTGCGCCGGTTTGCGACGACGCGAGAATTTCATCGCCGCATCCCAACGCCGTCGCCAGAAACCGCGCCGCTTGCCAATCCAGACTTTCAAATAATTTTTGAGTCGTAATTTCTGCCGGTGCGCTAACTTATAAATTGCGGTGGACTTGATGGCTCCATAAATTCGCGCTTTGAACGCGGTGAACCATTCATAAAGCCGCGCAAACCAATTGATTTGAAGTAACTTGGGGCGCGTCAACAAAAAGAGACGGGCGACAAGGGCTGTGCCGGCGACCTTCGCGCCGATCATGGTCAGCAAACCAAAGAGCGAATGCCCATGCGAAATAAAATAGAGCGCCAATAGTTTGACCGGAAAGAGCAGCAAGGAAGGAGCGGCAAAGAGGATCAGCGCGGCATAAGGCGGCAAGCGCAGAATGAGGACTTCAATTTGATGAAAGATTGGCAGGCGACCAATGGCAGCAGCGAGCCGCGCTAAATCGTCCCATAGCCAATCTTCAAGCAAGATAATGATTGCCGCCAGAAAGACAAACGGCGCAGCCACTAGCCGCTTGAAAAACTTTGCTATTGCAGACCTCTTGCCATTCGGGTTTGCCACTACTGTACCTCACAATCTGCTCTCGTGTTTACTATGCGACTTATACCTTATCCTGTGAGCGATTGTGAAGCAGTGATTGGCGATTGATTCCATAGATTTTGCGAACCACCCGGTTTACAGGTATGATAACGCCCCATTAAAAGAGCGTTACTGAAATGCAGAACAGATCATTATCTGAAAGCATAGGCATAAGAGGAAAGGAAAAAAGAGATGAGCAGCGGATTTAATGTAACAGGAAAGACCGCCATTGTTACCGGCGGCGGGCGCGGCATCGGCAAAGCCATCGCGTACCGTCTTGCGGAAGCGGGAGCCAATGTCGTTATTGCCAGTCGCAAAATGGATAACCTTAAAGCCACGGCGGAAGAGTTCGCAAATTTGACTGGAAAAACTGTACCGATGGAGTGTCATATCGGACGCGCCGACCAACTCGAAGACTTGGTGAGCGAAACCGAAAAGCAATTTGGCGCAGTTGATATTCTCGTAAACAACAGCGCCACCAACATCGGACAGGGTGCGTCGCTCGATGTCACTGATGATATGTTTGCCAAGATGTACGAAATCAATGTGCTTTCGGCGATGCGACTGATTAACCGCGTTGTGCCGAAGATGATTGAGCGCAATAGCGGCGGCTCGATTATCAATATCGTTTCTATCGCGGGTATGCGCCCGCAGCCCGGCGGTCTGCTTTACAGCAGTACGAAAGCCGCGCTGATTATGATGACGCGAGTTTGGGCAAGCGAGTTTGGCAAACATAATGTCCGCGTCAATGCCATAGCGCCGGGACTCATTCAAACCGATTTCAGCGAATACTTCTGGAAAAACGAGGAATATGTTAAACGATTGGAAGCGACCCAGCCAATTCCGCGCATCGGAGCGCCGGAAGAGGTCGGCGGCTTGGCGCTTTATCTGGCATCGGATGAGTCTTCATTTATCACAGGGCAAACCTTTGTCGTTGATGGCGGCGCAACGGCAAGGTAAGCGTCGAACGCCTTAAATGGTTGCGGCAATCATTTCCGACAGAACAGAACAATGCCCGATAGCGTATCCTTAGCCTTATACGGAACTGAAAATTGACAACCGGACAGGTGCGCTATGATGATAACTCGACTACGGCTCAACCGTTCAGAGGCGGAAGCGAAACCAAAGCGATTCACGCTTCGACGGGTACTTTTTGCCTTGTTCTTTGTATGCGGCTTGCTGCTTTGCGCTTTCTTCGGGCTGCGATGGTTTGAGCACCGAGTAACCTTTCATCCGCAACGATACAGTGGCGAACAGAATTGGATGTTGCCAAAGAATGCTGAAGAAGTGTGGTTTACCAACAACGAGAATCTGCGCTTGCATGGCTGGTTCATTCCGGCGGCGACACAACCGGCAACCGCCACCGTCATCTATTTTCATGGCAATGGCGGCAACATCAGCAATGTCGGCTGGCTCGGTGAAACGCTGTCGGCAAAAGGCTTGAATGTTCTGCTCTTCGATTATCGCGGCTATGGGCGCAGTGAAGGCGACATCAGCAAAGAAGAGGATATTTATGCCGATGCCGAGGCAGCTTATGAGTATGTCAGGACGGTTAAGGGAGAGATGCCCAGGCGGGTTGTTCTCTACGGGCAATCGCTCGGTAGTACGGCAGCGATTGATTTAGCTTCCCGGTACGAGTGTGGCGCTTTGATTGTAGAATCAGGCTTGAGTTCGGCAGATGATATGGCAATGGCGCTTTTACCCGTGCTGCCGCGCTTCGTGCATTCACTGGCGCGGAATCGTTTTGAGAATGAGAAAAAGATAGCGACAGTTCAATGTCCCGTATTACTGACACACGGCGACCCGGATGATCGTATCCCGACGGAGCAGGGGCGCAAGCTCTACGCGGCTGCTAATGAGCCGAAAAAGCTATGGCTCATTCCGGGAGCGAATCACAATGTCTTTGGCTACGGCGGCAAAAAATACCTTGACCAGATAGCCGATTTTGCTCAAGGCGCGATAGGCGCAAGTAACGGCAACGCATCTCAATCATCAGCCAAAGAAGGAATTTTAAAATGATTGACGAACGATTTTCAGCAAAGGAATTTCAAGATCGCGGCTTTTATACCAAAGAAGCTTACGAACTTGCCGACCAGTTGAAGGAAGAGATACAACAGGAATTGTATCAGGTAATTGCTCCGGTCTTTGCCAACATTGTTGAGAAATTGAATGCCATGGGGCATAACTTGAGGTTGTGTTGTGATCCTGAACCCGACGACATTCATTACAGGGACTTTACTGATGAAACGGGCAATAAATACAAAATGTTGCTCGCGGTTGATACAGTCCTGTCTGTTGGTTATCCAAATCCTGTAAGAGGTATTGATAATTCAGGTTCTGCACTTTACAAAGGAGAATTTATGGAGTTTCTACGTACACCAGACGAGCGATTTGAAAATTTAGAGGGCTATGATTTCACGCCGCATTATCTTGAGGTAATGGATATGCGGATGCACTTTGTTGATGAACCGAGAACCAGTGGCGAAACAGTCTTGCTGCTACACGGTGAGCCGTCGTGGAGTTATCTCTATCGCAAGATGATTCCGATTATCATTACTGCCGGTCATCGCGTTGTTGCTCCTGATTTCTTCGGTTTCGGACGTTCCGATAAACCGGTCAATCGTGCGGATTACTCTTATCAATTTCATGTAGATGCGCTGACCGAGTTTCTTAATCAGTTGAATCTCACGAACATCACACTCTTTTGTCAAGATTGGGGCGGCTTGATTGGGTTGCGTGTAGCGGCTGAAAACCCTGACCGCTTCTCGCGCCTTATCGCCGCTAATACCTTTTTGCCAACCGGCGACAGACCGGCAAGCGAAGCCTTCCTGCGTTGGCGTGACTATTCGCAATCAGTCCCGGAATTTCACGCCGGAGGCATCATCAAAGGCGCGGTGGTTACGAAACCGTCGCCGGAAGTCATTGCCGGATATGATGCGCCGTACCCGGATGAGAGTTATAAAGCCGGAGCGCGAGCCTTTCCTCTGCTTGTCCCGATAACGCCTGATAATCCGGCATCCGCAGACAATCGCAAGGCATGGGAAGTTCTCGTCAACTGGCAAAAGCCGTTTCTGACGCTATTCAGTGACAGCGACCCGGTATCTCGCGGCGGTGACGCGGTATTTCAGAAGCTCATTCCCGGCGCTCAGGGACAACCGCATAAAACTATTGTTGGCGCTGGTCATTTTCTACAGGAAGACAAGGGCGAAGAGTTGGCAGAACTTATCGTTGATTTCATCGCCGGAACAAAGTGAGAAACTATCTTGATGAACCTTGTGGGCGTGATTTGATGACACCTTGCTACCTATTTTCATCAACTGACGCTCTCTGTTTTTCCCATAATTTCAGGTTTTTCAAAAAGACATAATGTGCGGCAAAGCAGGCGATTGCCAACCCTTGCACACCATCAAGAAAGCCGCGTTTGAAGATGTATGACTTGAGAAAAGCCGCCAGTGGCGCAACGAGCATGGCAAGCAAAGAAGCGCGTTTGCCTTGAGCGTGCGCTTCCGCCGCCGCCAGCGTTGTATAGCGATCCATTCTCAAGTGGTGTTCCGAAGCATGACGAATGGTATAGTGCAACAAATCGCCTGTTAAGCGGGCGACTTTGCCTTTTGTCTTTACCGATTCGTGAACGTAATCACCCTGCCACTCTGCTTGTGTGCGATTGTAGAGGCGGATTTTATAATCGGGATACCAGCCTGAATGCTGTATCCATTTTCCCAAGTAAAAGACTCGACGCGGCATTTGAAAAGCCGCAATGTCAGGATTCTGCTGCTGCTTCAACTCTGCAATTTCCTTCGCCAATTCCGGCGTGACGCGCTCATCAGCATCAAGATTAAACACCCAGTCATGCGCGGCTTGCTCTGCGGCAAAGTTCTTTTGTGCCGCATAACCGAGCCATTTTTGTACCATAACACGAGCGCCTAATTGACAGGCTATTTCAACGGTGCGGTCTGTACTTTCAGAATCAACGACGACTATTTCATCAGCAAATGTCAGAGTGCTGATTGCCTCAGCGATGTTCTCTTCTTCGTTGAGTGTGATGATGGTCGCGCTGATTTTCATAGGAAACAATGAGCCATCATTATGATTCACATGACGCGCTCTTTCAGTTTCTTCAATACCTCTACTGCCTTCGCTGCATCAAGGTCTATAATCTCCAGATTTCGCAATTCATCAATGACCTGTTCATTGGCAGCGTCAAATAATGTCGGCTGCGGCGCTTGTTTGCGCGATGGCAGATGCCTTGCCAGTTTCGGGCGACCCGTCACGTCCAGTTCATTCGCTTCGAGATTTGCCAGAATCTCCCGCGCTCGCTCAATTACGCCTCGCGGCAATCCGGCGAGTCTTGCGACTTCAATGCCATACGATTTCGAGGCATTGCCTTCGACCACTTTTCGCAGAAAGACAATTGAGCCGCCGCTCTCTTTGACTGCCATTTGGTAATTGCGGACTCCGGGCAGCAGTTTCGCTAGTTCGGTCATTTCGTGATAGTGCGTCGCAAACAGCGTCTTGGCGGCGTGTTGCGTGTTGTCGTGCAGATACTCGGCAATCGCCCATGCCAATGACAGCCCATCAAAGGTAGCCGTGCCGCGTCCTACTTCATCGAGCAAGACCAGACTGCGAGGCGTTGCCGTATTCAAAATGTTCGCCGTTTCGGTCATCTCAACCATGAAGGTCGAACGCCCGGTTGCCAGATTATCCGCCGCGCCGACGCGGGTAAAGATTCTATCGAGGCTGCACATCCGCGCTTCTTCCGCCGGAACGAATGAGCCAATCTGCGCCATTATCGAAATCAAGGCGCATTGCCTCAGCCATGTGGATTTGCCGCCCATATTCGCGCCAGTGATGATGAGCAAGCGGTCAGTCGAATTGTTCAAATAGGTATCATTCGGAATGAAGCGTTCGCTCATCGCTTCAATTACCGGATGCCGTCCGCCGCGAATAAAGAGTTCATCGTCTTCCGCCAAGGTCGGGCGCGTGTAGTCTCTCCGCGCTGCAACTTCCGCCAGCGATAACAACGTATCCAGCACGGCAAGCGCCTGCGCTACGGTTTGCACCCGTCGCGTTTGCACGGCGATGGACTGGCGAATCTGCGTAAAAATCTCCTGCTCAATTTCGTTGATGCGTTCTTCTGCGCCAAGCACCTTCTGCTCGTACTCTTTCAATTCCGGCGTGGTGAAGCGTTCGCCGTTTACCAGCGTTTGCTTGCGTTCGTAATCCCCAGGAACGCCGCGCAGATTGGCTTTACTGATTTCAATAAAGTAGCCGAAGATGTTGTTGAATTTGACCTTCAAGGTAGCAATGCCGGTGCGAGTGCGTTCGCGGGCTTCGATGCCGGCAATAAAGCTCTTCCCTGATGTGGAGATAGCCCGCAGTTCGTCGAGTTCGTTGTCGTAACCGCCGCGAATATAGCCGCCATCATTCATGGTAGCAGGCGGCTCATCAACCAAGCCTATGCCGATCAATTCCCGTACATCGCTCAATTCATCAAGGCTTTCGTTGAGAATTTCCAGCAACGAGGCATTCGCATCTGCCAGAAACTCTTTGATATTGGGAATGGTGTCGGCGGAAGTTTTCAACGCCACTAAATCTCGCGGCGTGGCGCGTCCCAAACTGATTCTGCCCATCAAGCGTTCAAGGTCAGAAATCTGCTTCAATTCAGAGCGCAAACGGTCGCGTAGAATCAGCGCGTTCTTCAATTCATTTACGGCATCAAGCCGCGCATTCAATTCGCCTATCTTCATCGAAGGGCGCAACAGCCATTGTTTCAATAGTCTCGCGCCCATGCCGGTAACGGTTTCATCAAGCACACCCAGAAGCGTATGAGTGCGCGAACCTTCGAGGGTTTCAACAAGTTCAAGATTCCTGATAGTTGGCGCATCGAGAATCAGATAATCGTTCGGCTCGAAATAGGAAATGCCGGTTATATGGCTGGCATCGTCTTTCTGGGTTTCGCGGACATAATGCAGAATCGCCCCGGCTACCGAGGTTGCCGCATTGCGCCCTGCCAGTCCGAAACCGTCCAGCGAAGCGACGGTAAAATGCGACAGCAGCAATCCGCTTGTGTAGTCAAAGGCAAAGAGCCATTCTTCGAGCGGGTTGAGCGCCGGTTCACGTCCGGCTATTTGAAAAGCAGTGCGCCCATTCGTTTCACCGACAACGCTATCGCCAGCCTCTTCGGTCTTCTTTTTGAAGAGCATTTCCAGCGATTTCGGAAAGAGAACTTCGCGGGGGCTAAAGCAATCGAGTTGTTCCAGCACACGCTCCCAAGCCGCTTCGCCGGCAAATTCGGTGGTCAGAAATTCGCCGGTTGATAAATCAAGAAACGCCGCGCCCATGCCCTGCCCGCCGCCGCAAACCGCCGCCAGGTAATTGTTCTCGTGCGCGTCGAGCAGTTGCGAGTCAATCGCCGTGCCGGGGGTGATGATGCGGATGACTTCACGGCGCACCAGTTTCGCTTGCGCTTTCTTCGGGTCTTCGGTCTGCTCGCAGATGGCGACGCGATAGCCTTTGCGAACCAGTTTGGCGATGTAACTGCTTGCCGCGTGATAAGGGACGCCGCACATCGGAATCGGTTGTCCCTTTTCGCGGTTGCGAGCCGTCAGGGTAATCTCCATCTCTTTGGAGCCGATGATAGCGTCATCAAAGAAGAGTTCGTAGAAATCGCCGAGGCGAAAGAAGAGCAGCGTACCGGGATGTTGACGTTTAATCTCGTGGTACTGCCGGAGCATAGGGCTAGCTTGTTGCATAGGTGGTCAAAGTTCTTTAGTCGTTGGGGTTTTGAAGAGATAGTTATAGCACAAACTCGGAGCAAATCGCAGTCTAAGTGAACCTGCCAGGCAGAGTACGCCCATAAAGCAGTTACCCAAAGAAGATTTCGGCGGTGCGGTAAATATCTGCATCAATCGGCTTCGATTTCGCGGCAACTTCCTCTAGTGCAACACTGATCATTTGCAAACCGTTGATTGCTGCCATGCGTCCGAACTCGCCAGCCATGACCATCTCAACCGCTTTGACGCCGAGCCGGGTTGCCAGCACCCGGTCAAATGCTGTCGGCGAGCCGCCGCGTTGAATATATCCCAGAACCGTCACGCGAGCCGAAAGTCCGGTGCGCTCTTCAATCCATCGTCCGACAATGTCGCCAATGCCGCCAAGCCGTTCTTCGCGGAAGATGCGCTCTTTCTGTTCTTCGGTCAGGTAATCTTCTTCAGGATGCGGGCGGGCATCTTCAGCGACAACAACAATGGAAAAGTTCCGTCCCATCTCTTTGCGTTTCTGTAGTAAATCGCACACTTCCGAGATACGAAAGGGCTTTTCCGGTATGAGGATCAGGTCTGCGCCGCCGGCAATTCCGGCATAGGTCGCTATCCAACCGGAATGTCGCCCCATCACTTCGACAACCATGACGCGGTGGTGCGCTTCGGCGGTGGTATGCAAACGGTCTATCGCTTCCGTAGCGATTGACACGGCGGTATCGAAGCCGAAGGTGTAATCCGTGCCATAAATATCGTTATCAATCGTTTTACAGACGCCGACAATGGGAACGCCTTCGTCGCGCCACATTCGCATGGAACTGGAAAGTGTGCCATTACCGCCTACCACAATCAGCGAATTGATGCCGAAATTGCGCCAGTTATCCCGAATCTTTTGCAGCGATTCATCGTCCGCTAATGGATCGCAGCGCGACGTGCCAAGAATCGTGCCGCCTTTATATTGAATGCCGGCAACCGAATAGCGGGTCAAGGGTTTGATATTGCCATCAATCAGCCCTTGCCAGCCGGAGTAGATGCCCATAACGCGAATATTCTCCCGCATGGCGCGGCGGACGACGGCACGGATGACGGCGTTCAAACCGGGACAATCGCCGCCACCTGTCAAGATGCCTAAGTAGTTATCCATTGTCATTTCTCTATCAGTGTACCAGACTCCTTGATTATACAATCATTCGGGCTTTGCTTTCATCTTGTTGGGGTCGCCTACTATGAATAGAGTCGCGGCAGCGCCGTACAGGTTGTCTACAGCCTTAATCCAAAGATATAATCCGCCGCCCGCAAGCCTGTCAAATTCTTTGCCGGTTTGGGCTGATAAATTTATCTGAAGTCTCTATAAGCGAGGATGGAAAAGGAGTTTAGAGTACAAGCTTTAGCTTGCTTGTATTCATCAGCAGCCTGAAGGCTGTACTCTGAACTCCTCTTCACTCAGCCACTACCCCGCCCTTTCAGCGACGAGTCGCTGACCTGAACCGACGGTGTGCGGTTCGCATGGTCATGCGGTGTAAGCGTCCGGCTTGCCCGTCAATCTTTCTTGCCGGTTTGAGTCTGAGGAGTTCGGTCATAAAAGGATAGATGTCTATGTTGCGGATTGGCGGAATGGTGACGCCCTTTTTGATGCCGGGTCCCGATGCCAGAAAGATGCCATGCATTGAGGGCAGCGCCGGGTTCCAACCGTGACTGCCGCCCGGTTCGCGGGGTGTGCGTTCTTTCAAGCCGATTTGGGAACGCCTTGTTGCATGATGCGATGCAGGTTGGGCGAGTCAAAACGCTCAAGGTAATCGGCGCGAAAACCGTCAAGCGAGATGAGAATGACATAAGGCTTCTGTTGATGAATCCGGCGGTTGACGCCGCTGCTTCCTGACGAGGGCGTTTGTTGCGCTTGGGCAGAAGTCGAAAAAAAGAGCAAAAAAGCGAGGACTAATAGTTGCGGTTTTTTCATTTAAGTTCTTTTTTGACAACAATAAGAGTACAATACGAGGCTTTAGGAAGGTCTTATTACGATTCGACTTATCCGTAAGAACCCGCGCCATCATACGATACCCGGCAATGCCTCGCAAGCGATTACTGGGCGCTAAGAAAGTTCAAAGTAGGGAGAGGAAATGGACATTCAGAGTATAAGTTCAGAGTACAGCCTTCAGGCTGAAAGTCTGGCTTTGCTGACCTCAGCCTGAAGGCTGTACTCTGAACTCCCACAACAAAAAGAGAGGCGGCACGAAGCCGCCTCTCTGCTGTTACCAGTTACGGTAGGATTGATTAGAAGGCGTAGCGCACCTGAATACGACCATAGCGCCCAAAGGGTTGTCCGCTGGTCGGGTAGCCAATGCCGCCATCATTGAGGTCAGGACGATTGAAGAACGGATTTAACACATCGCCATCACTAAGCGAACCGTCCCACGTAAATTGCGGGCGATTGAAGACATTGAAGAACTCAAAGCGCACTTCGAGTTTGTGTCCTTCAAACGGCATATTGAACGCCTTGTTCAACGACAAATCGAGGCTGTTGAGTTTTGGCGCTCGCAGCGTATTGCGTCCCGCCAGATTGGTGCGATTATCCGGGTCAACGATGAACTGTGCATTTTGCGGGTCAATCGCATTGCCATTGCCATCGCAGAAACCGCCAGCACAATCGTCAAACAGTCCGAGACTATTGGCAAAGGCAACCGTACCACGCGGAGCGCGGGGATTGCCAACCGACGGGCGATCATTGAAGGCGTTGAGGTCGCCATTCAAATCAATGCCGCCAACGAATGGCGTTTCCACCGCGCCGGTCTGAATGCGATAGACGCCGGAAACCGTGAAGCCGCCTAAAACGCCCTGCAACAACCGATTCCCATCTTTCGGATAGGGAAGGTCATAGAGGAACGCCAGAGTGCCGCGATGCGGTACATCGAAAGTCGCCACGCTGCGATCCACTGCCCGATTGAACGGGTCAGAGCCGACACTGGTGCCGCCGGAGGTGGTGAAGACTTCGCTGTTGGTGTTGTCAATGGTCTTCGAGTAGGTGTAGGTGGCACGCATGAAGAGTCCGTTTCTAAAGCCGCGTTCAAGCCGTGACTGCAACGAATGATAGATGGAATCGCCGCCGTTGCTGCGAATCAATACCGAACCAAAGGCCGGGTTGATACGCGCTCCGTCAACGCCGGGATTGATCTGCTCATTGATGAATAGCCGTTGCCCGCGTGAGCCGACATAAGCGACATCGAGAACCATATTACCCGGCAATTCGCGCTGAATGCCGAGGTTATAGACATGGGTCAACGGGTTGACCAATTCAGAGGAGACGGAGTTAATCGTCGCCCTTGGGTTGACGATGCCGGTGGTTGGCAATGAACCGACGCCGGCATTGGCAAAGCCGCGTCCGCCCGCCGTTGAGCCAACGGTATTAACGCCAAAGACGTTGGGCGCAGTGGCGGCGGTGTTGAGCAGGATATTGTCGAAGAAAGCATCATAAGAAACGGCATAGCCGCCGCGAATGACGGTCTTATCTTCGCCAAAGACTCTGCCGAACATACCGGAAGCGCCAAAGCGCGGCGAATACGCAAAGCTGATACGCGGCGCGAAGTTGTTCTTGTCGGATTGCTGTTCGACCCGTGTGCCGAATGGCAGGTCGAAGCCGCCGAATGCCGGGAATGCCAACACATTGGCTGGCGTACCGTAGAATTCATAGCGCAAGCCGAGATTGAGAGTCAGATTCGGTTTCACCTTCCAGCTATCGTTGACAAAGTAGGACTGCTGGAAGCGATTGGGATAAACCACCGGGCTGCCAAAGACGATAGAAGCAAAGCCGCCCTGAGTGCCGGAAAATCCGTCTATGAAGTTACCGAAGGCAGGAAAGCCACCGCCCGCCGTGAAGGTCAAGGTGCCGCGATCATTAAACGGCACAAGGGCTTTGGTAAGCTGGCGGGTCAGGTCAACACCGGCGCGGAAGGTGTGCGCCCCCAGCGTATAGCTGATGGTGTCCTGATACTGGAAGTTGTTGAGAATGCGCCCTTGCGGAAAGCCGGTCGCTAGTCCCAGTCCGGTTATCTGTGTGCCGCCAAAGGCAATCGCCGGACCGAAATCGAGCGCCGACTGATTGCGGTTGCTGAAGAAGGCGCTGAAGCGTCCATAAGAAAAGCGAAATTCGTTGGTCAACGACGGTGAAAAAACCTTCGTCCAACTCAGATAACCATTATGGATACGTCCCGGTACATCTACTTCAAAACCATTGAAGATGGTCGGAAATTGATTCTCAAAGGTGTTGTTTTCATAGAGATACCGCGCCGTAAAGATATTCGAGCTATTCGGCGTAAAGTCGAAGCGGGTTAAAAACTGATGGTCATTGAAGGGCTGGCGGGTTGGTACGGTAACGGTGCCAAATTCAATTGCCGGACGACCGCCGCCAAGCGGCACAAGAATCGGGTTGGTGACGCCGCGCAAATCGCCGACAGCCGCAAGAAAGCGATCAAGATTGGCGCTGCTGCCTTGAGGGAAGAGGGCGCGTAATTGCGCCAAGCCTGCCGCCGTCGGCACAACTCCGGTAGCCGTCGCGCCGCCGGAACGGAAGCGATCTTCCTGATAGGTGGCAAAGAAGAATAGTTTATCTCTGATGAGGCGTCCGCCAAAAGAACCGCCAAAGATGTTTTCATTGGCAACGGGAACGCTGGTTAATAATTGTTGGGATTTCTGCCCCGAAGACAACGAGGCAAGGGCGCTGGTAAAGATCACATCATAGAGCGAGCCGTGAAATTGATTCGTGCCGCCCCGGGTGATGGTATTGACCACCGCGCCGCCGCCGCGCCCGTATTCGGCTGAGTTGTTGGCGCCGAGAACGGAGACTTCCTGAAAACCATCGCGCAGGGTCGGCTGATAGGCCTGTCCCTGAATCGAAATGTCATTATTTTCTGTGCCGTCGAGCAACTGGCTGTTGGCGCGAGGGCGCAAACCATTGATGGAAAATTCGGTTCCCTGAACGAAACCGCCGGATTGACCGGGATTGGCAACGCCGGGAAGTGTGAAGACCAGATTGGTCGGATTCAAGCCGGCAACCGGTAGGTCAACGATCTGGCGCTCGCCAATGGTATTGGAACGCGAGCCGTCCTGTTGTTGCAGGATTACCGTGTTATCGGCGGTCACAGTTACGGATTCGCCCTGAGCGCCAACTTCAAGTGTGAAATCGCTGGTGCTGGCTTGTCCGGCGGCAATCGGGACATTAGTAAGCGTTACGGTTTTGAAACCGGAAGCAGTTACTTCAACATTGTAGTTGCCGAGGTCAACCGCATCGAGGCGGTAATTGCCTTCGCCGGTGGTCTGCGTTTCGCGCACCGTTCCGGTGGCAATGTTGGTAATTTTAACCGTCGCGGCGACAACGACCGCGCCGGTCGGGTCGGTAACGGTGCCGGTAAGAATACCCTTGCTGGATTGAGCCAGAGCAAGGGGCGTCAATGTGGGAAGAATTAACGCTAGAATTAGAAAGGTTATCGCCGAAGCGGTCTTTCTCGCTGTGTACTGCATAGTTACTCCTTGTGAGTCCTAATGGACTTCTGTTGTGGTAATCAGAGGTTTAGTCTTTTGTCACCAGGCACGGGACACGGAACAAAAGACGTGATCGGTTATTGATATGGCAAGCCCTATGCCAATCACGCCGCTACCTGTAATTACCTATAAATAAATCACTTATGGGACAGGCTGGAGATTTCACCCAAAATATCTTTCCGAGATTCTGTAATTTCTACCATGTTTTTGGAGATTGCCCTTCTGCTGTAAGCTGCTTGCAGCAAATCATACAAGCTGGCAAATCAGTCCAAAATGGTACAAGTAAAAATAGTTTATTTTCTCCCCACCCCATAAAAGAAAGTAACCAATGTTATTGGACTGTGCGATGAACTGCATTGGTATCATTTCTGCATCGCTACCATTTTCATGGCTGCCTTCATAGATGATATCAGAATCGCGAGTGGTAGCTTCGCCAAGTAAAAAGGCAAAAGTAAAAAGTAAAAATGAAGGTAGCTCCTCACTTTTGCCTTTTACCTTCTAACTTTTTACTTGTACTCGGTCGCTACCGCTCGCGGTTCTGACCTTTCTATATCGGTGCCATTTTTCATTGCTGTATTGGCGCTTTTTTTAATTGTTCTTTCCGTATCTGCGCGTTTTTTCGTTAAAGGCTTTGGAATCAGTATTACCGCCTGACTCCCGGTGGCAGTTGCATCGCTGCCATTTTCTTCAATTAAGAATTAAAAATTAAGAAGTAAGAGACTGCCTGCCGTAATTCGTAATGCTGATATTTTTAATTCTTAATTGGTTCTGCATCGCTGCCATTTTCTTTTTTGCCTTGGCGCTAAATTTTTTTTGCACCTCTACATCCGCAACTACATCGCTGCCATTTTCAATGTGGCATCGGTGACGCGGTTTGTATTGCTGCCATTTTTCTATCAGCCTAATGATTTATATTGGCGCTTTTTTTGTGATAGAGACCGAACCCGTCGCCACTCACCCTGTTCGTCGCGGCTATCGCTCTCTGGACTCTCCAGACTCTCTGGACTCCCTACTGTCGCACACACCACTACCTAATCGCCAAACGGTTCGCTGTCCCACCTCGCCACCCTGCAAATTGAACAACAAAACCATGAAGCGGTCAGTGGCGCGGGTACTCCTGCATAAACCGGAAAGCCCGTCGCGCCCCGCCCAAGGCAACGACAGAAATTTCCCGCCATGCTAACAAGCCACCATAATAGTACCACATCAACACAAAAAGTCAATAAGGAAATGAGCGGCAGGATTCGTTTAGCGGGTCGCGGTGATAATCAATTCCGTTGCAAAACAGAGAGGCACACCTGGGGCATTGCTGGTCAGAATTTTCACGTAAAACTGAGAGGCAATGCCCCATGCGTCGTAGACAATGAGGGCAAGGTAAAAGCAAAAGACCTGAGACTTCAAGAAGTCTCAGGTCTTTTGCTTCTTACTCGGCTTGCACAATCTCCAGTTCGCCGCGTTCACGTTGAGCGCGTAAGACTTTCTTATCGAATTTGCCAACACTGGTCTTTGGCACTTGCGAAATGAACGCCCATTTCTCCGGTATCCACCACTTCGCCACACGCTCTTTCAGGTAATCGCGCATTTGTTCGACCGTCAGAGTGGAACCCGGACGAAGGACGACGCAAGCCAGCGGGCGTTCATCCCATTTGGCATCAGGAATGCCGATAACGGCGGCTTCCATTACGTCGCGGTGTCCCATAATGGTATTCTCCAATTCGACGGTTGAAATCCATTCGCCACCCGATTTAATAACATCTTTGGAACGGTCGGTAATCTGGATATAGCCTTTTTCGTCCACCGTGCCGACATCGCCGGTACGCAGCCAGCCGTCGTGGAATTTCTCCGGCGAATCGTCGCCATAATAGGAGCCGGTAATCCAAGGTCCGCGCACTTCGATTTCACCGATGGCTTTGCCATCCCAGGGCAATTCTTCTTCGTCATTCATCAAACGTAAATCAACGCCCATCTTGATGCGACCGGTCTTGCTGCGCCAGTCCATCTCTTCGTCCGGGTCTATGCCGCGAGGCGGATGAGCGATGGCGGCGAGCGGGCTGGTTTCGGTCATGCCCCACGCCTGAATAATTGTTACATCGTGGCGGCGCTGGAATTTCTCCATCAGGCTGCGCGGCACGGCGGAACCACCGCAAACAATCATCCGCAGCGACGACAGATCAACCGGATTGTCTTCGGCATAGTGCAAAATGTCATTCCAGATGGTCGGCACGGCGCCGGAAAAGGTCGGGCGTTCATCGGCGATAAATTTGCACATCGGTTCGGCTTGCAGATAGCGACTCGGCATCAGAAAGTCTGCGCCGCACATCCACGCCGCATAGGGCAAGCCCCAGGCATTGGCATGAAACATCGGCACAATCGGCAGCACGCGGTCATGTTCGTTCAAACCGAATACGGCTGCGGAAATCGCTGTCAGCGAGTGCAGATAATTGGAGCGGTGCGAATAGACCACGCCTTTCGGATTGCCGGTTGTACCACTGGTGTAACACATTGCGGCAGCCTGCCGTTCATCCAGTTCGGGATAATCAAAGCCCGCCTTCTCCCCCTTCAACAATTCTTTATAGCGCAGGACGTTCGCGCCGAGCGCCGAAGCATCGCCTTTGCCAACGACGATGAATTGCTCAACCGTCTTTAATTCAGAAACGACGCGAGCCAGCAAGGGAATCAGCGAATCATCAACGATGATGAAACGGTCTTCGGCGTGGTTGATGATGTAAGCAAGCTGGTCGGGAAAGAGGCGGATATTGAGGGTATGAGCGACCGCGCCCATACACGGCACAGCGAAATAGGCTTCGAGGTGTTGCTGCGTATTCCAGCAGAACGTCCCGACACGCTCGCCCGGTTTCAAGCCAAGTCGTTGCAGAGCGTTTGCCAGTTTATCCACCCGTTTGCCGACTTCCGCAAAGGTAGCGCGGCGCGAATCGCGGTCTGTTCCCATGAAGGTTACGACTTCGCTATCGCCATAAATCTTTCTGCCATACTGAAACAGTTCGGTAATCGTCAACGGACGATCTTGCATGGTGCTTAACATCATCTTGATAATCTCCTGAAATGTAAGTGTAGAATTTGCGGAAGGATTATCTTCAAGTTCAGGCGCGAGAGCAACCTGATTGAGATTTTCAGGGCAAATTCATTTATTCCGAGCGGCTAAAATTGCCTTAGCGCGTTCTTCAGTGCCTTTTAATTCGGCGGCGATTAGCTGCTCTACTTCCGCCTGTTCCTCAGGCGCAAGTTCTCTGTTGTGGTCACGCGCTTCAGGCAATCGCGCCATCAATGCAGTCAATCTATATATCTGCTCGGCTGTAAAGAATTTGTCAGGTTGCATAGGCATAAGAATTGTTGCATCACACTTCCGCTTGCGTGATTATACGCGATTCACTTGCAGACGGGAAGGCAGGAGCATAAAGAGCAGCAGAACGGCAGCCATCGCTAACGCCGCGCCAAGATAGAAAGTCAATCGCGCATCTATGTCGTACAACACGCCGCCAATTAAACTGGCGGCAATTTGTGTGACGCCATTGACGGCGGAGAAAATGCCAATCGCTGTTGCGCGTCCCTGTTTGCCTGCCGTATCAATCGCTAAGGCTTTCGCCACGCCATCGGTCAATGCTGGAAACAATCCATAAGCGGCAAACAAAAGCCAGATCATCCACGTTTGGTTGGCAATGCCGAAGCCTGCATAGACCAACGCATAGACGCCATAGCCAATTAGCAACAAATTGCGCCTGCCGAAGCGGTCGCTAGCGCTTCCGGCGGGCATTGAGGCAAGCGACGAGATACCATTAAAAAGCGTATAGGCAAGAATCGCCTGCGTCGTCGAAAAACCAAGTTGAGTGGCGCGTAAAATCAGAAAGGCGTTTGCCGAATTTGCCAGCCCAAAGACGGCGCTGACGAGCAGAAACCGTTTGTACTCCGGCGTGAAACCGCGAAAGGCGGAAACCTGCGCCTCGCTTTGCAAACGCTCGCCCGATTCGCGCACCGCCAGAATCATCAACGCCGCAAGGAACGCCGGCACGCTGGCAATAAAGAAGATGCTGCGCGGGCTGAGGGCAAAGAAGCCGAGAAACAATAGGCACAATAACGGTCCCACAACAGAACCGAGATAATCCATAGCGCGGTCATAACCGAAAACCCTGCCGCGGTCGCTTTCCAGCGCGGCTTCGGCGAGCAACGCCTGTTTCGGGGCGCTGCGAACGCCTTTGCCCATACGGTCTGAAAATCTGGCGACAAGAACGACTTGCCAGATGCCTGCCAGTCCAATCAACGGGCGCGAAATTGCCGAGAGAACAAAACCGGCGAAGGCTATAGGCTTGCGTTTGCCCCAACGGTCAGAGAGTCTGCCGGAAACGATTTGAATGAGATTTGCTGCGCCATTGGTGACGCCTTCGATTAAACCGACGACGATTGCCGGAGCCTTTAAGGTTTCCTGTAGAAAGATGGGCAGCACCGGGTAGATCATTTCGCTGCTCGCATCGGAGAGAAAGCTACATAGACCGATGATGATGGCGCTGCGCGGCAGGCGTTTATCGGCGGTTGGCTTTTGCTCAGAGGCGACGGGCAGTTTATCAGTCAAGGCGTTTCTCCGCGTGGCTTATGAGAAGAGTTCGGTAAACGTATGAATGCTGCTATGTCGGGATGGCGGTTGCTCTGCATTACCGGGACGCAGCGATAAACAAGTCTGCATCCCTGCGGCTTCAGCAGCATCCAGTTCCGCCGTCACATCGGAGATAAAAAGGATTTCTGCTGCCGATCTTTGTAATTCCGCTGCAATGCGCCGGTAACTCTCTGCTTCCTTCTTCGCTCCCACATTGGTATCGAAATAGTCTTCGATATAAGAGGTCAAATCGCCTGCCGCCGTATGAGCAAACAACAGCTTTTGCGCCAGTATGCTGCCGGAAGAAAAGATGGCGATGGCGATGCCCTGCTCCTGCCATCTGGCAAACGCGGCTGGCACATCGGCAAAGAGTTCGCTTTGCAATTCGCCGCTTTGATAGCCCGCTTGCCAGATCATCCCTTGCAAAGATTTAAGCGGCGTGGATTTGCGGTCAATGTCAATTAGCCAATGAACGTAGGCAACCACCGAGGGCAAATCATCGGCAAAAGAAATCTTTGGCGCAGCCGATCCGTTGCGTAAATCTCCGGCATTCTCTCCATAGAGATTTTCCAGTATCGCGCTGACCTCCGGCGCGGCGGGATGCTCGCGGAGAAATGTCTCAACATGGTTACGGGCAAAGGGAAAGAGGGTCTTATAGACAAAATCAACCGGCGTGGTTGTGCCTTCAATATCAAGAAGAGCGATGTTGTAAACCTGATTGTTGAATGATGGCATGAAAGATTCTAACGACAATCATTGTCAATTATTCATTGTCCATTGTTGTTCGTGGGTATATCACTGACACCCCTAATCAGCAATGGACAATGGCGCATCCGAGTTGTGTGCTTGCGCTTTCAAATAGTTTGCGGCGCGACATACGACAGCCCAAAGCAAAGCGGTTGATAGCGGGAATCTTCGCCGCTTTCGGTATAGTGTGGCGTCCAGCCCGCCATATCCTGAAACAGACGAATAGCGCGAATATCACGCTCGGTACAGAGATTGAACCAATGATGTGTGCCACGTGGTACACGAATCAAATCGCCTGTCTCGACTTCGATTGCCGTCACCGCGCCTGCTGCGGGGCGAATGTGAAACAACCCGCGCCCGCGAATGATGAAGCGTACTTCGTCTTCATCGTGCCAGTGTTCACGGTTGAACTTTGCCAGCATCGCCTCAAGACCGACGGTCTGCGGCGTAATGTCAATGACATCGGCGGTGACGTAGCCGCCCTGCGCTTTCAGTTTTTCGATTTCATCGCTGTAGGCAGCGAGTATATCGGCGGCTGACGCATTGGCATCAACTTCGTGCGCCGCTTGCCAGCGTTCATAATTAATGCCGATAGTTGATAAGTATTGCTGCATTTCCGAGAAATCTGTCAGTGTGCGGTTCTCATCCGGGATGGTGACAAGTGCCATAATAAACATCTCCTATTACAAAGCGAGCGTTCGCCCAGTCGCTTCGAGCAGAAATTCGAGAATCTCGACGTGGCGTTTGGCGGCGCTCAAGTCCTCTCCCCAAGTGTACAATCCGTGCCGCCTGAGAAGAAAGCCGTGCGTGTGCGGATGCTCTTTCAAGGTTATTTCCACCGTCCGCGACAAGTCGCCATAGTCCTGTGAATTTTCCAGAATCGGCAGCCATTCGGCGTGTTGATGGGTGGTGACTCCGGCAAGCCCTTTGAGCATTTCGTAGCCTTCAATCTTGACGCCGCCCTTGATAGCGTAGGCGTCCGAAATGATGCTGCTCCAGACCGAATGCGTATGCAAAATGGCATTGGCATTTTGTAAGGAAACGATGACCAAATGCAGCGCGGTTTCTGCCGAGGGTTTACCGACGCCTTTGATGACGCTACCGTTACCGTCAATCTGTAAAATCTCTTTGTCGGTCAATGCACCTTTTTCAACGCCGCTTGCGGTGATGGCAAGGCGTAGAGGTTCGCGTTGCAAAACAGCGCTGAAATTGCCGCTCGTCCCCAACACCCAGCCGCGTCGGTAAAATTCGCGCCCAATGTCACAAATACGCGCTGCGGCTTCGGTAAACCTTGCGGTTGCAGAGTCTTTTGCATTGTTAGGAAAATCTGCCATGCTTTTATTTCTCAGCCAATGTCAATTTCGGAATAAAATACCACGAACCGTACTGGTCTACTTGGATGTTGCCGACGCGACGGCTCGCCACCAGCACATTCGCGGTGTACCACAAATAAATTTGCGGCAACTCTTCGGCAACGGTCTTTTGAATCCTGGAGTATAACCCCAATTTAGCGGCGCGGTCATTGGTCTGTTCGGCGGCAACAATCCATTCATCCACCTGCGGGTTGCAATAGCGCATACGATTCTGTCCGCCCCGGTCAGTGAGCAAACGCGAAATATCGAACCAGAGTTGTTTCTTTGTGTTCGCCTCATTCTCGGCGGCGGCTTTTTCCACCAGTGTTTGCATTTTCGGATTGGCGCAATACTGGCGTTGCGACAGATTTGCCGCTAGTGTATTAAAGATGGGCTGCATCTGCGCCGTGTCGGTAGTCTGGCGCAAGCGGGCAATGGCATCGTTGAACTCGGCATTTTGATAGCGGCTGTGGTAGACGAATTGAAAAACATCGGTATTCTGATTCGCGCCAATGCTGCGAAGGTAATACATATCATATTGCCCTTTGATGGCTTTATCTACGAGGGTGGCAATCTCGAAGGTTTCCAGCCGCAATTCAATACCGACGCGCCGCAACTGTTCCTGCACAATAGCGGCGATATTGCGCGAGGTCTGCGCCGAAGTGGTCATCAGTTGCAGGGAGAGTCGCGTTTGCGCCCCGTTGCCGTCCGGGTCAGGGTAGCCCGCTTCATCAAGCAACTGTTTGGCGCGTTCGATGTTATGCTCGTAAGCTGTGACATTCTTTTCATAAGCCCAATGCTTCGTCGGCAAAATAGCATCGGCGCGGGTCGCCTGATTGCGGAGCAGGCGATTGATGATCACTTCGCGGTCAATCGCATACGCAATGGCTTGCCGGACTTTCGCATTCGATAATGGCGATTGCGAAGTCAGGTTGACGCCGAGATAGTCAATGTTGACGCCTGCGGTCTGAACCACCTGCATCGCCTGTCTGCCGGAGAAGGCGCGAACGGTCTCCGGGTCGAAGCCGGAGTTGTAAGCGAGGTCAACGCCGCCGCTCATCAATTCCGCCTGCCGGGTGCTGTTGTCAGCAACAATCTTGATTTGTACGTGAGAGATATTCGGAGCGCCGCCCCAGTAATTTGCATTGGCTTCGAGGCGTACACT
>Ga0187894_10000242_pt1 | contig 73754 bp, 68 predicted proteins | sample GBC1701081metaG_FD_136650 | JGI IMG/M metagenome (GOLD analysis project Ga0187894, IMG submission 136650) | White microbial mat communities from a lava cave in the Kipuka Kanohina Cave System on the Island of Hawaii, USA - GBC170108-1 metaG ... | reverse complement strand
TCCGACGGCTGCGCATCCGCTACGAGCGCCGCGGCGACATCCATCAGGCCTTCCTCACTCTCGGCTGCGTCCTCATCTGTGCCCGCGCCCTCCCGGGTTCATTCTGATAGGGGCTCTAAGACCTCAAGAACTCTCGCTGCCGCGGGCCAAGGCCCGTGGCAAGTAACCTTCGCCCGCTGCGCGGGCTGAAGCCAACACTGGTCTCCGCCGCAGAGCCATCGGCGACCAGTTGCACCCGGAATGGTTTACCCGCGAGCAGGTGTGAGCAGGTCTTCCGGCGCGCCGAGCAATTCGATGATAAGGGCGAGGCAGCGGGCGGCTTCGGCGCCATCAACCGATCGGTGGTCGCACGTGAGCGAGAGCGGCAGGAGTTTGACGACGTGGATGCCGCCGTTTTTGGCGGCCACGCCTTCGCGCACGCGCCCGACAGCGAGGATGCCGACCTCGGGGTAGTTGATGATCGGCGTAGCGAAGCGGCCGGCGTAGGAGCCGACGTTGCTGATCGTGAACGTGGAGCCCATGAGGCGCTCGCGGGGGATGGTGCGGTCGCGCGTCGTGCGGGCGATCTCGCTGATATGGCGGCCGATTTCGAGCACGCCCATTGCATCGGCGTTGGGGATCACGGGCACAGTCAGGCCCTGGTCGGTGTCGGTGGCGATGCCGATGTGGACGGCCGAGTGGCGGACGATTTCTTCTTTCTCGTCGTTGACGGTCGCGTTGAGGGCGGGGAATTTGAGAAAAGCGCGGCAGATCGCCGAGGCGACGAAGGGCAGGTAGGAGACCTTCTCGCCGGAGGCGGCGGAGAGGCGCTGGCGGACATCATCAAGCGTGGTGACATCGGCCTCGTCCATGACCGTGAAATGGACGGCGTTGTCCACGCTCTGGCGCAGGCGGTTGGCGATCGTGCGCCGCACGCCGCGGAAGGGGACGATCTGGTCGCCGCTGGTGGTGGGGACGAGGACCGGGCGCGCCATGGGCGCGAGCGGGCGATCCACGACTTCCTGGCGCGAAACGGGAGTGGCGAGGCGTGCAGCGGCGGCACGCGCCGTCGCCTGCGCGGGGGCCGCCGGCCGGCCCGGTCGATCCGCCGGCTTCGTGCCACCGGTGCCGTCGAGGGGCGAGGGACGCGCGGCGCGCACATCCTTCTCGGTGACGCGGCCGCCAAGACCGGTGCCGCGGACTGAGTCGATATCCACGCCCAGTTCGCGCGCGAGGCGGCGCACGGCGGGGGTCGCGAGCGCCTTGCCCTCGACGGGCTCGACGCCTTTGTTGGCGCTGAGGTTGCCGACGACGGTGCCGGCATCTTCGTCTTCGGCGGCGGCATGCGAGTTGGCATCGGAGCGCGGCGCGGGTTCGGATCGGATAGGTCGAGTAGTGGCATGGGCTCCAGAGCCCTCACCCTTCCCTCTCCCGGAGGGAGAGGGTGTGGCGGAAGCGCCCTCGTAGGTCCAGGCGGGCTCGCCGACCTTGAGGATGTCGCCGGGGTTGCCCATGAGTTCCTTGATGACGCCGGCGCGCGGGCTGGGCACCTCGACGAGGGCCTTGTCGGTCTCCATCTCGGCGACGATCTGGTGCTCCTCGACCGTGTCGCCGGGGCTGACCTTCCACGAGATCAGTTCGGCTTCGTGGACACCCTCGCCCAGATCGGGCAGGAGGAAGATGTTGGGATCGGATGATTTGTGGAGGGACATGGGAGGGTTCAAAGCATCAAAATGGCAAAGCGGCAAAGGTCAAAACCATTGGGATCGCCGAGGGTTCGAGTCTCGAAGGATACACACCTGGACACGCGGGCGATCCGAGGTTGCGGCTGTGGACTACGGTTCCGTGGCGATGACGTCAGGACTTGTTGCTGCCTGCTGACTCGTCGTGCTTCCGCCGCGAGCGCATCAGGACCCAAAGCCCACCGGAAATTCCCCCGACGATCGCACCAGTCATTGCTGAGCTTCCAATCGTGAACCACAGGGAAGAGGTCGGCTGCAGTGCCGCCAGAGCGACCGAATACTCCTTGCCAGGGGCAAATCGAAAAGACCGCAGGATCTCATCCCTCGGTTCCGCATAGGTATCCCACTCCTCGCTCTTCGTGTAGAACGCAACCTGCACCAGCGCCTCGCGACCGAAGTGTCCCACTCATACTCCACGAATTCGCCCGATTCCCTGCAACTCCATCCTGAGCGGCTGAACATATTGACGAGAGGGCGTATCCAATGTTGGAGTAGACACGTCGATCGCTTGCAATAGGTCTCGACCTGTGGAGGTGCCTCGTTCTTCGATAAACGATTTCGCATTCGCGCCCGTCAGCGCCGCAACGAACGCAGGAAACTCGGCCTCGGTGATCTGTCGATTGAGTCCGCAATCACGATAATTGACGACAGTGATCAAGCTATAGGGATATTCGAACCATTGTGAAGAGATCGTTTGCTGAAAGCCTGCAATCCATTGCGCATCCGATTTCTTGGGGTTCGCAATCAGGATGTGATGCGCTTGCTGGAGAATCTCAGTGGGGATCGGCTGCCATCCATCGGGAACGGCAATCTCGTAACCGTACTGCGTATCTTGGAAAACTTCTGAAGCAAGAGCACAAGGCACGGATCTGATCGCGGCCGCGACAGCGAGGACCGGCCGAATCAATTTCGGGATAGTGCGTGCCATGGTTCAGTAGGCCGCGCACTGGGTGATCGCTTCGGCGATGCGGGGCGGGTCGGGGAGGTAGTCGAGTTCGAGTTTGTAGTACGGCATGATCGTGTCGAATCCTGTGACACGCTGCACGGGGGCCTTGAGGTGCAGGAAGCAGTGCTCCTGCACGAGCGTGGCGATCTCGGCGCCTAGGCCGCAGGTCTTCGGGGCCTCGTGCACGACGACGCAGCGCCCGGTCTTCTGCACGCTCTGGGCGATGGCGTCCACATCGAGCGGTGAGATCGATCGCAGATCGATGAGTTCGACGGAGAGGTCTTCGGGCAGTTTGTCGAGGGCCTCGACGCACTGGAGGACCATCGCACCCCATGAGATCACGGTGAGGTCCGAGCCCTCCTCGACGATCTTGGCCTTGCCGATGGGGACTGTGTACTCGTCCTCAGGCACTTCCTCGCGGAAGGCGCGGTAGATGCGCTTGGGCTCGAAGAAGATCACGGGGTCGGGGTCGCGGATGGCGGAGATGAGCAGGCCTTTGGCGTCATAGGGGCTCGAGGGCATGACGACCTTGATGCCCGGAGTGTGCGCGTAGATCGCTTCGGGCGAATCGCTGTGGAGTTCGGGGGCGTGGATGCCGCCGCCGCAGGGCACGCGGATGGTGAGCGGGATGGTGACGCTGCCGCGCGAGCGGGTGCGGTAGCGGGCGGCGTGGTTGACGATCTGGTCGTAGGCGGGGCCGAGGAAGCCCTCGAACTGGATCTCGGCGATGGGTCGCAGGCCGGCCATGGCCATGCCGATGGCCGAGCCGATGATGCCGGATTCGGCGAGGGGAGTATCGACGATGCGATCGGCGCCGAAGCGAGCCTGGAGCCCCTCGGTGACGCGGAAGACGCCGCCGTTGCGCCCGACGTCTTCGCCGAGGATGATGACGCGGTCGTCCGCCTCCATTTCCTGGGCGAGGGCGAGGTTGATTGCCTGGACGAGTGTGAGTGTGGCCATGGTGAAGGGACCGGGGATCTGGGATCAGATTAGGAACGGGAATCTCGGGAGGCCAGAGTATCCAACACGCGGCGGAGCAGATCTCTCGCCCGGCGGCGGCAAGAAAGGAAAAAGGCCCGGATCATCCTGAAAGACGATCCGAGCCCGTGCGGTCTCGCCCGTGGGGGTAAGGCCGGCGGCGATGACGTCATCATCGCCACCGAAGCGAGACTTGTACGCCTGGAGTCTTCAGCGGTGTGCCGCGCTGTGCTGGCCGCACAGCGTGGCGTGTGTTTCACACCGGCTTCCCTCGGACTCCGAGGAACAAAGTCGAGCGCGAAGCGTGGTCTGCATCGCGTGTAGCAGCACTCATTCGACCGAAGCGGACGCGGCGGTGGGCGGTGCGCACTCAGCGCCGAAGTTCGCGAGCGTGGTGATGATGTCAGAGAAATCCACGTGGCTGTCGCCGTCGGAGTCGCCGGGGCCGAAGGGCGATCCCGTGCTTCCGTAATTCGCCAGCGTTGTGAGAACGTCGTTGAAGTCCACGACGAAGCTGCCATCGGAATCGCCCAGGCACGCGGGCGGCGGATACGTCGTGATGGTGAAGTAATCGAAGATGAAGCCGATGGGCTGGAAGCTCGCGTCTTCCGCGCCCCAGTTGAACACGTGCAGGCCGTTGAAGCTGTACGCCCCGAGAGCGTCCATGATGTCGAGCGAAGGGAGCGTCGCGCCGCCGTAGGTGGCCGAGAAAAGCGCGCGGAAGGTCGGCTCAAAGGAAGCCGGCACATCGGTCCACACGCCGTTGGGCTGTGCCACATCAGGGTGCGACGCGAGGAGGAAGCCGTCCACGGCGGGATCGTTGTTGCGGATGACGAAGTATGGCGTGGAGCCCGCTGGATAGGGGCTGGGCGTATGGACGACGGTGGTTCCAACGTTGAGCACGAACGAGCTCTGATCGATGACGTAGCCGCGCGTCGGGAAAGAGCCGTTGAGGTAGGTGTCGCTGTCGACCAGGAAGCTCATGGTCACGGGCGTGCCGACCGGGTTGTCGGTGCGGTTGAGCGAGCCGGCGATGATGGTGTTGAAGTCGACGCGACCGACGACTTGGATTTGAACGGCCGCGCCGTGTGCGGCGCCGGCGACGAACAGGCCGGCGATGATGGGAGCGATTGTCTTGAGCACGAGAGTCTCCGGAATGGGTGTGAGGGTGATGTGGGAGCGGGGTTACGCGAGGCGGCGGCGCTGAGCGACGAGCACGAGGGTGCCAAGGCCGGCCAGGCCGATCGCGCCGGCGGTCGGGATGTAGGCGACGTAGATGCCGCTTGAGCCGTTGGTGAACGTGAGCGCGAAAACCAGGTCGCCGGTGTTGTTGAAGGACAGGGAGCGCCCGTCTTCGCCCGCGGACGAGCCGAGCAGGGCGATGGATTCGATCTGGCGCATATCACCAGGCGCGGCTTCAAACTGATCGCCGCGGCGGACGATGAGGTCGAGCACGCCGTCGGGGTCCGTCGCGAAGAGAGCCGAGTTGTTGCCGCCGGGGCCGCCGAAGACGCCGGGGCCGCTGAGATTGGTGGTGAAGGCGACCTGCCCGACATCATTCATGCGAAGGCCGCTGCCGATGGAGCCGTAGTTGATGCCGGGCGCCAGGCCGACGGCCTGAGTGCCTTGCTGCACGACGGTTGTCATGACGCCGGCCGTGTCGGTGGTGATGACGACCGAGTCGTTGACGTTGGCGGTGATGCCGGGGCCGGCGATGCCGCCGTTGCGGAAGGCCATGCGCCCGCTCGACGTGAGGACGACATCGGCGATGGAGTTGCCCCATGTGTGCGAAGCGAACCCGGTGGAGGCGGGGATCGGGGTTCCGCCGCGGGCGATCATCGTCAGCGGCCCGTAGGCGTCGGTGAAGAGGGCATTGAGGGAAGTGGTGGCGGCGGGGATCGAACCATCGCGCAGCGTCGAGATGAAGCTGATCTGGCCCGCGTTGTTGATGGCGGGGGTGCTGATGACGCGGTAGTTCGCGCCATCCAGAGCGCCGGGGGCCGGTGAGCCACGCCGGGCGACCATCTCGAGCGAGCCGCTGCGATTCGTGAAGAGGGCCTGATCGTTGCCGGCGCCGGCGCCCGCGGTGACGGCGGCGCCCTGAAGATTGGTGAGCGCGAGATAACGACCGGAGTCGTTCATCACAAGTGGGAGGGAGGTTCCGGTGATCAACCCGACGCGCACATCCGTGATGCCGGTCTCGTCGTTCTGGCGGAGCGCCACGCTCGCGACGCCTGAGGGGTTCGTGATGACAACGCCGGAGTTGTTTGCCGTGGCGCCGGAAGTCACAACTCCGGCGCCGGTCATGCTGATGGGGAACGCGATGTGCCCCATCCCACTCAGGTTCGGGGAGACGGTGCCGATGCTGCTGTAGGTGACGCCGGGGAGGCCGGGAACGGGATCCGTTCCCCTGGCGATGAGCGAGAGGCCCGAGCCGTGATCAGCGAAGATCTTCGCGCTCCCGCTCGCGCCCTCGCGGAACGTCCACTGGCCGGATGCGTTGCGCAGCGGCTGGTTGAAGCTGTTGAGGAACGCGCCGCCCGCGGGCGATGAGTCGCCGGTCTTCGCCAGCGCCGTGTTCCCGGCTCCGTTCCACAACCAGACGCCGGTGTTGGACCCGTCGAGCGCGCCGCGGAAGATCACGTCACCGTCGGGCGTGAGGGAGAAGGCGGTGCCGCTGAGATCGCTGAACGCGGAAGCGCCGAGGTTCGGGCCCCAGAGATCGGCGCGTCCGGTGTACGCGACGGTCACGATCGTCGGGCTGGCGCCGGCGATGGCGGCCATCGAACCCGCGGCGAGGCCGAGGGCGATGGCGAGCTTCGTTTGGGTCTTCCGTAACTTCATGGTTCCTCCTCCGAGTTCAAGGCGGTGCGATACCCCGGCCATGGAAGCGATCCATGGGCATGCCGAGTGACGGGTTCTCTCGCGATTGGGATGTGCGCCGCGGGGCGGCGCGCGTCTCGTCTAGATCCTCGTTGGCAATCGTTGTTGAAGGATGAGCGGATGAACGGTGGTGATGTCTGCGGTCACTCGGCGCCGCAGTTGGCGCCGAAGTTTGCAAGCGTGGTGAGGATGTCGAAGAACTCGACGTCGCCGTCGCCGTCGGTGTCGCCCAGACCCCAGGGGGCTCCGGTGCTCCCGAAGTTGGCCAGCGTTATGAGAACGTCGGTGAAATCCACGATGAGGCTGTCATCGGCGTCGCCCAGGCACGGCGGCGGAGCAAGTCGGATCACGAACGACTGGAAAGGGATCGGTGCGCTCAGGCTGAGGCCGATGCCGGTGATCGTTGAGCCGTCGGGTGAGACCGCGGTCATCTCACGGATGACCATGTCCTCCGGGATCTGCGAGTCGAGCCCGAGGCTTGCGATCCAGACGGTCGCGTCCATGAGCCCGTTGGAGGGCGTCCAGACGATGCCGGCGCGATCGCCCTGAGGGCTGAGCGTGTAGATGTTTGACCCGACGGCGATCGAGCCGTCCGCGGCGATCGCGTTGAAGTATGCCTGCCCGTTGCCCGGCGTTGTGCCGGGGAGCATGCCGATGTTCTGCATGACATAGGCGCTGCCATTCCAGGTCCAGATCGTGGCGACCCGCGTGGAAACGGCTTCGGAGTACTCCTGCCCGGCGAGGATCGAGCCATCGTCATTGACGTCGTAGACCTGCCCGCCGCCGCCGCCGTCAGCGTCTTGGACGTTCATCTTGACGCCGTTCCGCCAGACGGTCGGCCACCTCGGACCGCCGTGGTCTTCCCAGCCGCCGACGATTGAGCCGTCTAGGTTCGAGGCGTTGACTCGACATGACACGCCTGCGTTCGAAGGAAGGGCGACCACGCCGGTGCTCTGCGACCAGGTCGACGGGCGCGCCCGCGTCGGTCCGCTCCAGTTGGAGTAATAGAAACCGGTGATGGTTGAGCCGTCGCCGGACAGTCCCCACGCGGAGGCGTAGGACTGATCGCTTATCACTCCATCAGGCGTCATCGGTGGGAACACCTCGAACCAGTCCTCAGTCGACTGATCCCAGATGCCCTGAGTTTGCCTGTTGTCGCTGCTCAGGATCGTGGCGGAGATGCGTGTGCCGTCGTGGGAGATATCCGGCGACCCGGCAGCGGTCCCGGTGACCGCGACCGTCGAACGTCCGAGCCGCACGATGCCGCCCTCGCTGGTCCAGCGAAAGGTCTCGAAGGAGCCGTCGCCCTGCACGTTGCCGCAACCGACGGCGCCGTTGAGCGAGAGGTCCGTCAGAAGGAACCCGGGCGTGAGGAATTCGATCGTGTGTTGAGCGGATGCTGTGCCGGCCAGAGCACACAAGGCGGTGATCGAGAGGAGGGACTTCTTCATTTCCATTCTCACTTTGGGTTGTGCTCCGGGCGCGAACAGCCGGCCTCGAGAGACAGGGTGTTACGGGCAGGTTCCATTGAAATTCGCGAGGGTGGTGATGATGTCCGTGAAATCGGACGTGCCGGTTCCGTTGGAGTCGCCGACAACGAAGGGCGGGCCGGCGATGCCGAAGTTTGCGAGGACGGAGAGGATGTCGTCGAAGTTCACGACGCGGTCGCCGTTGGCATCGCCGGTGCACGGCGGCGGCGTGATGTGGATGACGAACGACTGCTGCTCGCCGGTGCTGGACAACCAGACCCAGCCGGTGAATGCCGATCCATCGGGGGAGACGGCTGAGAGCTGGCGGATGTCCATGTCCGCGGTGAACGCAGACGCAAGGCCCAGCCCGGCGATAAAGTCGGTGGCGTTCACAAGTCCGCCGGATGGAGTCCACACGATTCCAGTAATCGGGCTCGCGGGGCCCTGCGAATACCTGTTCCAGCCCACGCCGAGCGAGCCATCGCCGGAAACGCCGGTCAGCATGGCTTCGCCGAAGTTGGCTTGCGTGCCCGGGAGAACGCCGAGCAAGGTCATGTCGTAAGAGCCGCCGTTCCAGACCCATCGAGCCGCCTCACGCATGAACTCGGGGGCATCGTAGGAACTGCCGACGATGACCGAACCGTCCCAGTTGACGGCCGCCGCCTGGCAGCGCGCCAGAGTGTCTTCGAGCGTGATCTTGGCCGCGTCGCGCCAGGCGGTGGGACGCCAGTTGCCGTCCGGGCGCGCCTCCCATCCGACAACGACAGAACCGTCGGCGTTCGCCGCGTTGACGCGCGCATCTCGGCCATCGTTCTGCGGCAGGGAGATCATGCCGTTCGATTCGGACCACTTGCTGGCGCGGGCTCTCGTGGACATTCCGACGGTGCCCCAGTGGAAGCCCGTGACAGTCTGGCCGTCTCCCGAGAGTCCCCACGCCGAGCCATACTCAACTCCGAGAATCTGGCCGGTCGCGGGAGGCGGGGGCATCGTCTCGACCCACCCGATCCCGGATCGCCAGACACCCTGCGTCATGAGCAGATCTGTGCTCAGGATGCTGGCGGAGATGCTCTGCCCGTCATAGGAAATGTCGGGAGTTCCGGCGCCGACTTGGAGCACCGGAACGGTCGCTTGACCCAGGCGTTCAGTGCCGCCGGTCGAGGTCCATCGGAATGTCTCAAACGTGAGGTCGCCGGTCACGTTGCCGGCGCCGGTGGTGCCTCCGGTCGCCAGGCCCGTGAGAACGTAACCCGGCGGAAGGAATTCGATGGTGGCCTGGCCCGACGCCAGTCCGGCCGTCAGCGCAACCGTCAGCGTCGCCGCGATTTGGTTCAAGGAGTTCAGCCTCCGGCTGAAGAGAAGAGGTGGGATCCTCCGTCGCGCGGCGCGAGACGGAGGATCCCACGGGAAGGAACCAAGTACAGGCATCGCACTCAGGCGCGACGACGACGGCGGAGCGCCGCGATGCCTCCGAAGAGAAGGGCGACGGCGGATGCCGGCGCAGGGATCAGGGTGCGAACGATGGCCGAGGTGTCCGTGAAGCCCGGCAGAGCGGTCCCGGTCACGCGGAATGTGAGCCAGCCGTTGTCGGAAAGCGCGTTGGCGCCGCCTTCGGCGTTGGCGCTGTTGAATGTGCCCAGCCAGTTGCCGGTCAGCGTCAGATTGATTCCGATCGAGGCGAGGCTCTCTCCATCGCGTGCGATGAGCGAGAACCCTCCGACGGGGTCCCACGCAAAGAGCGCGAGGTCGTTGGCGGCGGTGATGTTGTGGTTCGGGTTCGTGGGGTCGTCGAGCATCGTCGAGGCGAACACAATCTGCCCGGCGTTGTTCTGCATAAGGTTGGCGAAGGAAGTGCCCCAGAGAGCGCCCGGAACGATTGGAACGCCCGAGCCTTCGCGGGCGAGGAGCGTGTCCACCGCGCTTCCGAGAGTGGTGCGCATCAGGGTCGCGTCGTTGGCGGATGTCACGCCGCCGACGCCCTGCGTCAGCGACATGGTCATCGCGACCTCATCGTTGTTGTTCACGCGGGCGTTGAAGGCCTGCTGGGCGTTCAGCGCGTACGTCGCGCCGGGAACCGCCGAAGTCATATCGCCCCGGCGCCGGAGCATGTTCGCGGAGGTTCCGTCGTAGTAGAAAAGGGCCGCGTTGTTGGTGCTGCCGACAACGCCGGCGCCCTCGAGGCCGGTGCTGTAGATCCCGTGACCAAGATTGTTGAAGTTCCCGTTGATGTGGAAGAACGACGAGTCTTCGATCTGCAGAATCTGATTGAAAAGGCCGCGCTGATAGGTCGCGCCGCCGGCGCCCGGGGCGGCGTCGCCCTCGCGCGCGATCTGCGTGAACGTGTTGCCGCCGAACGGCAGAGTGGTCAGCAGTTCATTGTTCGCATCGGTGATGCCCGCGCCTGCGTTCTGGTTCATCAGGATGCCCGAGTAGAGCGTGCCCGATCCGTTGATCATGGCCCCCGTAATCACGGACCTGACCGTGGTCGAGGCGAGCAGCCCGGCGTAGGACTGTCCTGACTGGAACGCAAGATTGAGGGAGGCGCTGTTGCCCACCCACATCGCGTTGGTGCCGTCGGCCAGGCTGGTGCCAACGATGGTGTGCCCCAGGTTGTTGACGTTCTGGTAGTTGGAAGTGGAGGCAGGATTGAAGCTGATTGCCGAGCCGACACCAGGAAGGACTTCGCCGTTGCGAGCGGCTTTCGTGATGCCGCCGAAGAACGTTCCGGTCCCGAGGTAGCCGCTGGGAGCGGTCGATGTGCCGCCGAACCACATGTGCCCGTTGGGGCTGAGGTTGAGGTTCTGAGATTGAAAGCCGATAACGTTCTGTCCGGCGGGGAGCCCCGGCGCCTGCTGGCCGGTGCGCGCGACGAAGCCAAGATCGCCCGGCCCGCCGTACCACATCGTGGCGTTGTTCGACGACGTCACACCGCCCGTTCCATTGAGCAGCGTGCCGCGGAGTCCGACTTTGCCGGAAATGTCGATGGTCGGAGTCTGGAACGGGCTGGCGGACCATGCCACGCCGGCGATGCCGGGCACTGCCTCGGTGTTCTTGATCACCTTCTCGAGTGTGGCCGCGGCGCTCGCGGCGCCCGCACTGGTCACAATGGCGGCGATGCATGCCGCCAATGTCGCGGCTGAACTCCTGCTCGATTTCATGGATCTCCTCCTTTTTGACTGCGGTCGCAGCGACGTGTTTTCGTTTGAACCGAACGCCGGCAGATGCACCGACCTCGGCGCCCCGTCAGGTAACCGAGAAAAATACAACCGACCGTGACATTGCGTCAAGTGTCACGTGGGACATATTCAGAGATTTCTGTTGCGATGTATGAGTGTCGTGGTATCATGGTTGCCTAGGGAAGTAATCTCGGTGCATACCGAACAAAAAACGATCGCAGCCGGGCCGGTCGAGCCGAACGGATCGATCGACGAGTTGTTTGGCTCGTTCTATCGCGTGCGGGCGGCGGCCCACGACCTTCTCGCGATGGTCGGCGCCGACCCAGGCAGGACGCGGGAATCGGCGCGGGTGCTCGGGCTGAATCGCCAGTTGGTGTGGCGCCTCTCTCGCATCGTGCTCGCCGCGGAACCTGGCGCGGTTCTGAGCAAGATGCCCGGCCGCCAGGGGATGGCGAAGTTTTTCGCCGCGTGCCGCGACCGCGGCGCGGACCCCGCCGCGCTCCAAGAGGCCGACGAGGCGTTTCGGAAGTTCGAGCGCGCGATTGACGCGATCTCGGGCGATCGGCGGTCGCTGGCCGCGCTCATGGCGAATCAGGGCGAGGGCATGCCCGCGAGCGCACTCGAGCGGGAGCGGCGCAAACTCTTTGAGGGCGGTCGCGCCGTGTGGGGCGTGCAAGCCAAGGTTCGCTTCCTCTCGGTCTTCCTGTTCCCCGCGCCGGATGATGAATCGATGATGGATGTCGCGCACGTGATCGGGTATGTCGGATTCCGGAGGCTACGGGCGATCCCATGGCCGATGTCGTACGAGGCGGTTCGCACGCGAGAAGGCGCGCCGATGAGATTCGAGAAGAGGCCGTTGGAGCCTCGCGGGAACAGCGAAGGGCAACGGCAGTTGCTGGCTCCGTTCTGCGATCCGCCCGACCCGGTGATCAATCTCGAACTCAACGGGGATATGAAGCGGTTTGAGCTCGCCCCGGGTCGCGTCGGGAATGCCGGCGCCGCCACCGTCGTGTTCGGAACGTACCTTCGGCATCTCTATCCGCGCGTGCGCACCAATGAGCATCTCGCGGCCAATTTCATCGGGTTGCTCGATACTCCGGTGGAGCGCGTAATCTTTGACATGTTCGCTCACCGCGACATCGCCGCCGCGGGGCCGACCACCGCGTACCTCTGCGAGAAGCTGACGCATCCTCACCCGCCCGCTGACAGCGAATTCGAGCCGAGATCGCTGCCGATCGGCGAGGAACCGTTTGCGCTCGGGCGGGGAGCGGCCGGCGCGCTCAGTGCGCATATTCCCTGGTATCAGCGGCTGGTCAGCTTTGTGTGCGAGCGCATCGGGCATCCGCCGGAGGCATTCAGCGGTTCCAGATTCGAAATGACGTACCCGCCGATTCCGACGGCCCTGGTGCGTGGCGTGCCTCTTCCGGGCGGACGTTCGAGGAAATAGGTCTGGCGGCGCCGCGTTCTCGCCGTGCGAATGGCGGGGAGGCGTCGCTCTATGGACTCGGCGCGCGGAATCACTCCGCCGGGCGGGGTCAAGCCCACAGGTCTCTCGCGTGGTCGAGGCGCGGGCGAATCCTCAAAGCAAAGGCCCGGATCATCGTGCGGGACGATCCGGGCCTCGTGCGGTCTCGCTCGTGGGGGTTGAGTCGGCCGGATACGTCGAGCCGGCCGAGTTCAGCGAGACTTCTTGCTTCCTGACGTTGAATCCCTCGTGCGGTCGGACGCCTCGCGGGGGGAGTTCGCTGATCGTGTGTTCATTGAGCGGGCGAGCAGTCGGAATTGAAATTCGCGAGCACTGCGAGGATGTCGTCGAAATCGACCGAGGTGTTGCCGTTCGCGTCGCCGCTGGTGAAGACAGGAACGCGGGCGCCGAAGTTGGCGAGAATCGTGAGGATGTCGTCGAAGTTGGCGTTGCGATTTCCGTCGGCGTCACCGAAGCATGGCGGCAGGGCCAGGTGAATAACGAAGGACTGGAACTCGCCGCTCGTGAGCATTCCGATGCCCGTCATCGCGGAGCCGTCGGGCGAGACCGCGACCATGTCGGTGATCAGCATGCCGTCAGGGAACTGCGAGGACAGTCCGAGAGCGGCGATGTAGTCGCTCGCTCTCACGAGGCCGCCGCCGGAGGTCCAGACGAGGCCATCGCGCGGGCTGCTAGGGACATGCAGATAAGAATTGGAACCGACGGCGATCGACCCGTCGTCGGAGACGCTCTCGAGGTAGGCAAAGCCGAGGTTGGGGATCGTTCCCGAGAGCGCGCCGTGGAATTGCAGTTCATAGGAGACGCCGTTCCAGGCCCAGACCGCGGCCTCGCGGAGGCTCGTGGCGCCGTCCCAGGTCATTCCGACGATCACAGACCCGTCGAAGTTCACTCCCATTCCTTCGCAGAATGCCGGCGTGTCCTGGACAAGCAACTTTGTTCCGTTGCGCCACGCCGTCGGGCGCCATACTCCGCCCGGGCCTTCTTCCCAGCCGACCACGACCGACCCGTCGTAGTCCGCGGCGTTGACACGGGCACTTCGCTCAGCGCTGTTGGGCAGTCCGATCATGCCCGAGGTCGGAGACCACTGTGATGGACGGGCTCTCGTGTACTCATCAACAACGCCCCAGTGGAAACCCGTTACAGCCTGACCGTCCCCCGATAGTCCCCATGCACTCCCGTATGACTGATCGAGCAGCACGCCGTTGGGGGGCAGCGGCGGCATCGTCTCGGTCCAGCCGGAAGAACTCCAGATTCCCTGCGTCATCCGGTTGTCGGAGCTGAGAATGGATGCGGAGACACGTGTGCCGTCGTATGAGATGTCGGGGGTTCCTGCGCCGACACCGATCACGGGGGCGGTCGCCAGTCCCAGGCGCATGACTTCGTTGCGCGCCGATGGAAGGGGCGCCCAGAGGAACGTCTCGTACGAGTAGTCGCCGGACACGTTTCCGACTCCCACCGTGCCGCCGATGGCCAAGTCGGTGAGGATGTAGCCGGCGGGCAGGAACTCGATGGTTGGTTCCGCGGCGGCGGAGACGACGCAACAGCCGCAGACGACACTACTGGTCAGCGATCTCAGTTTCATAATTTCATCTTGAGTGAGCGGATCGAAATCCGGGCCGCGGAGGCGCAGCGCTCAGGGACATTCGGCGTTGAAGTTTGCCAGCGTGGTGAGCACATCGCCGAAATCGACGATGCCGCTGCCGTCGGAGTCACCGACGAGGTACGGGTCGCCGGTCGCGCCGAAGTTGGCCAGGACTGTCAGGACATCCACGAAATCCACGGCGCGCGATCCGTCGGCATCCCCAGGGCAGGGGAGCGGCGGGAGGTGAATCACGAACGTCTGGAATTGGCCCGAGTTTGCGAGCAGACCGATGCCGGCGATCACGCGGCCGTTGGGCGAGACCGGACCCATTTCGCGGATGTCCATGTCGGCCGGTATCTGGGGCGATAGGCCGAGCGATGTGATGTAGTCCGTCGCATTCACAAGTCCGCCCGCGGGCGTCCAAACGATGCCGTCGCGGGCGGCGCCAGGGCTGAAGGTGTACAGGTTGGATCCAACCGCGATCGAGCCGTCGTCAGCGATGGATTGGAAGTACGCCTGGCCGGAGTTGAACACCGTCCCTGGAAGGGTGCCGATGTTCTGCATGTCATAGGCGCTGCCGTTCCACGTCCAGATCGTCGCCGCGCGGGTGAGGATGGATTCCTGATACTCGCTGCCGGCGAGGATGGCGCCGTCGCCGGAAACATCCCTCACCTGCCCGCCACCTCCGCCGTCCGCATCATTGAGATTCGTTTTGACACCGTTGCGCCAAACGGTCGGCCACCATGGACCGCCGTGGTCCTCCCAGCCTCCGACAATTGTTCCATCGAAGTTCGACGCGTTGACGCGACAGCTGACACCGGCGTTCGAAGGAAGGGCGATCATTCCCGTGGTCTGCGACCACGTGCTGGGGCGGGCGCGGGTGGGCCCGCTCCAATTGGAGTAGTAGTGACCGGTAACCGTGGTGCCATCGCCGGACAGGCCCCACGCGGCGCCGTAGTAGGAGTCCTGCTCGACACCGTCGGGAGGAAGAGGAGGCATGGCCTCGATCCAGCCGACGACGGAATCCCAGATCCCCATCGTGGCGCGGCCATCCGTGCTCAAAATCGTTGCCGAGAGCCGCAGTCCGTCGTCCGACATTGCGGGCGCGCCCGCGCCATTTCCAAGGACGGGAACGGTGGCGCCACCGAGGCGGACGACACCGCCCAGCGGAGCCCAACGGAAAGGCTCGAACGAACCGTCGCCGACGACATTGCCGGCGCCCGCCGTGCCGTCAAAGGAAAGGCCCGAAAGCAGGAATCCCTCCGGGAGGAATTCAATCGTGGCTTGTCCCGCCGACGCGCCGCCGCAGGCGCACGCGGTCGCGAGAAACGCGAAGAAGGTCTTCATCTGAGGATTAGCTTTCCCCCCGGAGTGGAAGTAGGAGTGCAACACAAGCGATGATGTCGAGGCGACGGTGTGGACGGACGGATTATGCGCGGCGACGGCGGAGCAGCCGGGCGCCGACGAGACCGAACATGGCCAATGACGCCGGTGAGGGAACCGGCTCCCACGAGAGATTGTCCACTACGGATTCGGGGAAGAAGCCGAACCCGATGCATCGAATCTCATCGAAAACCATGCCGTCGGTCGCGACGATGTCGAACCATGAGCCTGTGTTGGTGCCGAGAGAGGGGGCGAACGGCCCGAAGAAGGCAACGGGATCCGCTCCGCCGTCGTTGAACAGGAAGATGGCAGCGCCGCCGCCGAAGGGGCTCGGCGATCCCGACGTATCCCAGAACTGAAGCGACATGGCCGTGGCGTCTTGGGCCAGAGTGATGAAGACGCCGTAAGGGCCGTAGAAGACGTTTGAGGATTGCCCCGTGTATGCCGGAATCGGGCCGACCAAGTTGGAGCCTTCGCCGGAGTAGAGGGCAGAAATGCCTGCGGACGCGAAGGCGTTTGATGGGAGGTTCATTCCCGTCGGACCTCCGGGTTCATCGAACGTCAAAGTGGATGAATAGGTCGGAGCGCTGTTCCCGCGCGTGACCGTATAGGTCGCACTCGCGGACGACACGATGCCACCGATCGCGGCGCCGACCACGCCGACGGTGACACACAACCTTGTTTTCTGCATCGGAACTCTCCTGCCAGTCACTCTGTGATGGATCGGGGACCATCCCGCAGTCCACGCCGATAAAGTACACAATCGTGACGTCCTGTCAAGTGTCCCATGTGACATTCATTGGTTTTTCTGTTGGCATCAACGGTTCAACGCGGTATGCTTTGCGGGCTTGGAAACAGATGTGCCTCCCAGACTAAAAACGAACAAACCGATCGTAGTCGAGCCTGATGGCTCGTGGGAGGAACTGATCTCGGCGTTTTACCGCGTGCGGGGCACGATCCACGATCTCTTCGCCCAAGTGGGGGCCGACGCCAACAAGACCCGTGAATCGGCGCGGCTGCTGGGATTGAGCCGGCAACTGACGTGGCGCTTGGCGCGAGTCGTTTGCACCACAGAGCCTGAAGCGGTGCTCGGCGAAATGCCGGGGCGTCTCGGCATTTCAAGGTTCACCGCCGCGTGCCGGAAGCGCGGGGCGAGCGAAGAGTCGGTGCGTGCAGCGCTCGACGCAACGGCGGAGCTCGAGCGCGCGATCGATGCGCTTACGGGAAGCCGAAAATCGCTCTCGGCGTTCATGGCGAATCAAGGGAAGGGTTCGACGACGCTCGCTCACGAACGAGAGCGCCGCAAGTTGTTTGAAGGTGGGTCCGCGGTGTGGGGCGCGCAGGCGAAGGTGCGGTTCGTCTCCGTGTTCCTGTTCCCGGCGAGCGATGGCGCATCGATGATCGACGTTGGTCACGTGACCGGATACGTGGGCTTCCGTCGCTTGCGTCAGATTCCGTGGCTCGTCTCGTATGAAGCGGTGCGTTCGCGAGAGGGCGCGCCGGTGCGATTCCAGAAGCAGCCGCTCGACCCGGAGGGGTCCAGTGAAGGGCAACTCCAGCTGATCAAGAGGTTCTGCGAGCCGGCGAACCCGGAGATCCTGGTGAGCACCGTGGGGGATTTCAAGCGGTTCGAACTCGCCGCGGGCCCCGTGGGAAACGCGGGACAGGCGACGGTGGTCTTCGGCACGTATCTGCGCCACCTCTTCCCACGCCTGCGCTCGGCGGAACATTCTCATGCCGGCTTCACGGTGCTGCTCGAGACGCCGGTGGAACGAATCATCTTCGACATGTTCGTCCATCGCGACATCATGCTCGAGGGCGTCCCGCCGGCCCACTTGTGCGCGAGGCTGAACATTTCACATTTCCCTTCGGACGAAGAGATCACGCGCCGCGCGATGCCGGTGGTGGAGAAACCGTTTGCGCTTGGGCGAGGGGCGACCGGAGCACTGACGGCGCACATCCCGTGGTACCAGCGGCTCGTCAGTTTCGTGTGCGAGCGGATCGGGCACGATCCCGAGGCATTCAGCGGATCACGCTTCGAGATGACCTACCCCCCGATCCCGACGGTGCTGCTGCGTGAGTTCCCGCTTGAGGCGGGTGGGTCCGTCGTCCAGTCCGGCCCGCCAACCCGGGGCGCGAGAGGACGCGATCGGAACGGTTCAGACGGCCGTGCCGCTTGAATGGGGCATGGCGGGAGGCTCGTCCTCACCGTTGGTCGCGATGAGGTACGCGGGCGGCATGCCGGCGTTGAGGGCGGCGGCGATCTCGGCGGGTGACTCACCGAAGTAGATGGCTTCGCTCTGGGCGTGGAATGAGAACCAGACCTCTGTCACATCCGTTTTGCCGCCGAGCATGCCGTGCTTCTGGCGCACGATGCGTACGTGGATCGGGTTGATCCAGGTTTCGCGGCCGTCCTTGTCGGTGAGTCGGATGAGCATCGGGGAGTTGGGTTTGGGGGCTTGGGAGCCTGAGAGCTTGCTCTTGCGCGATCAGCTCGAAGTGAGGCGCTCCTGTTCCGGCACCTGTCCGAGGCTGCTCGTGCGGCGCGTCTCGCGCTGGCGCTGGAGTTCGGGATCGAGTGTGGCAAAGGTGTGATCGAAGATGTCCTCGAACACGGGTTTCTCGATCCCCTCGGCGCGCTTCACAACGGCTTCGGTGGTCTGCTTGGCGCGGGCGTCGAGTTCGCTCTGGCGATCGCTGGTCCAGAGGCCGCGAGATTCGAGGTACTTGCGGGTTCGGATGAGCGGATCCTTCTTCTGCCAGGCCTCGAGTTCCTTGGGGTCGCGGTAGCGGCGCGCATCATCGGCGGTGGTGTGGTCGCCGAGACGGTACGTGACGGCCTCTATAAACACGGGGCGGTTCTCGCGTCGCGCGAACTCGATGGCGTCGCGCGTGACCTTATACGAGGCGAAGATGTCATTGCCGTCAATCTGGAACGACGGCATCCCGTAGGCGAGGCCTTTTTGGGCAAAGGTCTCGCTGGCCGTCTGCGTGGCGCGGGGCACGCTGATCGCCCAGAAGTTGTTCTGGCAGAAGAAGACGACCGGAAGCCGCAGCGCGCCGGCGAAATTCATCGCCTCGTGGCAGTCGCCTTCGCTCGTGGCGCCGTCGCCGAAGAACGCGACCGCGACGGCGTTCTTCTTTCGATACTTGAGCGCCCAGGCGATGCCCGCGGCGTGGAGCGGGTGCGTGCCGATGGGGATCGAGATCGGCAGGATGTTGATGCCGGGCGGGATCTGGTTGCCGCGCTCGTCGCCCATCCAGTGCAGGAGGATCTTCTCCATGGGCAGGCCGTTGAGGAAGAGCGCGATGTTCTCGCGGTAGCAGGGGATGATCCAGTTGTCCGGGCCGGCTTTCTTGATGGCGAGCCCCGCGCCCGCCGGGCCGGCCTCCTGTCCCTTGTTCTGCGGATAGGTGCCCATGCGCCCCGAGCGCTGGAGTTTGAACGCGATCTCATCGAGGTGGCGGTTGATGACCATCTGTTCGTAGAGAAACACCGCCTCGTCATCCGAGAGCGTGTTCTTCGCCAGGGCCTCATCGAGGCGCCCGTCTTCATCGAGAATCTGGAGGTACTCGACGGACCCCTGATAGGCGAGACGCTTGGGCATGGGCGGGCGTTCCTTGTCGGTCGATCGAGCCGAAGCGGGCCGCGCCGCGGGCGGCGAGGCGCGCTTGGCCGGGGTGCGGGCAGGGGCGGCGCGGCGTCGGCTCATCAGCGGTGCACTCCCGCGCGCACGTGCGCGCCATCGACTTGCGTGGGCGCCGGCGGGCCGTCGCCGGGGAACTGCTTGATGCCGTCCTGCTTCGGGACCCTGCCGGTGCCCCGCGCCACCGGGCTGCGTTCGGGGATGACGAAATCGCCGTTGGGCAGCGAGTCGTTGTGCGCAATCGCGGCATCGGCGGCACGACGCATGCTTGGGTCGGCGTTGAACCTCAGGGCGCGCCACGCGTCGCGGATCCACAACTCGGCGATCTCGAGGAAATGGAGGGCGGCCGCCTTGTCGGCCTCGAACGCGACGCCCTCTTCGCCGGCGCGGATCTGCCGGTCCAGCTTGCTGAGCGTGCAGGCCATCGCGTGCAGGTAGATCGCCGAATCGGCGATGCGGGCCTGAACGGTCTGGCGCTCGACGATCTTCTCCTGTTCGACCTTGCTGGCGCGCTTGAACTGGTGTGAGTGCTCGCGCACGAGTTCGCAGAGGCGCTCCGCGTGCGCGGCGAGCGACGGATGGATGCGAGTAAACCGGTCGGGCATTGGGCGCAGGCCGAGGAAGAGCTCCAGTCCCAGCGGAACGGCCTTGGCTAGGACGCGGCGATTGCTGATGGCGCGGGCGATGCGGGAGAGGTTCTGCCCGATCGATTGGGCGGACTCCCACGAAACGGCGTTCTTGAGGCCGATCATCTGCTCGGCGAGGGCCTTGCCGCCGTAGCCGAAGATGAAGGATTGCATGACTTCGTTGGCGCCCTCGACGATGGTGTTGATGCGGCTGTCTCGGAACGCGCGCTCGACCTCGTTCTCTGTCATGTACGACTCGCCGCCCATCACTTGCAGCGCATCGTTGACCACGCGCCAGCCCATCTCGGAGCAGAAGGTCTTGCACGCGGCGGTCTCGACCATGATGTTCCCGGCGCGCCGGTCGAGGAAACCGGTGGTGATGTAGAGCATCGCGTCCATCGCGTAGCAGAGAGCCGCCATGTTCGCGATGCGCTGGCGGACGAGCTCGAAGTCAGATAGAGGGCGCTCGAACTGGTAGCGCGTCCGGGTCCATTTGACGGCCTGGTGCATGCTGCGGGCCGCGGCGCCGAGCATGCCGGCGCTGAGCGTGCAGCGCCCGTAGTTCAGACACGTCAGCGCGACGTTGAGGCCTTTGCCTTCCTGGTGGAGCAGGTTCGCCTTGGGCACGCGGACGTTCGTGAATCGGATGCGCGCCTGCCACGTGCCCCGTATGCCGCACTTGCTCCGGTTCTTCTGGAAGATGTCGATGCCCGGCATCTCGGGCGTGCACACGAGCGCGGTCACGCGGTCCGTTTCCTTGCCCGACTTGGGGTCGAACATGCGCTGCTTGGCCATGACAGTGAACAGGCGCGAGATTGCGCCGCTCGTGGCCCACTTCTTTTCCCCGTTGAGGATGAAGTACTCGCCGTCTTCGGACTTGGAGCAGCGAGTCTCCTGGCCCGCGGCGTCGCAGCCCACGTTGGGCTCCGAGAGGCAGAACGCGCTGACCCAGTCCTTGGCGAGGTGGGGCAGCCAGAGCGACTTCTGCTCTTCGCTGCCGAAGAGCAGGATCGCGCCGCACCCGATCGACTGGTGCGCGCTGACGAGCACGGCGGTGGAGCCGCAGTACTCACCGATCTTCTCAAGGACGCGCACGTACGACGTCACACCCATGCCCTGCCCGCCGAGCTCGCGCGGGATGAGCAGGCCCATCACACCCATCTGGAACAGGCGGTCGATGACCCAGCGCGGGATCTCCTGCTCCTGATCGATCAGAAGGGCGGGGTGCTCGGTGCGGAAGTACTCGTCGAGGGCCGCGATGAGTTGATCGCAGCGCGCGGTTTCTTCAGGGTCGGAGCTCGGGTACGGGAATATGAGCTCCTCGCGCACCTTGCCCCAGAACAGGTTCTGGATGAAGCCCAGTTCCTCCGGGTCCGGCCCGAGGATGGCTTCGGCGTCGGCGAGCATCTTGACGTCGCGCGCCGAGATGCCCTTGAGGGTCTTGAGGTCGGCTTTGATCTGACTCATCGATCGCTCCAGCACTGATCGGGCCCCGGTGTTCGGCCCCGGCCCGCACTCCACAGTAGGAACCCCGGCCGGACCGGTGCTTATCGCGCCGCGGACTTCTCCAGAAAACCTCGAATCGCGGCGCGCCCGGCTTCCGAGTTTCGCAGGCGCACAAGGTGCTTTCGTTCGGCATCGAGCGCCGCCTGCCAGCCGCGTTTCAGGCCGGTCTCCACACAATCGAAGACCGCCTTCGCCGCGTCGTTCCACCCGGGCCCGGCGCGAAGGCGGTCCAGAGCATCCAGAGAAGCGGCGCAGACTGCGGCGGGCTGGCGATCGGGGCCGATGCAATGAGGCGTCGAGAGGGCACGCTGCTTAGGCACCGCCGCCAGCTGCTTCGCTCGCGTCAGCAGGGAGGCCGCATCAGCAGTCAGGTCTTCAATCAGCCCCGATTCGCGGGCTTCGATCACGGAGAACGGAGAGCCCTTGGCGGTCATGCGAACGGCGGATTCGAAATTCATCCGCGCCGGCAGCAGATTGGAGCCGCCCCATCCGGGGCAGATAGAGAGCGAGGCCTCGGGCAGACCGATCGGATAGGGCTTGGCGGGCTTGGCGGGGTCGCTGGAAGTGGGGGCGAGCGCGATCAGGCGATCGCACTGCATCGCCAGTTCGAGGCCGCCGCCCAGCGCGGCCCCGTTGATGGCCGCGACGGTGGTGCAGGGCAGGCGCGCGATTCGCCCCAGCACGCGCTGGCCCTCGCGCATGTACGCATCGAGTTCCGCATCGCTGAGGCCGACGATCTCGCGCAGATCAGCGCCGGCGACGAAGACACGGGAGTCGGAGGCGAGCACGAAGCCGCGCGGCGCGGGGCCCGATTCGATGCGATCGAGGGCGGCATCGAGCGAACGCAGCATCGCCCGATCCATGACCACAACGGGCCGGCCGGGCTGCGTCAGCGTGAGTGTGACCACGCCAGCCGTCGGGCCGGATTCGTCGCGCAGGATGGGTAACTCGGTGGTGCTCATAGATGCCCGGCGACCGCGTGGAAAACCCCACGGAGCCGCGCTGGAAAGGCCTCGGCGCGGCCCGAAAGGGTCGTCGAGGAGAGTATAGGGAATCGGTTCCGGGATTCCTGCGAAACCGTTCAGGATTCACGAACCGAAGGTCTTGGCCAGGATGCGCTGGGCCTCCTCGCCCGCGACGATCTGCGCTGAGAGTTCGGCGCCGCGGCGCACCTGGGCCGCGAGTTCCGCGCCGTCCAGCTCGTTGAGGTGCTTCTTCGTGGCGCGGAGCGCGACCGGTCCCGCGCCCGCGATGCGCTCGGCGAGCGCTTCAACTTCTTTCTCCAGTTCAGCGGCCGGGACAACGCGCGCCACGAGCCCGAGTTCGCCGGCACGGAGCCCGCTCATCGTGCCGCCCTCGAGGAGGATTCGGCGGGCCGCGCCCGCGCCGACCGATCGGATCAGCCACGGCGCGACGACGGCGGGGCAGATGCCGAGGTCGATCTCGGGGTAGCCGAGCTTGGCCTCGGGATGAGTCAGCGCGATATCACAGGCCGCGACCAGGCCGCAGCCGCCGCCGATCGCAGCGCCGCGTACGTGGGCGATGGTGACGCAGGGCAGAGCGCGGATCTTGATCGTGAGTTCGGCGAGCGAGCCGAGGATTCGCTTCGGGGCCTCCTTGTCGCCGAGGACCGCGCGAAGATCCATGCCGGCGCAGAAAGAGGGGCCGGCGCCCGAGAACACGCACACGACCGCCTCCGAGCGTTTCGACAGTTGGTCGACACGCGCGTGCAGCGCCGAAACGAGTTCGGGCGAGAGCGCATTGCGCTTGTCCGGCCGGTTGAGGGTCAGGCGGGCGATGGGGCCTTCAACGGAGAGGAGGGCGAGTTCCGACATTGGAGCTCCGACGGTATCGATGAGACGGTGAGTGGGTGAAACGGCGAGACGGTGGAGGATCCTCAGGCGAGCCGCGCGAGCAGGGCACGCTCCTCCGCGCCGCCGACCAGAGCGAGCGAGGCGTTGAGCGCGCGATCGAAGGCGGTGTCGTCGAGCGAGCCATCGAGTTCGTTGAGCCACCGTTTGGTGGCGGCGAACGCGTGAGGCGGTTTCTGGGCGAGGCGCGCGGCTTCGATCTCGGCGCGCGGAGTGACATCTTCGGGCAGGTCCACACACAAGTCGGCGAGGCCGAGGCGGCGTGCTTCCTCGCCGGAGATCGGTTCGGGGTCGAGCAGGCGCTCGCGGCAGGCGCGCGGACCGATCCGCAGCGAGATAGCCGGGGCGTTGACGGCCGGACTCAGGCCGATGCGGGTCACCGGGTAGCCGAGGCGCGCCATCTTGTCGGTGATGACGAAGTCCGCCCCGCCGAGCAGGGCGCAGCCGCCGCCGAGCGCTGCGCCGTGGGCGGCGATGACAATGGGCTTCTCGATCCGGCGGAGCAGGCGGATGAGGGAGGAGAGCGAAGTGAGCAGGTCCCTGACGGCGTCCGGGCTCTGCTTGCACATGGTCAGGTCGAAGCCGGCGCAGAACGCCGCGCCCTCGCCGCGCAGCAGGATAGCGCGAACGGAGTTGTCGTCTGCCAGCGCGCGGGCCTCGTCGATTGCCTTTTCGAGCATCCCAGGCGTGAGCGCGTTGCGCTTCTCAGCGCGGTCGAAGATGATCTCGCCGACGGCGCTGAAGCGTGGATCGGTGTTGCGGTGGGCTCGGAGCATTTGAATCAGGGATCAGGGACCGGGGATCAGGCACCAGCAGGGGAGCCGCGGGCCGCCGCGACGATCTGGCGGGCGAAGGAGGCCGCCTCGGCGAGGCGGTCGAGATTGACGCCGGTCTCGTAGCCGGCGCCCTGAATGGTGCGAACGAGGGTTTCCGTCGCGATGTTGCCGGGGGCGCGCTTCTGGGGCGTGGAAGCGTACGGGCAGCCGCCCAGGCCCGCGACCGATCCGTCGAAGGAGCGGACGCCCAAGTCGAGCGCCGTCTTCACACAGTCTGCGGCGCGCCCGAAGGTGTCGTGGAGGTGGAGTGTGAACTGCCCGCGCGGCGGCTCATCGAAATGGCGGAGCAGGGCTTGGATCTCGTGGGAGTGGGCGACGCCGATGGTATCGCCGAGGTCGATGTCCGCCTGGCTTCGGCGTCCTTGGGGAAACAGATCGAGCAGAAGATCGGCGACTCGACGGACCGCTTTGGGAGCGATCGCGCCCTCGAATGGACAAGCGACAGCGCAGGAAATGTAGAGGCGGATCGCCATGCCTGCTTCAAGAGCCCGCTCGACGATCGGGCGGAATCGATCGATCGATTCCGCGATCGAGGCATTCGTGTTCTTCCTGCTGAACGTCTCAGATGCAGCGGTGAAGAATGCGACCTTGAGGGGCAGACCCCTTCGATGAATCGCAAGCGCGCGCTCAAAGCCCTGTTCGTTGGGAACAAGGACCGAGCGCACTGGCTTCCAAGCCGTCATGCGACCAAGCAGTTCCTCGGCATCCGCCAACTGCGGCACCCACTTCGGGCTGACCAATGACGTCACTTCGATCTCGTCGATGCCGGTCTGAGCCAGGAGTTCGATGAGACGCGCCTTGTCCTCGGTGGGCACAAAGCCGGGCTCATTCTGCAGCCCGTCGCGGGGCGAGACATCGGTGATGCGGACGCGCTCGGGCATCTCAAGTTCCATCGTAGCGGCGCCCTTGCCGAGCGCTATGCAACGGAACGCAGGGGGCACGATCCCCAGACCGTTGTGGTCCCTGCCGGTTTCAAGCCGGCGGCGACGCCACCGTCGCTTTGCGTTCCATTCAAGCGGATGGCGGAGGACTCGAACCTCACGCCCTTTCGAGCGCCGACCGGTTAGCAACCGGTGACCGATCCTTTCGGCGTCACCATCCAGCGGAGCGCGGAGGTCACGATCCTCAACCCGGCGAGGGTCCGTCCGGCTTCCAACCGGCGACAGCGCCATCGCTGCTTCACGCTCCAGTCAAGCGGAAGGCGGGGGGCTCGAACCCCAGGCAGAGTGATGCCCCACCCGACTTCGAATCGGGGCCAACGCCACCCGTCGGTTCACCTTCCGAATCAGCTCGTTTGTGCTCGAACTCGGTTGACATCGATGAACTGGGCATGTGACGAACTCCTGACGGCAAAACAAAACCGGCCGGCCTTCAGGGCCAGCCGGTCAAGTGCTTGCGCTGATCGGAAAGGACCTAGTCGGCGCGGACACTCATCCAGCGGCCCAGCGGGCACGAACGAGAAGAACTGCTGGATGAGGAGAGGCCGAACAGGCTCATAGGTGGAGTATCGTCACGAAGCGCGGACGAGTCAAGTTCGCCGTGCATTAGATAGACTGAGAGTATGAAACTGGCTGAAGCCCTTCTCTTGCGCGCCGACATCCAGACACGACTGGCTCGATTGACCGCTCGAATCGCTTCCAATGCGGTGGTGCAACAGGGCGATGTTCCGCACGAGGATCCGGAGAAATTGATCGCCGAGGCGCTCGGCGTTATCCGTGAACTCGAAGCGATCGTGATTCGAATCAATCGAACCAATATGCGGCACAAGATGGCCGACGGACGCACGTTGACGGAGGCGGTCGCCGCTCGCGACGCGCTCAAGCAGCAGCACGCCGTACTCAATGCCGCTGTCGAAGGCACCAATCGAGAACCGGATCGATACAGCGTGCGCGAAATCAAATGGGTCGCGCAACTCGATGTTGGCAAGCTCAACAAACAGATGGAGGACTTGGCAAGAAAGGTCCGTGAACTGAACGGTCGACTTCAGGAAACCAATTGGGCCGTCGAATTGGAGGAGTGAAGGAGGGGCTCCGGGCGGGTGCGGCACCCCGTTACTCCCGTGCCGAGGGGTGGTACAAATATCGGTCGGGCGATACCGCCATGGGCGGGCGTGCGAGAAGAGCTCGCGACAACTTACGCCCCGCACCGCGCATCAAGCATCGCGCATCCGTGACCACGCACCACCGTGCACCGACGGAGCCTCTCTTTCACGTCTGCAGCACGCCTGTCTTGAACGCTCGCGAGTAGTCCCAGTTCGAGGCCATCGACAGGGCCGCGCCGAGTTCCTTGCGCGTCTCGTGCGGCTGGATGATGCGGTCGACCCAGAGGCGCGCTGCGCCATGGCGGATGTCCTGCTGTTCGTTGTAGGAGTCGGCAACGGCCTTGAGGATCGCCTCGTGCGTCTCCCTGTCGATCTTCTCGCCGCGGCGTTCACGGCTCTTCTCTTCGATCATGGCGAGCGTGCCGGTGGACTGGGCCGCGCCCATCACGGCGCACTTGGCGCTGGGCCAGGCAAACGAAAGAAACTGGTCAAACGCCCGCCCGCACATGGCGTAGTTGCCCGCGCCGTACGAGCCGCCGATGATCACCACGATCTTCGGCGTGACGGTGTTGGCCATCGCGTTGACCATTTTCGCGCCGGCGCGGATGATGCCGTGCTGCTCGCTCTCCTTGCCGACCATGAATCCCGTGGTGTCGTGCAGGAAGACGATGGGCAGGCGCTTCTGGTTGCAGTCCATGATGAAGCGGGCGGCCTTGTCGGCCGAGTCGTGGTAGATCACGCCGCCGAGCTGCATGCCGCCGGAGGCGGGCTTGGAGAGCGTTTTCTGGTTGGCGATAATGCCGCAGGAGTGGCCCTCGATGGTGGCGTAGCCGCAGATGAGCGTGGGGCCGAATTCGGCGCGATACTCATCGAATCCCGTCTGACCCGCATCGACGATGCAGCGGATGATCTGGCGCATGTCGTACTGCGCGCCGGGCTTGTCGGTGAAGATGGAGTAGATGTCGTCGGGCGGACGATCCGAAGCAGCTTGAGTCTTGAGTCTTGAGGCTTGAGGCGCTGCCGTTTGAAGCTTGGCCACCAGTGAGCGGAGGCGCTTGAGGCACGATTCATCGTCCTTCTCGCGGAAGTCGATCGTGCCGCTGATCTGGGCGTGCATCTTCGCGCCGCCGAGGTCCTCATCGGTGACGGCCTGGCCGATGGCGGCCTTCACAAGTGCCGGGCCGGCGAGGTACAGCCCGCTGCCCTCGGTCATCAGGAGCGTGTCGCACAAAACGGGCAGGTAGCCGCCGCCGGCGACGCAATAGCCCATGATGGCCGCGATCTGCGGGACGCCTTCGGCGCTGAGCACGGCGTTGTTGCGGAAGATCCGCCCGAAATCATCGGTGTCGGGGAAGACGTCCTCCTGGAGGGGCAGAAAGACTCCCGCAGAATCGACGAGATACAGCAGCGGCATGCGGGCCATCTGGGCGATGATCTGGGCCCGGATGATCTTCTTGCACGTCATCGGGAAGAACGCGCCGGCCTTCACGGTCGCGTCGTTGGCGATGACCATGCAGAGTCGGCCCTCGACGGGGCCGACGCCGGTGACGACGCCCGCCGCCGGCGCGCCGCCGTGCTCGGCGTACATGCCGTGGGCGGCCCAGAGACCCAGTTCGACGAACGCGGCTTGATCATCCACGAGGCGATCGATGCGCTCGCGCGCGGTCAGGCGGCCTTTCTCGTGCTGGCGCTCGATCGATTTAGGGCCGCCGCCGAGACGGATCTGGCGCTCGGTCTGCTGGAACTCCTCGTTGAGCGCGCGCAGGGGGTTGATGCCGGCACTCTTGGCGGCGGTTGAAGTTGTGGTGCCCATCGAGGGTCAGCGTAGCAGGGGGCGATAAACACGGCGGTTGCATTCTCGGCCCGTGAACGAGGCCGCACAGACGGAACAGATTCCGGCGCGGCGACCCATCCGGTCCGTTCGCGTCCCTGCGCGGGAATCCGCGCGCCGAGCGCTGGCCCGACGCGGGCGCGATTCTGACATTGCATGAGTCGGGGACGCATTACAGGGCGGACCCCGGCGAGCGACCCGGCGGGGCAATGGCGTCCGCGGGGGCTCGGCCGCACAGGTAAGGAGGGGTCATCATGAACACTCATCTTCTGCTAGGTTTCAGCGCGACGGCCCTGGTCTCGTTCGCAGCGCACGGCGCGATGATCACCGGCGCGACGTACAAGACCACGCACGATGGCAGCGTCGAAGTCGAGTTCGTCTCTCAGGACGCGGGCGCGAAGGGCTCTCTGTACTTCCTCGGCTCGGTCACCGGCGGCACGACGACCTACGCGCCCAGCAGTGACTCCAACAACCTCGGCCAGTTCCTCTTCCAGAACCACGGCACGAGCGCGGGCTACACGGTGTACCTCGGGATCTTCGACGCCGAGACGACCCTGTACTTCGCCTACAAGATCACGCACGGCGTGAGCGTCGCGCCAACGGGCACGATCTTCCGGATGGACGCGCCCGGCGATCTGCTCTACTTCGGGCAGGAAGTGGTTCTGAACACCAGCGAAGGAAGCGCCACGCGCGTGTGGCTCGAGGACATCAAGAACCCGTCCAAGAGCGACTGGGACTACAACGACCTCGCCTTTGACGTGAACAACTCCTACGTGGCGCCCGCGCCGGCCCCCGGAGCATGGGCGCTCGCCATCGTGGGCATCCTGATCGGAACCCGGCGCTACCGCCCGCCCGCCCGGCGCGCCTGAATCACGAGCCGAGTTACGGCTTCCAGCGGCGCTGCGGGGCGCCGATGTACTCCGCGATCGGGCGGATCAGCCGGTTGTTGGCGTGCTGTTCCATGATGTGGGCGCACCAGCCGGTGATGCGGCTGGCGACGAAGATCGGCGTGTACTGCGGAACCGGGATGCCCATGACGAAGTAGGTCATGCCGCAGGGGAAGTCCACGTTGGGGTGGATCTGCTTGTCGCGGAGCATGATCGCCTGCACCTGCTCGCCGAGATCGAACCATTTCGTCGCTGAAGGGCCGATCTTTTCCGCCATCTTACGCCCGAGGCCGTGGAGAATCGGGGCGCGGTGGTCGCCGCTCTTGTAGACGCGGTGGCCGAAGCCCATCAGCTTGCGCTTTTCGGTGAAGGCGCGCTGCATGAAGGCGTTGACGTCGCCCTTCTTCGCGGAAACGAACGCGTCAATCTCCTTGAGCATCTCCATGGCCGCCTCGTTGGCGCCGCCGTGGAGCGGCCCTTTGAGGGCCGCGATCGCGCCGGTGACCGCACCGTGCATGTCGCTGAGCGTGCCGGCGATGACGCGCCCCGTGAAGGTGCTGGCGTTGAAATCGTGCTCGGCGTAGAGAATGAGGGAGACATCAAGCACGCGCGCGGCATCGGCCGTCGGCTTCTTGCCCGTCATCATCCAGAGCAGGTTGGCCGCGTGTTCAAGCGAGGGATCGGGCGCGACGAGGGCGCGGCCGTCGATCACGTTCTGCATGTGGCCGAGCACGGTCGGGATCTTGGCCAGCAGGCGCTTGGCCTTGCGCAGGTTCGCATCGGGCTCGGTGCTCTGACAGTCGGGGTCGAGGTGGCCGAGGATGCTCACGGCCGTGCGAAGCGTGTCCATCGGCACGGTGTCGGGAAGCCGCGCGCTCTTCTGGATTACTTCGACAACGAGGGGAGGCAGGGCTCGCTCGGCGATGATCTCTCTCTTGAACTGAGCCAGTTCCGCGGGCGATGGCTTGTGCCCGACCAGCAGCACGTGGGCGACCTCTTCGAACGTGGCGTTCTCGGCGAGGTCGTGAATCTCGTAGCCGCGGTAGAGCAGGGCGCCCTGTGACACCGCGCCGACGGCGGTCTGCCCGGCGACGATGCCTTCGAGGCCGGCGGCCTTGGGTGCGGGCGACGTGGGCGCTGCGGCGGAGGCAGTGGGGGACATCGTCGAGGTACTCGCTCGTGGAGGGGGAGAAGAAGTATAGGGACCGACGACCGGATTCAGGCGGCACGACCTCGCCCGTTTCGACCGGGACGGCGTTGCTCAGACACTTCGATGGACGTCACCAAAAGCAAGTCAACGGTCTCGAACGCGTCACGATCAGGAAATCCCACGATCACAGTTCGTCCCCCACCTGTGACCGCAAGGAACTCGGGGTGTTCGATCCGCAACGACCGACCATCAGCGAGGTGCAGCACAAACGGGCGAAACGGAGACGCGGAGTGGTGCTGACGCAACTGCCCGATCGTCATGTCCAAATAGTAGCCAAAGCGGATCTGAATGGCCGCGCGGCGAGGAAATCAAACAATTATCGTGATTCGCTGGAGCTGCGGCCCCATCCGCACTCTGAGCAGCCCCCGGCGAAATCTCCGACGAGATCGTATCTGCAAACGGGGCAAAGACCGCGCCTGCGAGCGCGCCATGCTCCTATCGAGCGCAGTGTGATCAACGGAACATGTACAAGCGACGCCAGGCACACTGCGAAGAGCGCAGTGTTCAGCACGAACCCTCCCAGAACGGGCCGAAACGGAATCGCAGTGCCCTGTCTAGCGCCGAGCGCTTGGCCCCGAATCGGGACGTCCAGCCCCTGGTGGACCGACGGCTGAAACCCGGAAGCCACTTCCTTTCGAATTTCGCATGACACCGCGCTCATTGGCCAACCGGCGCGGAGAAGCGTTGCGCTTGGCCTACTTCCCTGGAATTGTGTGGAACACTCTGCCGAGAATCCCGCTGGGTGCCCGAGCAGTGAGGGTTCTACGATGGAAGAGCGCCGCCGCGCCATATCGAGTCGGTGAAAGTCCAAGCGACGATTGATTGCTTCGTCGGTGAAACCGTCAGGGATACTTTCGATCGGCGTGAAGCTGAAGGCTCTCCAGCCAAGACCGCACTTGTTGCCGAAATGCCAGATGGTGTTTCCCAGTGCGACAGCGTTGGCGCGACTATCTCCGCGCATGCCTGCTCTCGACGCACATCCCCAAGCGATCGCAGTGGTTAGGCAGGCACCAGCGAAAACGTAGGCGGCCAATCGCCAGCGATTGGCTCTTAAGAATACGCGTAACGCAATCACACGAGGCACGAGGCTCCTCGGGTTCATTGGCGGGCAATAGCGCTTGGCCAGCGCCATTCCTTACCGGGCGTGTAGCCCAGAAGTTCGTACAACTGCTGGCGTGTCTGGATGCGTTCAGTGAACGACTTCACGTGCCCATCACGCTTCAGGTCGGCAAGCATCCGTGTGACTTCGCCCATCGCGGCACGAAGGGTCGTCACCGGCCAGATGACGCACGAGTAGCCCATCTCGCCGAATCGCTTGAGCGGGATGATCGGCGTCTTGCCGAATTCGGTCATGTTGGCGAGCAGAAAGACTTGAGGCTTGGGGCTTGAGGCTTGAGGTGTGCGCGCGCGGAGCGATTGGGCGAAACGTGCGAACTCGTCCTCGCTCTGAAGTCCCTCGGGAAAGATCATGTCCGCGCCGGCGTCGAGGTACGACTTCGCCCGTGCGACTGCGGCGTCGAGGCCGTCAACGCCGCGCGCATCTGTGCGGGCGCAGATGATGAAGGAGCCGCCCGAGCAGTCCTTGGCCGCGCGCACGGCCGCGGCCACCTTCTCCTGCATGTGATCGACCGGCACGAGGGCCTTTCCTTCGAGGTGGCCGCAGCGCTTGGGAAACACCTGGTCTTCGATGTGCAGGCCGGCCGCTCCCGCGCGGTGGTACTCGTGCACGGTGCGCATCACCATCTCGCTCTCGCCAAATCCCGTATCGGCGTCAGCGATCACCGGCAGCCCCGACCCTAGCGCCACCTGATGAATCACCGAGCAGAACTCGTTGAGTGAGAGCATGCCGACATCGGGCACGCCGAAGGATGCCGAAACCGCAGCCCCTGAGACGTAGCAGCCTTCAAAGCCGGCCGCAGCGACCGCGCGGGCGACCAGACCGTTGAAGGCGCCCGGCAGGCCGACGCAGTGGTCGGACATGAGACGGCGGAGGCGGTCGCCGGGAGATGGTTGCTGCGATGACGCGGCCATATGCATGATCGTATAGCGCAGCGGGCCGGCGCGCGGCCCTCACCCCGCGTCGACGAAGTCCGAGCGCTCGCGGATCGCAATGTTGTAGAGATCTGCGACCTGCGCCGGCGACTTGGCGGACATACCGCCGAGTCTCGACGTCAACCCCGCGGCTTCGCCATCACCGGCCGCCAGTGCGCCGAGCAGGGCGAACTTGTGGCGCAGGATGTCCTGCAGGTTGGCGGTTGTGTTGCGCGCGTGCCCCGCCGGGTACATCACGAGACCGGAGTCATGGGCCTTGCCCTGCACATCGGTGATGATGATCGAGGTGGGGATGCCGTCGGGATACTTGGCGTCGTAGTCGGCTCCGCCGTGCTCGAACGCGATCTTTGCCATGAGTGAGCGTGTAAGGGAATGCGCGATGGCTTTGGAGTCGTAGTCGTAGGGGCTGAGCATGAGTTGCTTCCACGCGCCGTCGTGCGATGAATTCGCGCCGCCTGATCCGGGCTGGAAACGGCCGTCGCGCGCCAGCCCGATCGCCTTGCGCAGCATCGTCGAGACGATGTAGACCATCGAGTGGTCGGCGGACTGGCGAGTCTTCGGATCCCGCTTGGCCGGGTCGCCGATGATGCCGAAGGCGGGCTCATAGGCCTTGATGCGGATGGACTTGATGGTCTCGCCGCCGTTCCCCAGCAGCGCCGGCGTTGTGCTGATCAGGTTGATCAGCCCCTGGAGCGCCCCGGCGGACTGGTGCTCGTAGAGGCCCAGTTTGAAGTGCATGCCCATGACGGCGAAGTCCGAGCCCGAGTGCGCCAGCACGAGTTCGAAGGGGCTCTCGCCGCCGGTCTTGAAGAACTGACGGAACATCGACTCGGGATTGCGGAAGATGTCCTTGGGTCCGATGAAGCCGCGCATGGCGCGTTTGGCCGAAAGCACGGCGACCTCGCTGCTGATGGCAGCGCTGGCGCCCTTGCTGTCGCTCAATTGCTTCCCGGCGCGGATGGCGCGCCACGGCACATAGTGGGCGACGACCATGCCGATGGCGTGCTCGATCTGCTCGGCCGTCGCTCCCATGAGCGCGCCGTACACGGCGGCGCTGGCGATCGCGCCGTGCATCACGTGGTCGATCTTGTAGGTCTTGAGGCTGAAGACTTCGGCCAGACGGCCGCGGATCTCGTCGATCAGCACCATGGCGCGCAGCACGGTCTTGCCGTCGAGGCCGCGCTGCTGGCAGGCGGCGACCGCCACTCCGTAGTAGTCGTTGTGTCCGAATTCGCCGGCGGTGTGCTTGAGCGCGGGGTTGTAGCCGAAGTTCGTGCCGTTGCTGTCCCACTCGCGCACGGCCGCGCCGTTGGCCAGCACCGCCTTTTCGGGCTGCACGCGGTACGGCGAGCCGAAGACGCAGGCTCCGTGCTCCGGGCCGGTAACCGGATACTCGAGGGCCTCGGCCCGCAGGACCGTTGGCGCGTTGGTCTTGAGCGCAAGCGCGGAGAGGCCGCAGATCACTGCGTCGGTATGAAAGAGCTCGGTGCGATCGAGCACGGCCTGCGCCGGCCCGGGGCCGAGCCGCCCCGCCAGGAAGTCGATGGCGAACCGGCCGATGCAGCGCGCCTGGTTGGTATCGCGGGGCAGAGTGACATGCATGCTCGAATCGGGCATGGCGGGCGAACGCTCCGAGGGTTGAGTCCCGTAGGATAACGATTGCGCCGCGCACGCCGCGCGGAAACGACTCGCCGGGAAACGGGACCGCGTGCAAACCCCGACAGCGCCAACTCAGCCGCTCATCCTGCCCACCAGCGAGGGCTACGACCTCTGGGCGGCGATCTATGACACGGATGGCAACCCGCTGACCGCGCTCGAAGAGCCGCACGTGGATGCCGCGCTGGGCGATGTGAGCGGTCTGCGAGTGATCGATGTGGGCTGCGGCACCGGTCGGCATGCGATCCGACTGGCTTCGCGCGGAGCCGAAGTTGTTGCCATGGACTTTTCGCGTGGCATGCTGGAAAAGGCGCGGGCCAAGCCGGGCGCGGAACGGATTCGATTCATCCAACACGACCTCGCCGCGCCATTTCCCGTGCCTGATGGCGCGTTCGATCGAGTGGTTTGCGCACTGGTGCTGGAGCATGTCGCCGACTTGGCGCCCGTGTTCAGGGAATTGTCGCGCGTGTGCGCTCCGGGCGGGCGCATCGTTATCTCTGAGATGCACCCGGCGATGATGCTCCTGGGCGTCTCGGCACGGTTCCATGACCCGACCACGGGTCGAGAGATCCGGCCCCGCAGCGTCGGGCATCCGGTGGGCGAAATTGTGATGGCGGCCCTGGGCGCGGGACTTTCGATCGAGAGCATCGGCGAATACCGGGTGGATGAGGAACTGACCAGGCGCGCGCCGCGGGCGGCGAAGTACCTCGGCTGGCCGCTGCTGCTCATGATCACCGCGACGCAGCGGGCTCGCGCCTGACGATGCGGCCGTCCTCCGATGCCTCGTCAGTGCGGCGCCGTTCCTCGATCTCCGCGCGAACTCGTGGCAGGCAGTAAGGGTGCTCGCGCTGCAGGAAAGCGATCAGCCGCTCGCGCACGAGGCAACGCAGCTCAAACGCGGTGGGTGCGTCCTTGGCGCTCATCAGAGCACGCAATTCAACGGTGCCCTCCTTGCAATCAGTCACCTGCAGGGCCCAGCCTCGTTTGTCCCAAAGATCAGTCGAGTCGAGGATGCGCTTGAGTTCCTCGCGCACCGTCGCAACGGGGACCCGATAGTCCGCGTAGATGAACGCGGTGCCGAGCAGCTGGGCCGTGCGCCTCGTCCAGTTCTGGAAAGGCTTGTCGATGAAGTACGTGAGCGGCACGACGAGCCGCCGGTCATCCCAGATCTTGACAACGACGTAGGTCGGCGTGATCTCCTCGACGCGTCCCCACTCGCCCTCGACGATGAGCACATCGTCGATCTGGATCGGCTGGGCCATGGCGATCTGCACGCCCGCGATCAGGTTCGTCGCGAGCGGGCGCGCTGCCAAACCGAGGATGAGCCCGGCGATGCCCGCGCTGGCGAGGATGCTGGCGCCGATCTGGCGGACCTGCGGGAACGTCATCAGCGCACCGGCCACGGCGATCACAACGAGCAGCACGCCTAGCACGCGCGACAGCACCTTCACCTGTGTGTGCACCTGGCGCGCTCGCAAGTTGTCGGCCACGTCGATCCGGTATTTCGATAAGAACACGTCCTGCGCCACCGCGATAAAGGACACGCCGAGCCAGGTGAGCGCTCCGATCAGCGCCAGGCTCAGCCCGTGCGCAACCAGCGACTGTGCCTCATCGCTCAGGTCGAGCGAGCCGACCGAGAACTGGAGCAGCAATGCGGGGAACAGCACTCTCGAGGGCGCGCGAAGCCGTTGACATACGGCCGCCAGGAGCGCGCTGTTGATTCGAGTCGCGACGATGCGAAGCACGACGAAGAGCAGCGCGTGGATCAGGAGGCCGACGACGATCGCGCCGGCGAGCCAGCCGGCGACCCAGATGAGCGTCGTGGCCCATGCGGCGGTTTCGGTTCCGCCGGCCGATGGCGTGGCTGCTGCACCCAGCATGACGCTGACCTCCCCGTTGAGAACAATTGACCCAGATCGAGCCTGTCGGCACCCTACAATACCCCTCTTGGCTGCGCGGTCGCCCGACGAATCCGCAACTTCGCGCGAGTTTGAGTATCGCGTCGATCGTCGGTGAAGTGAGTTCGTCAAGCTCAGCGCTTCCAAACACGCCACAAACATTCCGCGGAGGCTTCAAAGATGACGAATCAGCCCGTGATTCTCGCCGCACGAAGGACGCCGATCGGCCGCTTCATGGGCGGCGTGTCGAAGGTGCCCTCGCCGCAGCTTGGCGCGTACGCGATCCGGGGCGCGCTCAACGACTTGCCGGGCGGTGCGTCCGGGCTTTCGTCGCAGATCGATGAGTGCATCATGGGCTGCGTGCTGCAAGCCGGTCTCGGGCAGAACCCGGCGCGCCAGGCGGGGCTGAAGGCGGGCCTGCCGACGACGCTCAGCGCCGTCACCATCAACAAGGTCTGCGGCTCGGGGCTGCAGGCGGTGATGCTGGCGGCTCAGTCGATCCGCGCCGGCGACAACAACCTTGTGGTTGCTGGCGGCCTCGAGAATATGAGCGCAGCGCCGCACTTCTCGCGTCTGCGCGACGGCGTCAAATTCGGCCCCACGCAGTTCGAAGACCACATGCAGTACGACGGGCTGCGCTGCGCGTTTGAGTGCTGGGGCATGACCAACGCGGCGGACTGGATCGCCAAGGAGGGCAAGGTCAGCCGCGAGGATCAGGACAAGTTCTCGGCGCGCTCGCACCAACGGGCCGCGGAAGCCACGAAGAACGGCTGGTTCAAGAGCGAGATCGCGCCGCTCACGGGCGAGCAGTGCCTCGACAAGAAGTCGCCGGGCGTGAGCGCCGATGAGGGCATCCGCGCCGAATCGACCGCCGAGGCGCTGGCCAAGCTGCGGACGGTGCCGAATCACGAGTTCATCACGGCGGGCAACGCGAGCCAGATCTCAGACGGAGCCGCCGCGGTCGTGGTTGCATCGAGCGCTGCCGCGGAGCGAATCGGCGCCAAGCCTTTGGCCAAGATCGTGGCCTATCACACCAGTGGCGTCGATCCCAAGGCGATCTTCTCGGCGCCCGCGCTGGTGATCCCGGCGCTGCTCAAGAAGGCCGGGCTCGCCGTAAAGGACATCGATCTCTTTGAACTCAACGAGGCGTTCGCGGCCCAGGTGCTGCACAACATCCGCGCCGCTGGCGTGCCCGAGGATCGACTGAACACCTGCGGCGGCGGCATCGCGCTGGGCCACCCGATCGGCGCCTCGGGCGCGCGCGTCCTGACCACGCTCATCCACCAACTCATCCGCACCGGCGGCAAGCGCGGAATGGCGGCGCTGTGCCTGGGCGGCGGCAACGCCGTGGCGATGATCGTGGAGCGGTGATGAACAGGCCCGGCGCCTTGCGTCACTCACAGATTCTTCTTCATCACCACAATTCTCGCCGCTTCTCCGAACCCGCAGGCTTCGTGCGCCCGCTGGGAGGCCTCATTTGCAGTTTCCGCATCGGATGCCAGCTCGCGATACCCCCTGGCGCGGCACCAAGCCTCCGCCGCGCCCATCAGCGCCCTTCCAAGTCCGGTCCTGCGCACATCCGGATCAACCCACCATCCCTCGACGTAGCCGACGGGCGACGTGGAACAGCCATCGGCAAACACCCGCTCGCCCACTTCGATGAAACCGCACAGCGCAGCGCCGTCGCGCTCGGCCACCAGCACGCACGATGCTTCGCGCCGCAGCCAGTCGTGCATGTCCTCTTCGGTCTGATCGGGCCACAGGGCGAAGCGCATGCGCCGCCACTCGGAGTAGTCGGACGGCGAGTAGGAACGAATCCGGGACATCATGACCCATTGTCGCAGCGCGGCAGACCCGACGCGCCGACGCACGCCCGAGCGGTCACTCGGTGCGCTGGGCCTTCGGCTTCTCGATCACGCCCATGCGCACGAGGAAGATGCACGCCTGCTCGATCTCGAATCGAGTGAAGTCGCGCAGGATCGCCGGCTGCATCGCCGAGCCCATCAGGTTCAGCGGGTAGGGGGCCGGTCCGCCCGTGTATTCCGCGACATCCTTCGCCGCGGCCATGGCAGCCTCGGCGGCTTCCCACAGACGATCGTGGCTCAGTTTTTCTCGCGGAGCGGCCATGACAGTTCTCCCATCGGCTGGGCGCTGAAAACGCCCTGCCTATTTGATGGGCGTAACGGCGAATCGGTTTCACACGCGCAATCCCGGCGCATCGGCGTTTTCGCGGCGAGTGGGCCGGTTGGCCTGCCCGGCTTCTGCCGCCCGCGATTGGGGCTCTGCCATCCTGGCAGCCCCCTGGCCTCAGCGAGACTTGCGCGCGATGGTGTACAGCGCAAAGAGGTCGTCCTCGCCCGCCGCGTTCTTCACCGGGTATTCGAGGGTCGTGAAGATGGCGCGGGCCGCTTCGTTGTCGTCCTGATCGAAGGCCAGCACTTGGAAGCCGGCGCGCTCCAGCAGTTCGCGCGGGAACGGGCAGCGCCCATCGCTCCACGGCCTGTAAGGCTCGTCATCGCGCGATAGGCGCGGCGAGAGGTTGTAGATCACAAAGAGTCCGCCCGGCGTGAGCGCATCGAATACGGCCTTCACGAAGGTCTGATCATCGACGCCCAGATCAACGAGCAGACGCTTCTCCGCCTCGCGCGAGGGATGGATGTAGCCCATCTTGAGCGTGTTTTTCGATGTGATCAGGTCGAATCCGGGTGCGGCGCTGTCCGCTCCCGGCGCGGCGTTGCCCGCGGCGCGCACGGCCTCGATCGCGGCGGATTCCGCCGGCCAGCGGCCGGTGACGGGCCTCACAGCGCCGGCGCGCGCTGCGGCCGAGGCTTTCGAGGGCGGAACCGACCCCTGGTCTCCCGGCTCGCGGTAGAGCATCGCAAGTTTCGAGTCCACATCCACTCCCGTCGCCAAGCAGCCGAGGCTCGCCATCAGCCGCAGCTGCCCGATGGTCCCGTAGCCGAAGTCCATCACGCGCGTCCACGGGAACGGCGCTTCCGGCGTCTGCTGAGCCAGCGCAGCAAGTTCGAGCACGCGCGCATAGACGAGCGGCGAGCCGTAGCCCGTGTTGTAATAGAACTGCTCGTCGAGAATCCGCTCCGTCAGGCCGGAGCGCGTCTCCTCCGGCAACGCCGCCGCCTCTTCGGGCGTGAGCCAGGCCCGCGTCGAGTTGTTCACCATGACCTTGCGCGGCTCGATCGGCGGAAGGGCTTCGGTGGCCTGAAGAAACCGCCGGGCCGCCTCTGTCTTGAACATCGGCAGGAGTTCCGCGGCATCCGCCTGAATGCGCGCGACTCCGGTCGGCTTCGGCGCGGGCGCCGAGGGGCCGGAGGCCGGCGCCTGGCCGCTCGCGAAATGGGAGACGCCAATCGCTGTGGCGAAGGCGACCGTGAAGCCCAAGAGTGAACGCCGGTGAGCCATCGCCGTTCCTTCATTGAAATCGATGCCCGGCCCCTTGATACCGGCACCGGCGCGCGGGAGGAGCAGCCTGCGCACCCAACACTCGTTTGCGGCGACCTGGGCGCGGCGCAACGATCCGCCGCGATCGCCATTGAGGGCTGCCTTCATGCCATAATCATCTCATGATCCGCGGATTCGCAGCGGCGTTGGGTCCTGCCCTCGTGTTCACGATCGGGGCCGTGCCAATGGAGGCATCCGGGCATCCCGGCCGGGGCCTGATCGTTGGACATGAGCGCGCCGTCTACGTGCCCGATGCGGTGCGCAGCATCGTCTGGCGGATGCGCGAGGGAGTTCCCGTATCGATCTTGGCGAGCGATGTTCACGCGCACTGGCTGGCGCTGGTCGACGGAACCGAGACCAGCGTGGACCGGATCTTCGCCGAGATCGTGCGATACGACGCCGCGAGCGAGAAGTTCTTCCAGCGCATCGTGCGCCTCTCCGGCGATGGCAGGGCGATCGGCATGCTCCCGGAGAACAAGGAAGGACGGCAGATCGCCAACTGCTTTCTTGTTTCTCGCGACGGCCTCTTCTACTGTGCGCCTGATTCCGACCCACCATCGATCTGCCGCCGGAGCGTCGCGCGGGACCCCGCCAGCCCGCTGTGTGAAACCCCGCTCGTGATCTCTGGCGACGACGGGGCGCCGAGATTCGGCAGCATCACGTCGATGGCCTGGGCGGCCGACGGCGCCATCTCGTTTAGCGACGGTGCCGGCATCCACATCGTCGCGCCTTCCGGCCGCGTGAAGACCATCGTGAGCGCCGTCGGCGCCGATGCCGAGCCGCCCCAGCACCCGGGCCCCATGAAGGCCGGCGAACTGTGGGGTCTGGCGTGGTTCGCCGGGACGATGTTTACTACAGAACCGCACGCGCGCCGGATTCTGAAAGTCTCGGATGACGGGCGGATCACGACGTTGCTGCGCAGCGAGGCCCCGTGGTTCCCCACCGGCGTGGCGGTGCGGGAAGGGGACATCTACGTGCTCGAGCACGGGCTGGAAGACGAGCGGAACATCGGCCCGCGTGTGCGCATCCTCACCGTCGATGGCGAGGTCCGCGAAGTCGGGATCGTCAGCGAGCAGGATGTGCCCGATTGACCGCCACCGCAATCGACCGGCCCGGACGGCTTCGATCGGGCTGTAGACTCTCGATCGGTTCCGGGTGGTTCGTGCATGCCCAGGGCGTGACGCGCAGGAGTGGATTCGTCCTTCGAGCATTTCCATGTCTGAAGTCAAAACGATCGGGATTGTCGGCGCCGGACAGATGGGTGGCGGGATCGCTCAGGTCGCTGCTGTCTCGGGCCTGGGCGTGATCATCCATGATTCGTTCCCCGGCGCAACCGACAAGTGCAAGGCGGCCCATAGGAAATCGCTGGGCAAGTTCGTCGAGAAGCAGAAGATCAGCCAGGCGGACATGGATGCGGCCCTGGGTCGCATCCGCTACGCGTCGTCGCTCGAGGATCTGAAGGGCGCCGACTGGGTGGTCGAAGCGATCGTCGAAGACGCGGCGGTGAAGAGGGACCTCTTCAAGCGGCTGGCCGCGCTGCTGCCGCGCGAGGATGTCGTGCTGGCGACGAACACGAGCAGCATCAGCATCACGGAGATCGCGACCGCGGCCGGAACCGCCGCCAAACGCGTCATCGGGATGCACTTCTTTAATCCGGTGCCGCTGATGACCCTCGTTGAGGTGATTCCGAGTCTCCAGACGGATGCGGCGGTGACCGAGCGCACAATCGCGCTGGCGCAGCGTCTGGGCAAGACGCCGCTGAAGGCCAGCGACCGCGCGGGCTTCGTCTCCAACCGCGTGCTGATGCCGATGATCAACGAGGCGTTCTACGCCTGGATGGAGGGCGTGGCCGAGCCGGAGGCGATCGACGGCATCATGAAACTGGGCTGCAATTTCCCCATGGGCCCGCTGCGCCTGGCGGACTTCATCGGGCTCGACACCTGTGCGCACATCATGGATGTGCTGGCCGACGGCCTGAACGACGACCGCTACCGCGCCTGCCCGCTGCTCAAGCAACTCGTGACCGCGGGGCGGCTCGGGGACAAGACGGGGCGCGGGGTTTACGAGTATCAGGGGAAGTGACGCGTGCGGGTACGGCGAGTGACCCTGGGCCTGCTTGTGTCCGGCTCGATCCTTCTCGGAATCGTTGCGTTTCTCGTCGGGCGCGAGTTGTGGTGGGCTAGGCACGCCGCTCCTTCTCCGACCATCGACTATCGCGCCCAGCTGTCCAAACTGCTCAACCAGCAAGCACGATGTGAAACCAACGGCTGGGAGCATGTCGAGCGCGCCGCAGAGGCTTGCGCGAAGATAAGCGAACAGATTGCCGAGGGCGCGTTCGAAGAACAGGAAGCGGGACTCATCTCCGGCGTGTATCCCACCGATTTTCAGGAGATCCTCAGGGGCGACCCAGACCGGCCGGGTGTCCGTTCGATCCTTCGGGTGATGAACGCGCTCGAAGAGTCGGGCTTGGGTCGGGAACTCGCCGTTGCTGCTGCCGCCCCGTGCTTGAGGATGCCGCTCATCTCGGACCCGACGTCGTCTGTTCGAAGCGATACGGCAGTCGCGAATCTTGTGCTGATAGGAGATTCGCATGCGCGGCCATTGGTATTGAATCGCCTCGCATGGATGCGGCTTGCGGCCCGGTCCGGTGATGCCGCACGAACCGCCGAAATGTTTGAGCAAGCGATAAAGATCGCGTGCGTTCAGGCGACACGAGGTCTCCTTATTCATCACCTTCTGTCGAACGCTCTCATCGCGGCCGCGCTCGCCGAGGTGCGCTATGAACTGGTCGGTCGCGAGATGCCCATTGAGGCCATCGATCGGATCCAGGCAGTTCTTCGGACGCAATCAATTCCAAAGGCGTCCGTGGCGCTGAGAGGCGAGCAGTTGTACATGCTCGACTGGCTCCAGCGTATTTACACGGACGACGGCAACGGTGATGGGCGGTTGATTCGGACCGAGGCAGCGGCCTCGCTCGGATCCGACCCACTGAACCCGTCCGATCCACTTGAATCCGCGCCCGACCCCTCGCGAGTATCCCTTCACTGGACCGCCAATCTGCGCTGGCGCGCGCTGCCTTCCCGAAAGCAGGCGGTTGATGAGATCAACCGTATGTTCGACTCGCTCTGCATGGATGCCGCTCGGTCGCCGCGCGAACGAGCATTCGACGCCGCAGCATTCCGGTCGACTCTGCATCCCAGGTCATCGCTGCTTTCACCTTCGCTCGGCGCCGATTCTCTGAATCACGTCCAACGGGCTCTTTCGACCGCGGACGGGCTCCGAGCGGCTTGGGAAGCCACGCGTCTCATGCTCGCCTTGGAGTCCTATCGGGTGGCGAAGGGACGCTACCCGACACGTCTTGATGACCTCGCGCCGTCCTTTTTGAGAGAATTGCCGACGGACCCCTTCGCGCCAGACGGGAAGTTTTGGTACCGACTCAACGATGCGGCAGGCGAGGGCGTTGCCGCGTACGTTCTTTGGAGCGCCGCCGCAGGCGGGAATGAAGGGGAAGCGAGCAACGAGAACTGTGTGGGGCAAGGCACATTCCCGATCGGTTCTGCCACCCACGCCTTCGTGTTCACCGTGCCGCGGGCGCAGGCGGCTGAATAGCGCGATTCCTCTCGAGATCATGGGACGTCGCGGCTATCTCCCCTCCGTCTCCGCCGCGATTTCCTTCGTCGTCTCGACGATCTCCTTGTGATCCGGCGCTTCGCCCGCATCGCGCGTGATGAGGGCCACGCCCTCGGGCAGGTGCTTCTCCACCTGCGAGACCACATCGCCCGACAGCAGCCGCGCCAACGCCAGGCGCGTGCTCTTGCCCATGATCAGCGTGTCGCAGTTGAACGTGACCGTGTAGTCGAGAATCTCCTCGGAGATGTCCGCGCTGCAAACATAGACCGGCACGAACGGGACGCCCGCCTGCCGGGCCAGCACCGCCACCGTGCCCAGACCCGCCAGCGCCTCGGGGTCGTCCTGGATTCGCGGAACCTGCCCGGGAACCTGGTCGAGCAGGCGCAGCGTGCGCACGTGGATCGCAAAGAGCGTCGCCCCGCGCATCTTCGCAAGCCCCACGGCGAAATCGGCCTGGTTCCGTCCGCGGGCGGCGAGCATGATCCGTGGACGGTCCGGATCGAGCGTCGCCGGCGCTCGCTCGATCTCGGCCAGCCAGCCGGTGGTCGGCTCGGGGATCGGCGCGCCCGTCTCCGGCGCTGCTTGTCTCATCCACGCGCGCGACACGAGCACCACGGCGATGATCGAGCCCGCGAACGCCAGCGCGTGCGGCTTGGTCAGCACGATCGTGACCTCCGCCGCCGCGAGCACGAACCCCGCGGCCATCATGCCCCGGCGCTCCCACACTCCGATCTCCAGAGCGCGGTTGAACGCGCAACACAACAGGGTGGTGGTGATCGCCCCGACCACACCGATCGCGTACAGGTCCGCCAGGCGCTGCAGGTCCCGCTCGAAAACCAGCACGAGCGCGGGCACGGCGGCGGCCAGGATGAGCGGGATGATCGGCACGCCCGAGTAGTTGAGCCGCGTCAGGCGGCGCGGCAGTTCCCTGTCCTGTGCCATCGCGTAGAGCACGGAGACCGACGCCATCACCGCCGTGTTGGAGGCGCTGAGCAGCAGGAGCCCGAACACAAACGCCGCGATCTTCGCGAACAACGGCGTCGTCACGTGCGCCGCGAGCACTTCCATCGCCGTGTCGCGGTACTCGATCACGTGCGCGGGTGCGGCCCCGGGCGGATAGGCCAGCGCATCCGGCGTGGTCACGCCCGCGAGCTGCGGCAGCCCGTTGAGCGCCGTAGCGAAGACAAGGTTGAGCAGCGCGACCTCGATCAGCACGGGCCAGATCGTCTTCTTGGCGGTCCGGGGCACCGGTTCTTTCAGCACGCCGGTCATGTTCGCCACCGACTCGACGCCCGAGAGCGCCAGCACGATCAGCACGAATGACTTCCATCGGTCCACCAGCGGCTGGCTCGGCCCGAGCGAAAGAGTGCGCAGGCCGTCGTCCAGCAGCGGGATGCAGGCCACCGCGATGATCAGGGAGACGACCACGGCCGCCGCCGCCACCACAACCGATACGCGCCCGGCGGACCGCGCCCCCAGCCAGTTCACGACTCCGATGAGCGCGATGGTCCCCACGCACGCCGACACGATGAACCACTTTCCGGGCCCTTCCGGGAATCCGAAGTAGTGGAATGCCGCCAGCGTCGAGAGGGAAGCGGTGACGATGTAGTTGCACACCAGCAGCGTCGCGCCGATCACGGAGAGCAGCGGATTGATCTGCCGGGCCGCCGTGTAGACGCCGCCGCCATCCGGGAAGCAGCGGCAGACGATCGTGTAGGCCCAAGCGACGACCGTCATCAGCCCGCTCATCAGCGCCAGGTAGAAGACGGATGCGTGGGCGGCGTAGAAGAACGCCAGGCCGAGCACGTACAGGCGGCTCGTGCCCCAGTCTCCGAACAGGAGCCCCCCGGCGTGGTACCAGGCCAGGTTGCGCGGACGCTTTGTGGTGACCAGCACTGCGGTGGCTCGCTCGACGACCCCGGTTCGACTCGGGCGGCGCGGCGAGTGTACCGGAGTCCGGGGCCTTTTTCGGTTTGCCCGCGCGGAGCGCGCCGGGCTCAGGCGCCCGCGCCGCTCGGCCAGAGCAGAAGGATTCCGACTCCCGCCAGAATCTGGAACCCGAACGCGACCGCACAGATGACGGCCAGCCTCCGAGTGCCGATGGACGCGATGACCGACCACTTGAACACCTGATTGGCGATCGTCGCGATGACGATCGCGCGCCACGCGCTGCTCGGCTCGATCGCACCGGCATTCGCCATGCGCGCGCTGGAGAGCGTGATCGCGTCCATGTCCGTCAACCCCGAAACAGCCGCCACGGCGTAGAGGCCCGAATCACCAACCCACTGCTTGGCCGCCGCGGCCGCCAGCAGCACGCCCGCGTACAGCGCGCCGAAGAAAAGTGCGGAACGAAGTTCCGCGGGATTGTCGGGCTCCGGGAGCACCGAGTCGCTGCGCCGGAAAACGAGCCAGACGCCGCCGGCAACGACGATCGAAACCACCGCGAGCGCGAGCACCGGCGCGATGATGCTCCAGAATTGGGCCGACGCAACGGCGCCAACCTCGATCATCACTCGCGCATAGACAACGGTGGAGGCGAGCAGGATGCCCACGGCCGCCGGCGGCGCGAGCGCTTGTGAAGCGGCCGATCGGCGGGCCAGCGCCACCGTGGTCGCCGTGCTGGACACCATGCCTCCCAGCACGCCGCCGAGCACGGTGCCCGCCCTCGGGCCGACGAGCCGCGCCAGCGCATACCCGGCGAACGACAGCCCCACCACGAGCACGACGATGAGCCAGATGTTCCGGGGGTTCAGAACGTTCAGTGGCGGCGGGCCGTACGTCTCATCCGGGAGCACAGGGAGAATGACGAGTGAGATCAGGACGAACTGCATGATCGCGCGCACGTCTTTTTCGCCCAGCCGGCGCGTGAACCCGTGGAGCATTCCCTTGGCGTGAAGCAGCAGAGCCACGACGCCGGTGATCACGACCGGCACGGCGTAATCGACGATCCAGACGAGCGCGCCCACCGCGTACATGACAAGGATCGCGATCTCGGTCGTGATTCCCGGCTCGTCCTGGCCCTTCTTGATGAGGAAGAGATTGCCGACAACCATGGCCGCGGCCACGCCGATGAGCCCGGCCCCGACGACCCAGGCGCCGAACTCCGCCGCGAGAATGGCGGCGATGGTCCCGAGGAGAGTGATCAGGGCGAACGTGCGGACGCCCGCGATGCTCGTAAGGGCGCGCTCGCGCTGGAGGCCGACAAGGAGCCCGAGTCCCAGCGAAATGCCCAGCGCGAAGAACGTCGCGCGAAGGTCCATCTTCTAAAGCGTATCAGGGCCTGTGCTGTCGCGCTCGCGTCGCGTTGCCCGTGCGCCCGTGATCAGGCGCGCGCCGCGCTGAAACGTGAAGTACGCCCACGCCCACTGGATCAGCACAATCAGGCGGTTCCGGAAGCCCAGCAGGTACAAGATGTGCACCACGAGCCAGAGCAGCCACGCGAGCGGGCCGGCAAAATGCATGCGCCTGACCGTGCCCACCGCCCGCGCGCGCCCGATGGTGGCGAGCATGCCCCTGTCTCGGTAGCGGAATGTGGGGCGCGCCCGCGGCGTTTCGCCCCGGCGTTTCGCCTGTACTTCTTGATGGATGACCCTCGCGACGAAGCGGCCCATCTGCATGGCCACAGGCGCGATGCCGGTGATCGTCTGGCCGGTCGTCCCATCGGGGAGCGAAGCGAGATCGCCGATCACGAACACTTCGGGGCGGCCGGGAAGGGAACAATCGCGCAGCACGAGCACACGCCCGGCGCTGTCCATCGGCGCGCCGAGCGTCGCCCCGATGGATGAGGCCCGCACGCCCGCCGCCCACAGCATCGTCCGCGCAGCGATGCGCTCGCCGCCGATCCAGACACCCCCGGCATCGACACCCGACACCAGCGACTGGAGCCGCAGCTCGACGCCCATGCTCTTGAGATCTCGCTGTGCGCGGGCGGAGAGGCGTGGATCAAACGCGGGTAAGACGCGATCGCGCCCCTCGATCAGAATGACCCGGGCGGTCGCCGGATCGATGCGCCGGAAATCGCGGTGCAGACCGCGCCGCGCGATCTCGGCGATGGCCCCGGCAAGTTCGACGCCCGTCGGGCCTGCGCCGATGATGACGAACGTCAGGCAGGCGCGGCGCCGTTCCGCATCCGTCTCGCGCTCGGCTTCCTCGAACGCGAGCAGGAAGCGCTCGCGGATGGCCAGCGCGTCGGGCACATCCTTCAGGCCCAGCGCGTGGCGCGACCATTCGTCGTGCCCGAAGTATGAGTGGGTCGCGCCCGTGGCCACGATCAGATAGTCGTAGTCGATCGCGCCGTCATCCAGCATGACGAGCCGGCGTGAAACATCAATCGCTCTGGCTTCGGCGAGCAGGACTTCAGTTCGGTCCTGACGCGCCAGCACATGCCGGATGGGCGCGGCGATGTCGGCCGGCGAGAGCGATGCCGTCGCCACCTGATAGAGCAGAGGCTGAAACAGGTGGTGGTTTCGCCGATCGATGACCGTGATGCGCGCGGGGGCGCGCCGAAGAGCCCGCGCTGCGTACAGCCCTCCGAAACCTCCGCCGATAATCACGACGTGAGGCGGTTCTTCGAGCGCGCGTCCGTCGGCTCGATCCATCGCCGTGATTATCGCAAGGCGGCTGGTCCCGCGGCGTTCTCAACGATCATGTCACCGCAGGCGGGTCGGGCGACCTCATCCGCGCCGGCGCCGTGCCGCGGCAGCCAGCGCGGGCAGCATCGCAATCAGCGCGGCGCCGGGCGCCGGAACGGGCGCCACAACGAGCGGGAACTGGAGAATCTCCCACTTGTCCATCGCCGCATTGAACCGGTAGTTGTGGTTGCCCCCCTGCACCGAGTAGTTGAAGGGATCGAAGCCGTCGGGCGCGGCGCCGCCGTCGGCCTGGAAGGCACGGCTCATCCAGCGCGCTTCCGGCTGCGTGTGGGTCATCGGGTCCATCGAATCGAAGATGATCTGAAGCGACTTGCCCGGCTCGAAGCCCACGAGATCGCCCATGCCGCCTGGATCGGGCCTCACCTTGGCGATGATCCGGTTCCCCATCCGCGTAACCGTGAAGTTCTGCGACTCGCCGGCCAGCATCAGGTTGGCGATCGTGGCGCCGGCGGCCACCGGGATCACCACTTCGCGGACCTGATAGTCAGCCTCAAACCCGCCCTGAGGACGCCGGGACGAATCGTTGAGCGCTGTGTAGGTGTAACGCGTCACGCCGCCGCCCTGGTCCGCGGTCGCCGCGGTGATCTTTGCGATCGGCGCGGAGTAGAGCGTCGCGGCTCCGGTCACATCGTCGCCCGCCACCGAATTGCGGGGATTGAGGTACGCGAAGGAGCCGTCGGGCAGGGCCCCGCCGCCGAGTTTCATGGGCTGTCCGCCGAAGGGCGTCGTCTGTTCCGCGGCGCGCCAGAAGTAGCCCGCGGTCATGCGCGAAGTGTCCTGCGGCGTCATGAGGGCGTTCATGCCCGGCGGGTGGTCGAGCCCGACGACGTGCCCCCATTCGTGGACGGCCACGGTGAACACGTCGTACTCGTCGATCGTGCCCTCTCGGGTCCCGATGCCGGTGAAGTCGAGGTTCCAGCCATCGGTGCGCCGTGTGCGCACGCTGTCGAGCGTCATGATCTGGGCGTTGAAATTACCGGTGCCCATGGTGTCCACCACGCCGGGCGATCCGCCCGCGTCGCCCCACACCACCTTCGCCTTCGCGTTGGCCTCGGGCCCCGGCGCGGCGAACTTGATTCGAACGGGCGGACTGTTGCCCGACCCGAATTCCCACGTCCCGGTAGCGCCGTTGACGGAATTGACCGCGCCGTTCTGCGTGCCTCCCGGCGGATCGGCGATGTGGATCGGCAGCCCGGTGTTCCCCATGTTGCCGATTCCGCCGTTGGTCGGATTCCATGCGACGCGGCGCGCGCCGGGCACGTCCCAGACCCCGCCGGGCCCGAGGTTCCACGCGCGTGCGTGGCCCGACGCGAACGAAATCGCGACGCCTGCCGCGGCGAGAGTTGCCGCACGCCGATTCGGGATCATCCGCGTTCCTCCCTCGCGTTGCCGGGGCCCAGGCGGGGCCAGAACTCCTGCCTTCGCGCAGGAGCGGGCCCGCTTCCCCGGCGGCCGCGCCTCTCTCCCGGCGCGCATCCTGACACACGGCCTGCGGGTGTCAAGCGAAACGCCCACGATGACATGAATTCCGGCGCTCGGGATCGCTCAACGCACCAAAAAACAAGCCGCCGATCCCCTTCGGGACCGGCGGCGTGGCTGTCATGGACGGATCAAACGCGGCCCAAGAGCCGTGTCGAAACGGTCAACGGTTCGCCGCTTTGGACTTGTACTCGTCCAGAGACTCCTGCAGAGCCTTCTTCATCTTCTCATCGTTGGCCAGCGCGACCGCCTTCGTCTGGAGCGCGATCGCCTTCTGCACATCGCCCTTCTCGAAGTGAACACGCGCCAGAGTGTCGACGATGCCCGGGTCCTGGCTCTTCGTCAGTTCGTCGGCGCGCTGCGCGGCCTTGAACGCCACGGCGAGGTCCTTCGTCTTCACCTCGGCCGCCGGGTCCACGATCGACCATGCGATGACGTTGAGCATCTCCGCATTGTCCTTGTAGGGCCCGGACACGAGTTCATTGGCCGCCGTGTAGGCCTCTTCAAACTTGCCTTCCTTGAGCGACGTCCGGAAGCAGTCGAACTTCAGTTCGACTTCCATCCGCTTCTCGTACGCGGCCTTCGTGGCCGCGATGTCGTTCCTGCCGGCGACAATGCTCTCGAGCGGCGCGTCCATGTCTTCGGGATAGCCGATGTACGCGATCCGCGATTTCTGATCGACGATGAAGACGCAGGGGATCGAGTTCTGCTTAGAGGCCTTCATCCACGCCTCGTTCGTCTTGCGCTCCTGGTCCCACGCCACGGTGTAGTCCAGCACATCCTGTTTGTCCTTTGTCATCTGCTGGACTTTCTCGAGCGTGTTGCGTTTGTCCGCGCTGGTCACGCCGATCACTCTGACGCCCTTGTCCGCGTACTTCTTCTGGACGTCGGTCAGGTGCGGCATGCTTCGAACGCACGGGCCGCACCACGTTGCCCAGAACTCGACGACATACACACGCCCCTGCTCGAATCCCGTGACCGGCTGGCCCTTGACCCACGATTCAATCGTAAGCGGGGGGGCGGGGTCGCCCACGGTCAAACGATGCTCGGTGCACACGCCGGGTTCGCCGGCCAGCGCCGGCGCTGCCGCCAGCACCGCGACGCCCAGAGTCAGAGTCAACGCCGCTGTCTTCATGGTCTGCTCCTTAGTTGGACTCCATCCGCTCGCGCCTGAAGTCCGGCGGCCGCACGGCCTCGATGTTTCTCGCCTTGGTTTCGAAACTCCCTTCGATCTCAGAACGGGATCGACACGTCTAGGCATCCGTCCGGCCGACGACGCGGAAATGCTCGCGCTCGCCGCGCCCACGCAAAGGATATTCCTTGCGCAGCGGGTGCGCCGGATAGGTCTCCCAGAGCAGGATGCGCCGCAGATCAGGATGGTTTCTGAACCGGATCCCGAACATGTCGAACACCTCTCGCTCGGGCCACTCCGCGCCAGGCCAGATGTCCGTCACCGAGTCCACCCACAAGGCCGGATCCTCCTTGATACCGCTCGTCTCGACGGAGGGATCCAGGAATGTCTTGACCGCGATCCGGTCGGTGCGCGAATAGGAGCAGAGGAGGTAAAGCACGGCGAACCTGCCCGGCATCTCCGCCGGGTAGTTGAGGTAATCAATCCCCATCACGTCCGAGAGAAAATCGTAGTCGCAGCGCGGGTCATCTCTTAGGAATCGCATCACCGCGTGCAGGTCCGGCGCTTGAACGATGAGCGTCGATTGGCCGCGGAATTCGGTTGCGCCAAGGATTTTCCCTGGGAACATCGCCTTGACCACCCTCAAGGTCGGATGGTCGAGATTGGGAGTCGTTCGCTTGGGCATGGCGGGTGGAAAGTGAAGCGTAATTCTGCTTCGCGCCAGTCTACTCCGCCGCGCTAAGGATCGCCGCCTGCCTGAGAACCCCGCCGGGCTCCAGCACGATCGGCATCCCTGACGGGATGTGCGCGCGCACCAGTTGCAGCAGCAAGGCCGCCGGCACATCACCCTCGTCCAGCGGCGTGGGCACAGGCGATGCCGGGTCCTCAGGCAGCCCGCCCGGTGCGAAGCGCACGCCCGCGAGCCAGACTCCCTCGGCCAGCGGTCCGAGATGGACCAGCGCTAAGCGCAGGTGATCTTCTGCTTGCGCCAGCATCGATTCCTCCAGCAGCGCGCACGGATCGAGCATAAGCCCGATCGCCGACCCCGCATGCTCGCGCAAGAAGGCGACCGACCGTTGCACATCGCTCAGCACGTGGCGGCAGTGGGGGCGCAGGAGCACGCGCACTTGACGACCTTCGGCCCACGGGCAGATCCGTTTGCAGGCCTGATCCAGCGCCGCAACGCCCTCGGAACCCCAGGTGCGCGCGCTCCGTTCCAGCGGGCCCGCGGCGAGCCACCCGGTCGGCAGCACCACTCTCTTGGGCATCTCCGATTGAATCCGGCGTAGCGCCGCGTCGAACTGTGGATCCAGCGGGTTGAGATCCGTCGCCCATGCCCACGGCTCGTTCGTTCGGCCGGGCGGCGCATCCAGCACGGTCAGGGGCGACCACACGGTGTCGCCCCGAGCCGATGCTTCGTCCTGCCGGGTGTAGAGCGGCCAGCGCGACACGATTAAGCGTCCTTTGTGCGGAGCGGTGCGGCGGTCAGGCCAGCAACGCATCGTAGAGAGCCGCGATGCCCGTGCCGTGCGTCGCCACTGTTTCGATCACCGGTCGCCGGGCTGCGATCTCTTTCAGGTCGCGCACCAGCGTGTTCTGCCCCGGATGGTCGGCCTTGTTGCACACGAACAGGTCGGCGATCTCGAGGATTCCGGCCTTGTCCATCTGCACGGCGTCGCCCATCCCGGGGACGAGGATCACCGCCGTCTTGTCCACGTGCGAACGGATCTTCGTCTCGTTCTGCCCCGCGCCCACCGTCTCGACAAACAGAAGGTCAAACGGCGCGCCCAGCAGCGCCGAGGAGCCGTTGGGTGCGCGCTCCGGTCGGCAGCCGCCGATGAGTTCGACAATGTCGTTGAGCCCGTGGTAGTCCTCGCCGCTGATCGCCAACGATCGATAGAAGACCCGCTCCTCGAGACGGTTGAAGTCCACGCGCAACCGGTCGCCCAACAGGGCGCCGCTCGTGATGGGAGATAGCGGGTCGAAGGCGACGACCGCCGCTCTGCCCAGCGACGGGTCTTCCTCCGCGCGGCGCGAATGCTCGGTCACGAGCGCGGCCACCAGCGTGCTCTTGCCCGCGCCGGGCGAGCCGGTGATCCCGATCACTCGCCTGGGCCGGCGCCTCGGTCCCGCGGCGCGCGGCTCACGCCCCGCATGGACCATCGTGATGTCCCGGGCCAGCTGAGCGACCCCGTGCTTGGAGATCTCCCGTGCAAGGGGGCGGACCTCGCTGCGAACCGCTTCGACGATGTCGAGCAGGCCCGTGCCCGTCGGGAAGCATCGCTTGATGCCGCCGCGCAGCAATTCGGGGATGTCGTTCTGAGGCAGGATGCCCCCCATGTGAATCGGGATGTCGGGGCGCCCCACGTCGTGCAGCGCCTTGACCAGGTGAGGCCCGAGCACCAGGTGGGAGTTGCTCATCATCGAAGCGGCGATCACGTCGCAGTCTTCATCGCGGGCCGAGATCGCCAGCGAGCGGGGCGTCTGCCAAAGTCCGGAATAGATGACATGAACGCCGGAATCGCGCAACGCCCGGGCGATCACCTTCACACCCCGGTCGTGCCCGTCCAGCCCCATTTTGCCCAGCAGAACCCGAGGCCGATGCTCCAGGCCCTTGCATCGATCCAGGCGCTCAAACTGGGTGGTTGGGACTGTGAGCGGGCTCGTCATTCTGGGCTCGGTTCGAAGCGGCTGCCATGCGTCTGCCGGCCCCACAGACTAGCGGGCACGCCGCCTCCGGTCACGGCGAAGCAATCGGACACTACCCCATGCCGGTACTCTCGGGCGGCCGCCCGCGGCACGCCGCGCCGCTCGCTCGGGAGGATCGATGGACAACCGCGCGCTCCAGGTCCCATCGCCGGTCCAACCCCCCTATGCGATGAACATGCAGCAGCGGCTGTACCTCTGGCTCTGCGGCATCTTCATCACATCGCTCATCATCGCCGACATCACGGGCAGCAAGTTCTTTCACTTCGGGACACTGAGACTCCTCGGCAAGGAGATCCCGATCGAGCACTCGGTCGGCATGTTCGCCTTCCCCATCACGTTTCTGCTGACCGACCTGCTCAACGAGTACTACGGCAAAAAGGGGGCGCGCCGCGCGACGTGGCTGGCGCTCACCATGGCGGCGTTCTCGTTCGCGCTCATCTACATCGCGCGCTCGGCGCCGGAAGCGCCGCCCGGCAGAACGTTTATCGCCGAGGAGAGCTTCGATGCCGTCTTCGCGATGTCTCAACGGCTCTACATCGCTTCGCTCACGGCGTTTCTCTTGGGCCAGATGTGCGACATCTTTGTCTTCAGCGCGCTGAAGGTGCTCACGCGCGGGCGCCTCCTCTGGCTCCGGGCCACGGGCAGCACGCTCATCTCGCAGGCCATCGACAGCCTGACCGTGTCCTTCGTGCTCGGTTTCGCAACCACGCTCGCCGACGGCTCCAAGGCCACGATCTCGTTCATCCTGGAGACCGCGGCCAAGGGCTACACGCTCAAGTTCGCGATCGCGATCGCGATTACCCCGCTCATCTACATCGGGCACGGCGTGCTGCACCGCGTGTTCGGCCTCTCGCCCATGCCGCCCGAGGAGCGCACCCGGACCTGAAAAAAACGGCCCGCGCGAGGAACACGGGCCGAGACACGTCCATCGGAAAGAGAAGGCGCCGGGATTACCAGCGGCCGCCGCCGCCGCCGCGTCCGCCGCCACCACCACCGCCGCCCCATCCGCCGCGTCCGCCGCCACCACCACCGCCCCATCCGCCGCCGCCGCCGCGACCGGCGCGCTCTTCGCGCGGGCGTGCTTCGTTGACGACGAGTGCCCGGCCGCCCATCTGGGTGCCGTGCAGCGCGGTGATGGCCTTCTGGCCTTCTTCGCCGTTGGGCATTTCCACGAACCCGAAACCGCGCGGGCGCCCGGTCTCGCGGTCCATGATTACCTGCGCCGACTCCACCTGCCCGTGCGCTTCGAACATCGAGCGCAGCTCCGAATCGTTGACGCTGTACGGAAGGTTCCCGACATACAACTTCATGACACCGACCTCAAGCCCGAGAAGGCACTGCTTCGAACCGCTGCGGATGACTCGGGCGAGATCTGCGTCGGTCCTGTGATACGCGGCCCGGACTTCGAGCCCTCACGATCCAGTCAAAAGTATAACGCAGGACTGTTGAATCTGCGAGGATTTTGCGGCATCGCAATGCACCGGCGCGCCACCGGCGCAGCCGCAAGACCTTGTCACTCTGGGCGATCTAAGGCGGTTTCCCGATGCCGAAGCCCGGTTGGCGAGGCGTGCGGCCCGTTGCGACCGCCCGTTGGCGCAATTCCTGCCATTCGACTCTCGGTCAGCAAAATGGCCCGTCGCGAGCGGTTACGGCTTCGTGTTCTTGTGCACTCGACCGTCCTTCATCACGAACAGGACGCGCTTGAGTTCGCTGATGTCCGCCGTCGGATCGGCGGCCACGCCGATGAGATCCGCGTACTTGCCGACCTCGATCGTGCCGACTTCCGCGTTGTTCCCGATGAGTTCTGAGGCTGTGATCGTCGCCGAACGGATCGCTTCTCCCGCCGGCATCCCGGCCTCGACCATGTAGATGAACTCACGAGAGTTGTCGCCGTGAGGGAACACGCCCGCGTCCGTGCCGAACGCGATCTTCACTCCCGCCCGATACGCCTTGCCGAACGTCTCCTGGATCTGCGGCCCCACGGCCAGCGCCTTCACCACCACCGGCGCGGTGTAGTAGTTCGGGAACGCGGCGTACTCGCTCACCGATTTGCCCGCCGTGATCGTGGGCACGTAGTACGTCCCGTATTGCTTGAACAGCGAGATTGCCTCTTCATCGATGTAGGTGCCGTGCTCGATGGAATCGACGCCGGCCTTGATCGCCGCCTTGATCCCGTTGGTTCCGTGCGCGTGGGCGGCCACTTTCTTCTTGAGGAGGTGCGCCGTGTCCACGATCGCCTTGAGTTCATCCTCGAAGAACTGCTGCTCCAGCCCCGCGGCGGTGTTGGAGAGCACGCCGCCCGTGGCCGTGAGTTTGATCAAGTCGGCCCCGCGTTTGACCTGCGCGCGCACCGCCTGCCGGCAGGCGTCGACGCCGTCGGCGGCGCCCTGAACCGGCCCGGGAACCGCGAAGAGTTCCTCGCGGAAGCCGTGCGTGCGGTCCGCGTGCCCGCCGGTCGGCGTGATCGACATGGCGCTGACGAACATGCGCGGTCCGGGGACCTTGCCCTCGTTGATGGCGTCACGCAGCGCGACGCCCACCTCGCCCGGCGAGCCCACATCGCGCACGGTTGTGAACCCGGCCTCCAGCGTGCGCCGCGCGTACACCACGCCGTTGAGCGCCCGGTCCGCATCGCTCTCAGAAACATATCGCAGCCGCTGGTCGGCCGAAGTCTCCATCGTCAGGTGCACGTGGCAGTCGATCAGCCCGGGAAGCACATACCGGTCGCGCAGGTCAACGACCACGACCTCGGCATCGGGGGACGCCTCGCGCGACACCGCCGCGCGGTCCACGATCCCGTTCGTCACCGACGTGATCCGACCGTTCTTGGCGATCACGGTCGCGTTGCGAAGCGGCGCCTGCCCCGGCACCGCCAGCAGCGTGCCGCACTGAACGATCGCCCAGTGGTCTTTGGGCTTCTCGGGCTGCACTCCCGGCGGGGCCGCCGCGCTGCCTGCGCTCAACAGCACGCTCCCGCCCATCACCAGCCCGAGAGCCGAAGAAAGCGTCACGCGATTAGGTATCCCCATCGTCACGTCGCACCTCCGTTTCGCAGCCACGAACTGTTCAGCCTAGCGAACCGCCACGCCCCGTGATTCGATGCTGCACCGGTCGGTTCCCAATGCGTTGGCGCATCGGCGACCACAGCGCCGATACAGGGTGCGTGCCGGCATTGCTCAGAATCCTGGGCCTGGGTCTGCTGGGCGGAGGGGCTGTCCTGCTCTGGCTCGGCTTCTCGGCGTCCGAGTCGAGCGCCTCGGCGATGACGCGTCTCTTTTCCGGCTCGCCGACGCGAGAGTCCTTTCAACTTCTCGTCGCGGGCGCGGCTGCGGCGGCGGCCGGCCTCGGAATAACTCTGCTGCCCGCGCTCGGACGCATGCTCCGTCGCCGATAGGCGGTCAGTAAGGCAGATTCGCCTTGACCATGACGTCGTCCTCTGTGTCCGGCCGCCCGTCCGGGCCGTCGGAGATCACCACCAGCACATTCGGCGCGTTCGGTTCGACGCGGAACCGCACGGGCTTTCCCCATTGGTCGCGGAACGAGGACTCGTCAGCGCCCATTTGCGCGAACGATGCCGGCGCCTTGCCGTGGTTGTTCATCCTGTAATCGGCGACCAGGATGGCCAGCTGCTGCGCCTGGATTCCCGCGCCGAGCGATTCGCCTTCCTTCTTCGTCTGCACCACGGTCTGCATGTAAGACTTGTTGCCGCCCGTGCTCCCGAAGTAGAGCCACAGCATCACCGCCAGCCCGATCAGAATCACGAGAATGAGCGCGCCCGAAAACCCACGTTGCCACCGAAGGTGTGAGCGCGCGGCCGCAGCGAACCAGGTTTTGTTCATGCGGTGATTGTAGGAGCTGTCGAGTTCCAGTGATCGGGTTTGATTGCCCGTGATCGACATCCGACATCCGACATCCCACATCCGCCATCGGACATCACGCCGTCGCCAGGTCGCGACGCGCGAAGGCGAGGCCGCCGCCGACCCAGAGCGCCAGCCCGGTCGCGCCCAGCACGGCCAGATCGCGCCACGGCCAATCACCCGTGCGGAACGCCACAAGCGGCCGGTGATACGACAGCACGCTCAGGAACGACAGGCGTTTGGCGGGCAGCCAGAATTCCGCCAGAAAGTTGAGCAGGAACGACGCCAGCACGATGCCCACGACGATGCCGATGGTCCTGCCGCGTCGGCTCGAGAGCGCCGAGCACAGCCAAGCCAGGCCGCCGACAGCGAGATAGAGCGCCAGCACGTTGACCACGGCGATCGGCAGCCTCGCCGGCGGCGGTCGCGTGCCCGGCGGCGCCTCCAGCCCGCCGATCACGTTGCCGATCAGCGCGACTACGACGAGGAACACCCCGCTCATGAACCACACCAGCCCTTCGCTCAGGTAGAGCCGCCATCGCGACACCGGCAATGAGAGCAGCACATCGATCGTGCCACGATCGACCTCGCCCGCCGGCAGGCGCGTGCACACGACCGCCGCGTGGGCCCACAGCAGCGCCATCGTGACCGGATGCACCCACGGAACGGCCGTGAACACATCGGGCCCGGGGATGTCGCCGACGTCGGTACCGACCAGCGCGCGGATAATCGTCTGTGTGAACGGAAGCCGGGCCAGCGATGTGGCCATCTGCTGCTGCACCGTCGGCAGCACCCACGCGAGCAGCGCCTCCACAATCATGAGCGCGGCGCCGATGATCAGCGTCGGGCCGGAGACTTCACGCATCGACTTGAGCATCACGCCGCGGTTCATTGGCGTGCCGCCTCGGATTCTCGCCGCGCGCCATCACCCTCGTAGAAGCGTCGGAACAGCGCTTCCAGATCAGGGCGGCCGATCGAAAGGTCGTCTACGGGGCGATCCGCGAGCCACCGGATCAGCCGGTCCACGGGCCCTTCGAGCGCGCCCTCCCACACCGTCGGAGTTCTGTGGTGCACATGCAGGAAATCCGGAGAAGCGTCAGGAATCGCCGCCCCGGCCTTCCAGCGGATCATCACCTCGTGCCCGGCTCTGACTCTCAGGTTCTCGAGCGGCTCGTCCGCCACGAGCCGGCCATTGCGCAGCACGGCGACATGGTCGCACAGCGCCTCAACCTCGCTGAGTGTGTGGCTCGAGAAGAAGATGGTGTGCCCCGATTTGTTCAGCAGCCGAAGGTGCTGCCTCAGCGCGTCCTGCATCAGCGGATCAAGGCCGGAAGTGGGTTCGTCGAGGATGAGCAGGCGGGGCTTGTGCGCCAGCGCGGCGAGCAGCCCGAGTTTCTGCTTCATGCCGCGCGACATCTTGCGCACGCCCACGTTGAGGTCGAGCCCCAGCAGCGACGCCAGGTCTTTCCCTGCGGCGGTCAGGTCCATCCCGCGCGCTGCGCCGAAGATCCGCAGCACTTCGCGTCCGTTGAGCCACGGATAGAGGTGAAGCTCACCCGGCACGTAGCCCACATCGCGCTTCACGCGCGCGGTATCACGCCAGACATCCAGGCCGAGCACGCGCGCCGCCCCGCCCGTGGCCCGCAGCAACCCCAGCAGCACACGGATCGTTGTCGTCTTTCCCGAACCGTTGGGTCCGAGGAACCCGAACAGCGAGCCCTCTGCCACGCGCAGAGAGATCCCGTCCACGCCGACGCGGGTTCCATAGACCTTTCGCAGCGCGCTAATCTCGATCACATTCATCGACGATGCCGTCCCCGGCTCAACTACGCGGATGTGATCCGGCGTGTTCGCTCGCCTCCGCCGCGCCGAGGGGCACCAGGAGCACCGGGCATGGGGCCGATTCCAGGACTGATTTGCTCACCGAGCCGAAGACCAGGCGCCGGATCACTCCACGGGCGTGCGTGCCCATGACGATCAGGTCGATGCGCTCGCGCGTGGCGTACGAAACGATCTCGCTGTCGGCGACGCCCAGGCTGACAGCGGTCACGACCGGCATGGAGAGTCCCTCAAGATGCTCCGAGGCGAAGCGCTTGGCGCCCTCCTCGCCGCTCGAAAGCAGGATCGAAGGGCTGGGCATCGCGGGCGCGGGTATGCCGGGGTTCACCGGATCGATTGCCGGAAGCGGGGGGGCCACCACGTGCAGCACGTGCACCTGCGCGTGCAGCGCCTTGGCGATGCACGTGGCGTAGCGCGCCGCGTGGCGCGACAGTTCCGAGAACGCCGTGGGCACCAGGATCCGCTTGATCTCCGGGATGACGTCATGCATTGGGGGCTAAACCTCCTCAGACTCCCCGTCCTCGCCCGGGAACACTACGCGATAAAGGTCGGAGCGGCGATCCACCCACGGCCGGGCAGCGCCCGCCGCGCGGTTGTGGTGCAGCAGCGCCACATCCACATCATGGACCACGACAGTTTCGATGTTCGGCGTGCTCTCCGAGGCGATGGCGTCGCGCGCAAACGGGAAGTCCGACGGCGTGAAGATCGCGCACTGGGAATAGTGAATGTCCTCGTTCTCGACGCCCTGCATCAGCCCGGCGCACCCCGCGATCGCCACGTACACCTGGTTCTCGATCGCGCGGGCCTGCGCGCAGTGGCGCACCCGCAGGTAGCCGTACCTCTCATCGGTGTTGAAGGGCACGAAGAAGATGTTCGCGCCCCGCGAGGCCGCCAGCCGCGCCAGTTCCGGGAACTCCACGTCGTAGCAGAGCAGGATCGCGATCTTTCCCCGATCGGTGTCGAACACCTCGAGCCGGTCGCCGCTGGAAACACCCCACCACTTGCGCTCGTTCGGCGTCGTGTGCAGTTTCTTCTGCGAGGCCACCGTGCCGTTGCGCCGGCAGAGGAACGAGACGTTGTACAGCTTGCCCCTCTCGACCACGAACTGCGAACCCGCGATCACGTTCACGTTGTGCTTGATCGCCAGATCGCGCATCGTAGTCACGAAGCGCCTCGTGAACTTCGCCAGCCGGCGCGCCGCCAGCCCCGGCCGCTCCGGCGGCGTGATCGAGAGCAACTGCGTCGTGAACAGCTCCGGGAACAGCACAAAGTCGCTGCGGTAGTCGGAGGCGAGATCGATGAAGAACTCCGCCTGCGCGGCGAATTCCGCGAACGACTTCACGCGCCGCATCTGGTACTGCACAAGGCACAAGCGCACCTGAACCGGCGGTTGCCGCCGCGCCTCCTCCGGCGGGCGGTAGTGGGGGTTCTCCCATTCGAGGTGGGTCGCGTAGCCGCGCGAGTCGGCGTCGCCCGGAAAATACTTGGGGATCAGGCCCTTGAGCAGGAAGCCGTTGGCCAGTTGCGGCGTCAGCACCGGGTCCACCAGTTCCTTGCTCATCACGCGCTGCACGTAATCCTCGGCGCTCATCTTGGGCGCGTGCTTGCCGTATCCGGGGATCCGCCCGCCGATGACGATGCGTCTCAGGTTCAGGCGGCGCGCCAGTTCCTTGCGCGCGTCGTAGAGCCGGCGCGACAGGCGCATCCCGCGGAACTTCGGGTCCACCATGATCTCCATGCCGTAGAGCGTCTCGCCCCGGGGGTCATGGTTGCGGATGAACCCGCCATCGGTCATCAGGCGCCAGTCGTGCCATTGCGTGTGATGGTCGCCGGAAACGATGAGCGTCGAGGCCGTGCCGGCGAGCTTGTTCCCCACGGTCAGGGCCAGTTGCCCCTCGGGGAAGATCTCCAGCTGGCTCTTGATCTGCTCCTTCGACCAGGTCTTCATGCCCGGGAAGCAGCGCGCCTGCATCTTCACCATCGCATCGAAATCGCTCAAAAGCAGCCGGGGCAGTCGAACTCCGCGGCTCAGACTCTTCGATGCGGCACGAGCCATCCAGGGCCTCCGCGTGTGCCCGAACCCCTCGCAATTCGGAGTCTACCCGGGCACCGGGCCGACCGGCCGCGTCACTCCGCGCGCGCCTGCCATCCGTACGTGTGATACGCGTGCTCGAACGAGCCGTCGTCGAAGAGATCGATCACTCCGTATCCCTCGACGCAGCGGTCTTCCTGTCCCTTCCACCACGCGCCCGAGACCGCGCCGTCGCAGATGAAGGTGACGCCGTGGAATTCGATCCGGTCGAGCATGTGAATGTGCCCCGAGAGGCAAAGTCTCACGTTGGCGTTCTTGCGGAATGAGGCCATGATCGCCTGCGCATCAGTGTGCATCACGGCGCCGACGACGGACCAATCACCGTCCTTGATCTTGCCGTCATGATCCACGGCGCAGATCGAATAGATCGGGATGTGCGAGACGATCAGCACGGGCGTGCGCGGCCCGGCTTCGGCCAGGCGTTCATCGAGCCACGCCCGCTGCTCTTCGCCCAGGTCCGCCGTGTAGTGGTCGCCGTACCGGGGGGGCGACGCTGTCGAGCACGATGATCCGCCAGCCCGCACGATCGATGGCGTAGCGGGCGCTCTGCAGGCCAAGGGTGTCCATCGCCCAACGCTTGCCCCAGCGTGATTCCAGGCTCGTGGTCTTGCTCTTGCGCTGGTCCCAGCCCCAGATGTCGTGGTTGCCCAGGCAGTGGAGGACCGGGACGCCGCACTCGTCGCGGTAGACCTTGGTGAAGAGCTCCCATTGCAGGCGCGACCGCGGCTCCTCGGCCTCGAAGGAATCCATGATGAGATCGCCCCCGGTCATCACGAGGTCCGGGCGCGGCTTGAGCGCCATCATGTGTCGCAGGCACGCGGTCACGCCGTCGAACGCGCCGCGCTCGGGCTGGATGTGGCTGTCGGTGAGGTGAGCCACGCGCAGGACGCGCCGCCGCGCCGCGGCTCCAGCCGGCTCAGCACCATGCGCCGCGCGCCCGATGAGCCCGCCTGCCGCCGCGGCGATTCCGATCGAGACCAGTGCCTCACGACGGGTCGATTCATGTTGATTCATGGCGATGCCTCCGCGCCGGCACGCCGTGGATCGACGTCGGCGCCGCCGACATCATGCCATGCCCGCGCAATGAACTGGTGAGGAGCGAAGAGCGGCGAGGTGCTACTTCCGCAGCATCCGCATCGGGATCAGCCCCCACACCTGCTTGCGGTACTCCCGGTACCGTTCGCCGAAGAGCCGAATCAGGTCCCGCTCTTCGAACTGGATCGCCAGCAGGATGTAGCCGGTCCACACGATCGCGAACACCAGGTGACCCACCGTCATCCGCGGCGTGCACCAGAACGCGATCAGGAAACCCACGTAGAGCGGGTGGCGCACAAACCGGTACAGCGACGGCGTGCGGAACTCCGGCGGCCGTGGCTGATGCCCGCGGTAATGCTCCCACACCTGGCGGAGGCCAAAGAGCTCGAAGTGATCGATGAGGTAGGTCGAGAGAAGCACGAGGCCCCATCCGAGTCCGAAGAACGCCCAAAGCAGGGCGCGCCCCGCGTCGTTCTGAACTTCCCAGACCACCCCCGTGATCGGCCGCCACAGCCAGAACATCAGGATGAGCACGGCGCTCGTGACGAGCACGAACGTGGCTCGTTCGACAGGCTTCGGAACGATTGTGGTCCACCAGCGCTTGAACCACTGCCGCGCCATCACGCTGTGCTGCACGCCGAAGAGCGCCAGCAGCGCGACATCGATCACGACCGCAAGAGCGGTCGGCCCCGCGATGCCATCGTCGATCCCCTTGGGCACCACGAGATTGCCGACAAACCCGATGAGGTACAGAAACGTCACGAAGAACACGAGGTACGACACGACGCCGTAAATCAGCGCAGGCATTCGACCGTTCATGTGGCCCCCATCTCTTGACTGACCTCCGACTGCTCCCAGCATCGCGCGCCCGTCCCGGAAGTCAAGGGCGCGGCCGGACGCGGCCGGAGCCCGGCCCGTCCGTTGCTTTGGCGTGGATCGCCGCCCAGAATTCACCCGACGTGTGCACGGGAATCACTTCGAAATCAACAAGGTCGGCCCACCTCGCGATCCATTCATCCAGCGACGACCGGCTCGGCGCCTCCATCACTTGAAAGCACCGCCCGCCGGGCCCGTCCATCCAACTGTTGATGTAAACCACCCCATCCGGGAGCATGCGCCCCTCGCGCCGGAACCGCTCGCCCGCGGGGCGCGGATCGCCGCCCTTGAACCGTTCGATCACCATGAAGAGCATGCGCGGGAGTCTAACCCGCGCACACCTGCCGGCGCGCTCCGCCCGCGAAGCGCCCAAGTCGCGCCGCCCGCGATCCGCCTCACTCGACCACGAGCCGCGGCGAGAACCGGATCGGCTTGATCACGTTCGAGTAATTCGGCGAAGTGGCAAGCACTGCGTCGTGCACCTTGCGGAACTGCTCCGGTGTGCCGTCGCCCTTGATCCGCACCGTTGCCTGGATCTCGTCGTAACCGGGGTTGACCGACTTGTCGATGCCGAGGAAACCGCGCAGGTCCAGCTCGCCCGTCGTCTCGATCTGGACGTGCTCCAGCGGGATCCCCATCGCGGAAGAAACGGCGACGTAGGTCGCCATCATGCAGGCGTTGATGCCCGCCATCAGCACCTCCTGTGGATTCGGCGCGGTGCTCTTGCCCAGCAGTTCCGGCGGCTCGTCGATGGGGATTGAAAAGTGCCGCGGGAGTGTCCTGCCCCCGAGGCTCCATCCGTCGATCTCGGTCTCGCTGCGCGCCCCGCCCCGCCAGCGCGTCGTGGCGCTGAACCGGGCCTTGCCCGATGCCGGGTTCTTGCGCACCTCGTTCTGAAGGGCGCCCAGCGCCTCGACATCGATCCCGTTGACCTTCTGCGTCATCGTCGCTTGCATCGCTGATTCTCCTTTCCGCGGGCGCCACCGTGGCGTTGCCGCGTCACTGCTACATATGACGCCGCACGGCCCTTCTTGGGAATGGACTGGCGGTCCAAGACCGCTTGACTCGTGGTGCACCCCGGGTTGACTGGCAGTCAACTTCCGCGCACGCCCGCTACGATGCGGCATCCATCAGGCGCAGCGCGCGCGCCACCCGCCGCGTGCGTGCGGGGACAAAGTATGAGCGACTCAACTCGCCAGCGCCTGATCCACAAGGCCCACGACCTCATCTATCGCCAGGGCTTCCACGCCGTGGGCCTTGACCGTCTGCTCGAGGAAGTGGGGGTCACCAAGACCACCTTTTACAACCACTTCCAGAGCAAGGACGATCTTGTCCACGAGGTGTTGCGCTGGCACGACCGCTGGTGGCGCGACACGTTCCAGCAACTCCTCCGCAAGCACGGCGGCGACACGCCCCGCGGCCAGATCCTTTCCCTCGTCGATGCGCTCGAAGAGGTCCTCAGCGACGATCAGTTCAACGGCTGTTTCTTCATCAACGTGGCCGTGCAGTTCCCGCTCCCGCACGACCCCGCGCACCAGGCCGCCGCCGAGCACAAGCGCGCGATGGAGGACCTGGTCCGGCAGATCGCCGGCTACGCGGGCGCCCGGGACCCGGCCGCCGTGGCGCAGGAGATCTCGCTGCTGATGGAGGGCATGTACGTCCGCCGCCAGGTGCTGCGCGACCCGGGCACACCCGAGGCCGCACGGCGCTTGCTCGCCAGCATTGTCGAGCGCCACCTGCCGGGCGAACGCATGCACCACTAAGGCGGGCACCGCCTCGTCCGCAACCGCTCAGCCCGCGCCCGCGAGCGCCTCGCTCAATAGGCGATGGAAGTGATGCACGCCCTGCTCTCGCGTCGGGGAGTATCGGCCGCGCTCATACAGCCGCGCGCGAACGCCCCGCTGCACCGCCTCGACCACCGCCTCGTCTTCTCGCTCCACGCGGTCCAGGGCGCCGATCGCCCCCGCGCCGCGTTCCAGTTTCTCCGGCCGCCACACATACGAAAGGAACGACACCTTCGTCCTGTCCACCGCCAGCGGCCGGACGACATTGATCGAGCACCCCCACGGATAGAAGTTGAACATGGTGTTGGGGAACAGCCACCAGTAGTACGCGGCCACGCGCTTGCCGCGATCGGGCGATGAAGCGGGCAGGTCGAACGCCTCCTCGCCGCCCTTCGCGATGCCCAGTTGCAGGACCGACCGCTTGAAAAGTTCCGTCGTGTATGCGCCGTAGTCGATCGCCTCGTTCAGGCTCGCGTGCACGAACGGGATGTGAAATCCCTCGAGATAGTTGTCGCAGTACAGCGCCCAGTTCGCGTGCACGAGGTAATCGCGGCAGCGCGAGGGCTCGAGCTTGAAGTCACTCAGCGGCAGCCAGCCCACCCGCGCCTTCATCTCCTTGATCACTTCCTCAAACACTGCTTCAGCGCCCAGCGAAGCGAAGACCCATTTTCCGAAAACGCCGAAATTCACGCGCGGCAAGCTGTCCTTTTCCGACGGGAACCCCGCCGCCTTTTCGAACTCCGGCATGTATCGGAACGTTCCGTCGAGGTCGAAGCGCCGTCCGTGGTAGCGGCAGATCAGGCTCTTCTCATGACCGGCATCCGCACACAGCACCGTGCCCCGGTGCGTGCACACGTTGGAGAGGCAATGGATGCGGTCGGCCCCATCGCGCGTCAGCAGCAGCGGCTCATCGAGCATGCCCTCCAGCAGCGCCACCGGGTTCACCTGACCCGGCACCTTGATGGAATCGGTGTCGGCGATGAACTGCCATGACCGAGCAAAGACGCGCTCGCGGCACGACTCATGCACCGCGTGATCGGAATAGACCCACGCCGGCAGCGTTGAAGCCCGCGTGATGTCAGGTTCGATCACGAACCGCCGCTGCATGGTGTCCAGCGTACCGGAGCGAGCGGCTCATCGGTTCACTCCCCCAGAGCGCCCGCCAGCCACCGGATCGTGTTAAGAGTGAATTGCCGGTTGTCATTGCCGGGCGCATTCATCCCGAACTTCCGACCTTCCTGCTCCTGCGCCGTCAGCATCGCGGCCTCGGCGAGCACGACGACTCGCCCCTTCCCGTGCCGCATGGCCAATCCCTGGCAGTGCCCCTCGGCCGGCCGATCGTCCGTCTCAAACGTCGTCGTCGTCGTCGTGCCCGTCGTCTGGCTCGTGGAGGAAACCGGAACGCGGTCCACCGCGCTGTCGGCCAGCGGCATCAGCACAACAGCGCCCGAAGGCGGCACGAGCGATTGGCCTGTGAATGTCTCGACCACGCTTACGCGCTCGGACTCGTTTCGCCCGAGCGTGATCGCATGATCGCCCAGACTTCCCTTGTCGCGCGCGAACAGCAACTGCCCGGGGTCGCCCGACCCGGCCCGCGCGTTGGCCTCATCGTCGGTCCAGCCGTCGGTCATGACCACGCCGAACTTCCCCGCCAGAGCCGCTGCGGCGGTCCCGCACGGATGATGGTCCGCGACGAGCAGCAGCGCGCCGCCGTTCTTGACCCAACGCTCCATTGTGTCGCATTCGGATTCGGTGAACGCCGGCTTCGACGCGTCGTCCTTCGGGCCGCGCGCGTTCACACACACGTAGATGTCGGCTTTGCTCAGCAAATCGTCGGTGATCTGGCTGTTTGCAGGCTGAACACGGCATCCATCCGATCTGAGCAGGTTCGCAAACGGCCTGTATCGTCCCGACGCGGAGTGACTGTTCCGATGAGCCTGATCGAAAAGCACTCTCGGGCCCTGCCCAGCGAACGCGGGATTCACGACCCGGGTGTCGTAATCGAGGTCCGCCCCAGGCTCGAATACGAAGTATCGATAGCCCAGCGCCGCGGCCGCCACCGCCGCTCCCGCCACGATCACAGCGCCGATCAGACCTCGCGTTTTCATGCGATCCCCTAAGTTCGGTTCGGCAAAGTACTTGGGATTCAAACCTCTCTGATTGCGGCCCGGCGCCGTTTGAAACCAGCCGCCTCCGAGGTGCGGACGGGCGTCGGATTCGGGTCGTTAATGCAAAGGCGCAAGCCGTTATTGGCCCTTCCTCCTTGCACGTTTGCAATGCTGGTGTAAATTCGGATCAGCACAGGAACGGTAGTCAGACCGTTCCCACATTTCGGCATTTGTGTCAGCGCGTGCCGCTGTGGTTCCCGGCCCGCGCTGGAGCCGCGATCGTTCCGATGTGCGGTGCGCCCCGGTTGCGGGCGACTTCGGGGGTTGGTGCGCGCCCGTGGCGCCCACGAGGAGAGACGAGAGATGCAGCGACTGTGTGTGACGTTGGCCGCCTCTGCCGTGCTGAGCATCAGCGGCAGCGCCGCGGCCCTGGACGCCTACACGACCAACACCGCCGGCGAACTCTGGGTGTTCGACACCGCCAACCCCGCCGGCGCCACGTTGGTCGGGCTGATCACCGGCCTTCAGGCCGGCGCGGCCCCCGAGCAGGTTCGGGGCATCGACTTCCGCCCGGCCACCGGCCAGCTGTACGCCCTCGGCAGCACCGGCCGCATCTACACGCTGAACACGGCCACCGCGCAGGCCACCCTCGTCGGCGACGGCATGATGCCGCTGGGCCTCAACGGCTCCTTCTTCGGGTTCGACTTCAACCCCACCGTGGACCGCATCCGCATCACCAGCAGCAACAACCAGAACTTGCGCGCGCACCCCACCACGGGCAACCTCGTCGCGACCGACGGCGACCTGCACTTCGCCAACGAGAATTCACCGTTTGTCGTCGGCTCGGCCTACACGAACAACTTCGTAGGCGCGATGTCCACCACGCTCTACGACCTCGATGCCCGAAACTCCGCGCTGCTCATCCAGAACCCGCCCAATGACGGCCTCGTCACCACCGTCGGCGGCCTCGGTGTGTTCTTCACGGGCGAGGCGGGCTTCGACATCTACACGGACTTCGCGGCCGCCAACCACGCGTTCGCCGTGCTCAACGTTGACACAACCCGAGGCGGCCTGGTTTCCAGCGGCTTCTACACGATCAATCTCGACACCGGGGCCGCCACGCAAGTCGGTCTTCTTCCCAGCGAAGGCGGCACCTTCCGGTCACTGGCCGTGATCCCCACGCCTGGTGCGGCGGTGATCTCGGGCTTGTCGGTGCTGGGCCTCGGCCTGCGTCGTCGTCGGTAATCGGTCCTGTCTTGGGCGCCCGGTCTGGGGTTTGCGGATTTGTTGTCCCCGGCGACGTGCGAACAACTTGAATAGCACAGGAACGGGAGTCAGCCCGTTCCTACATCACGGCGTTTGTTGCGGCGCCTTCCCATGTTTTTCCGGGGCGCGCTGAAGCCGTTCATCGTCTCGCTTCGACCCCGCGCAGGCGGGGTTCACCGGGGTTTTGTGTGCGCCCGTGGCGCTCACGAGGAGAGACGTTTCATGAGACTTACAGGCATCGCGTTGAGTGCAACCCTCTTGCTGAACTTCAGCGGCACCGCCGCCGCGTTTGACGCCTACGCGACAAACCTGGCCGGCGAACTGTGGGTGTTTGATACGGCCAATCCGGCCGGGGCGACGCTCGTCGGAGATATCACGGGCCTTGCCGGGGAGGGCAAGACCACCGAGCGGGTGCTCGGCATCGACTTCCGTCCGGCCACGGGCCAGATGTACGCGCTGGGCAGCACCGGGCGCATCTACACCCTCGACACCATGACCGCCCAGGCCACGCTCGTGGGCGATGGCCTGACGCCGCTCGCGCTCGACGGCTCGTTCTTCGGGTTCGACTTCAACCCCGTCGCGGACCGGATCCGCATCACGAGCAACACCCGACAGAATCTGCGTGCCCACCCCGCTACAGGGAACCTCGTGGCCACCGACTCCCTGCTGAGCCTCACCGACGAAGAACTGCCGCTTGTCGTCGGCTCCGCGTACACGAACAATTTCGCCGGCGCGATGAGCACTACGCTCTACGACATCGATGCCCGCAACCGCGCCCTGCTGATCCAGAGCCCGCCCAACGACGGCGTCCTCACGCTCGTCGGCGGCGTGAACGGGCTGGGCGTCACCTTCTCTCAGGATGTGGGCTTCGACATCATCACCGATGGCGGCGTCGACAATGCCTTCGCGATCTTTAACGTCTTTCCGCCGAACCGAGGCATCTCGACGATCGCCGGCCTCTACACGATCGATCTGGTGACAGGCGCGGCCACGTTCTTCGAAGGCCTGCCGGCCAACGGCGGAGTGTTCAGCTCCTTGGCCATCATTCCCGCCCCCGGCGCGGCGCTGTTCGTCGGTCTGTCAGTGCTGGGTTTCGGTCTTCGGCGCCGCCGGTAAGGCTTTTTCGCATCGACAACCACGCTCGTGGGCCGCGGGTGGCTTGCGCACCCGCGTTTCTGTTCGCGCACTACAAGCCGTCTGGCCCTTATCTTTTTGTCGTCGTGCCTTCGTGGCTGGAATCCGACGGCGGTGGTTGCTTCATCATCACTTGTCGTTGCATGAGCTTCCAGAATCCGTCAACGGCCTTTTCGTCAACGTATGGCACATCGTTCTTTGACATGCTCACGCGAACGCTCGTTCGAGTTGCTTCCATTGACTGGAGCAGTACTGACAGCCGAAGTCGCGTGTCTTGAATCGAGGGACTGACCCAGAATCTGGCAGAACTCTGGTCGATGCCCTTCGCGCCTGTGATGATGCCTCCCGACTTGTCGGAAGTCGTAATCGTGTAGCCCGAATCGAAGAGCGCATCCAACGCGGCCTTGAACGTCGCGTCATAGCCGGCATCAACCTCGCGCGTTGTGATCGCAGTCAGCTGTGCTTGCGAATACTTGGCGAGATTGCTCGATGTGCCGCAGCCGCTGAGCAACAGCGCAATTGATAGGGCCACACATGTCAAGACCGCCCGAGCGGTGAACGCCGGCATCTTCATTCCCTTTCAGAATTTGTAGGTGTCCAGCCTGTAGTCATACACGACGTCATCTGGTCCGAAATAGAGTATCAGGAGCGTCGACGTGGACGAAGAGCGAAGTTTTTCGGCACTGTAGAAGATCACGGTACCTGCGCTTGCACGTACGTCGTACCGGATCTTGTCGTATGTCCACACCTGCCGCCCGTCCTTGTGCGTGACTTGGTCCGGTGGTCCAAAGGTCTCGAGGATCTCTGCCTGCGTCGTCTTCCCTTTCTCGACCTTCAGCTTCACCATGCCCGGGGTGAGCGTCGATTCCTTGGCGGTCGGGGCAGGGTCTGTGGCGCATCCCAACATGACGACACCGAAAGCCATCGCGAGAGCAATCCCACAGCTTCGCATGAAATACTCCTTTACTCCCCAGAGTACCTTTTTTCGGGCAGGGCCCGGCTGCCGGTGCACCGAGCAGAACTTCGGCGCGTAGTTCGAGGCTGATCTTCCGAGCTACACGTATCGGGCAAGCCACTCTGAATCCAAACTGAACGGGTCATCAGTTCCCGTGCGAGCATCCATCGGCAGCTTCATCTCGTGATTTCGCAGCACGCGATAGGGCGACACGAGCGCGATCCCGCTCATCAACCCCATCAACTCGCGTATGCGTTCTTCTCCGGTCTCCACCGCCAACCGATGGACTGCGTGCCTTCGCAAAGTGTCAAATTCAATTAATTCACCTTTGCCGTACAGAGCCTGCTCATTGACGTCCGACATCGGCGCTTCAAGCGCACAGAAGTCCTTCCACTTGTCGGATAGAGATTCACGTTCCAGTTTTACAAGTTCCTCCCGCAGAACAAGGCGCGCGATGTCATCGCGGCTGATTGAGAGCGCATCAGCGACTCGGACCTTGCGTTCGGATGCACGCTTCGTGACTGAATCCCTACGCAGCCAATAACTCACCTCCAACAACTGGAGAAACAGCCGATCGAGTGCGGAGTGGCGAAGTATCACTGCCGCAAGAACCGTGGCATTTCGTGCATGGGCCGCGAGCCACGCAGATTGTTTGGCGACAGTTTGGGCCCACGCGGGATCCGCGTCTCGCGGATGTGGTAGATTAAGGAAGCGCCAACCAAGATTGATCCGGCCTTCAAAGTCCTTGGAGAAAGCGTCTTGCAGGGGCGCGATCAATTGCTCGTCCAGCAGCGCCTTTGATAACGTCAACACGTTGGATGCGAGAAGATCTGAAGCGTTGTACGTCCTAATTGCAGACGCGATCTGACGCGCGGCAGCGCTACGATTTTCCGGAATCGTTGGTTCGTACATCGGCCCATTACTCGCCGTCGCGGGGCGTGCGTAAATCCGAATTAAGGGCGCACATAGGACTGCCCTTTATTCTCACCATTCAGGCCCGCCGTTGTAGCGCCCATACACGTCCGCCATCGCCTGCACCATCTCGCCCAGCGTGCAGTTGGCCAGTGCGCCCTCAACCAGAGCCGGCATGACGTTCTCGCCCTCTTGCGCCGCCGCGCGGATCGCATCCAGCGCCCTGGCCGCCTCGCCCCGTCCCTCGCGCCCGCTCACGCCGCCGGCACGCTTCTTCTTGAACACGTCGAGCCGCGCCACCTGATCCAGTTCCACCTTGTGCGGGATCTCGAGGATGTCGATCGCCCGCTTCTCATTCGGATCGGCGTACTCGTTCACGCCCACGATCACGCGGTCGCCCGCCTCCATCTCCTCCGAGAAGCGGTACGACGCCTCGGCGATGGCGCGCCGGAAGTACCCGCGATGGATGCCGTTCACCACGCCTTGCCCATAGCCCTTGCGCGGCGAGTAGGGATCGGCGCGGCGTCCCGCGCCCGCTTTCCGCTCGCCGCCCGCCGGTCCGCTCTCGTACTCGCCCATCCCATCGATCTCGGAGATGAACTCCAGCGCCCCATCCTCGATCTGATCGGTCAGCGCCTCGACGAACCACGAGCCGCCCAGCGGATCGGCCACGCGTGCGGCCCCCGTCTCGTGCGCCAGGATCTGCTGCGTGCGCAGCGCCACCGTCGCCGCAGCCTCGGTCGGCAGGCCCAGGGTCTCGTCCATGCTGTCGCAGTGCAGGCTCTGGCACCCGCCCAGCACGCCCGCCATCGCCTGGTAGGCCACCCGCACGATGTTGTTCAGCGGCTGCTGCTCCGTCAGCGAGCACCCGGCCGTCTGCACGTGCGTCTTCATGTACCACGAACGCTCGTTCTTCGCGCTGTAGCGGTCGCGCATCACGCGCGCCCAGATCCGGCGGGCCGCACGCAACTTGCAGATCTCTTCGAAGAATTCGTTATGGCTGTTGAAGAAGAACGAGAGCCTCGGCGCGAAGGCGTCGATGTCCATGCCCCGCGCCACGCACGCCTCGACGTACTCCATCCCGTCGCGCAGCGTGAAGGCCAGTTCCTGCGCCGCCGTGCTCCCCGCCTCGCGGATGTGATAGCCCGAGATCGAGACGCTGTTCCATCTCGGCAGGTGCTCCGTCTGAAACTCGATGGTGTCCACCACGAGTTTCACCGAGGGCTCGGGCGGGTAGATGAACTCGTTCTGCGCGTGGAACTCCTTCAGGATGTCGTTCTGGAGCGTGCCGCCAAGGTCCTTCCAGTCGAGGCCGCGCTGCCTCGCCATCGCCAGGTACATCGCCCAGATCACCGCCGCCGGTCCGTTGATCGTCTGGCTCACCGTCACCCGTTCCACAGGGATGTCGGCGTAGAGGCGGTGCATGTCCTCGATGGTGTCGATGGCCACGCCGCAGCGCCCCACCTCGCCCGTCGAAAGCGGATCATCCGAATCGCGACCCATGAGCGTGGGCAGGTCGAAGGCCGTGGATAATCCCGTGTTGGCTCTCGCCGCGCCCTCTTTCCCGAACTTGGCCTGTTCAAGGAGGTATTTGAAACGCCGGTTCGTGTCATCGGCCGAGCCGAAACCGGCGAACTGACGCATGGTCCACAACCGGGAGCGATAGCCCAGCGGGAACAGCCCGCGCGTGTACGGAAAGCGCCCCGGCAGCGGCAGTTCCTTCTCCGCATTGCCCGGCTTGAGCGAGCGCGGCGGCGCATCGGGCCCATACACCGGGTCGAGCACCAGCCCGGAGATGGTCACCGACTGCGGATCGATCTTGCCTCCCGCGGGCGGCGAATGACCCGCCGGGTATCGGTCGCCCTTCTGTGTCTGCGGCAGCACTTGTTCGGCGAGCGGGTCCGTGGACGGTGTCTCTTTCGGGCTCATGGCCGTAGTTTATTCACGGCCCGGACGCCGAGCCGCCCGGGCAAGTCCGAGGCGAATACCGGCCCGTAGACTCCCGGCGTGGAACCGGGCGTTCTATTCGTCGGCATCGGTCCCCTGGGGCGCATGATCGCGGCGGACTTTGTCGCCCGGCGCCTGGGCCGCATCGTCGGCGCGGTCGATCCTGCCCCGGAGATCGCCGGCAAGCGGCTGAGCGAGATCGTCCCCGGCGCCGATGCATCGCTCTTCGTGCTCAACGATGTCGAACAGGCGGCGTCGAGAGCCTCGGTGAAGCCGCAATGCGCGGTCGTCGCCACGTTCTCGAGCCTGGAAAAGTGTGTCCCCGTATTCCGCTCACTCCTCGGCGCCGGCGTGAGCGTCGTCAGCACGTGCGAGGAACTTGTCTTCCCCTGGCCGGCCCACGACGACCGCGCCGCCGAACTCCATGAGCTGTGCAAGTCTCGCAACGCGCGCCTGCTCGGCACCGGCGTCAACCCCGGCTTCCTCATGGACACTTGGCCCGTCTTCATGACCGCGGTCTGCCGGGCCGTTCGCGCCGCTCGCGTGGAGCGGATCCAGGACGCCACGACTCGACGCATCCCATTCCAGAAGAAGATCGGCGCGGGGCTCGACGATGCGGCGTTCAAGGCCCGCGTCGCCGATGGCTCGCTGCGTCACGTTGGCCTGCGCGAAAGCGCTCATTTTATCGCCCACCATCTCGGCCTCGAAGTAGCCCGTTACGCCGAGACCCTTGAGCCGGTACGCGCCGAGCGCGACCTGACCTGCGCCCTCGGCCCGATCCGCCGCGGCGGCATCTCCGGCGTGCGCCAGACCGGCACAGCGCTCGGCCGCGCCGGCAAGCCCGTCGTCTCACTCGAGTTCGTCGCGGCCATCGGCCAGCCCGACCCCCACGACCGCGTGGTGATCGACGCCGACCCGCCCATCGATGCGACCATCCGCGGCGGCGTTCACGGCGACACCGCCACCAGCGCCATCGTTCTCAACTCCATCCAGCCGCTCCTGGCCGTTGCCCCCGGCTTGCACACCATGGGCACGGTGGCCTTGCCTCACTTTGTTCGCTGACGCCAGTGAATCGAGCCGGTCGCTCGCTCAGGCACTTCGTGGACGATTCTGCCTTCGTGCCTTCGTGCCTTCGTGCCTTCGTGCCTTCGTGCCTTCGTGCCTTCGTGCCTTCGTGCCTTCGTGCCTTCGTGCCTTCGTGCCTTC
>Ga0187894_10000241_pt1 | contig 73886 bp, 60 predicted proteins | sample GBC1701081metaG_FD_136650 | JGI IMG/M metagenome (GOLD analysis project Ga0187894, IMG submission 136650) | White microbial mat communities from a lava cave in the Kipuka Kanohina Cave System on the Island of Hawaii, USA - GBC170108-1 metaG ... | reverse complement strand
GATGGGCTGCGAGGAGAAGGGCTGAAGGCGTGGCGGCGCCACGGCGAAGCTCTTCGACGTGGCAGATCGCCCGCTTTGCCGCCACCCGCAGGGCAAGGGGAGATTTGGCCCATGGCGGCGTTGCTCGATTGGCAGATACTGCCGGTATCTGCCGCACGCGCGCCTTGCCGACGAGGCCGTCGATGGTCCGCGCCGGTTCTTGGCGCAGCAGCGCCTTGAGCCTGGCGAAGGCCATCTCGATGGGGTTCATGTCGGGGCTGTAGGGCGGCAGATAGAAGATCTGGGCGCGGCGTTGGGTGATTGCTTCGCGCACGCCAACGACCTTGCGCGCGGGCAAGTTGTCGAGCACGACCACGTCGCCACGCCTGAGCGTCGGCGCGAGAACGTGCCGGACGTACGCTAGGCGGCGTCGCGCCAGTCTAAGCCTGCGGTTTCAGCCGTTCGATCTTCTGCGCGGCCTCGTCGAGGATCGCGGCGATTTCGTGCAATGTCTCCTCGTCGACCTCGTCGCGGGTGACGCGGTGCCAGAGTGCCGACAGCAGATTGCCGACGGCGCGCTTGATCGGGGCGCCGCCGGCCTTGCGCTGGTCGCTGCCGAGGTCGGTGAGCCGGGCGAGGAGCAACTCGACCTCCTCCTCTTTCTCGGCGAGATGCGCCCTGCCCTCGTCAGTGACCGCGAACACCTTGCGCGAGCCCTCGGCCTGCTGCGCGTCGATCAGCCCCATATCCTCGAGCATGGTCAGGGTCGGATAGACCACGCCCGGGCTCGGCGCGTAGACGCCATGGGTCATCTCCTCGATCGCCCGGATCAGGTCGTAGCCGTGGCGCGGCTGGTTGGCGATCAGCCAGAGCAGCACCAGCCTGAGCTCGCCCGCGTCGAACATTCGGCGGCGGCCGCGGCGGCCCCAGCCGCCACCCCAGTCGCTGTCCCATCCGCCCCAGCCGCGGCCCCAGCCGCGCCCGCCGAGGCTCATGGCGATCAGTCCTTCCGGAAAATTGAATCCGCGCGGCCCGCAGCCGCCCATCTTGAAGCGCATCGAGATCTCCTCCGATAGCGCAAGATATATCTTCGACTCGGCCTCAGTTCAAGATATATCTTACTGCCCGTCAGCGGGCGGCAGAAAAAAGGCGGCCGCCGCGGCGACCGCCTCTTTCGAACCAACAATATAAGGGCTCAGCCTTCGGCGGGCTCGGTTTCCGGTGCCACCGCCGCCGCTTTGGCCGCAGCCTGATCGGGGCGCAGATCGCGCCGCTCGGCGATACGCGCGGCCTTGCCGGTGCGGCCGCGCAGATAATAGAGCTTGGCGCGGCGGACGGCGCCGCGGCGCACCACCTCGATCGAATCGACGATCGGCGAATAGAGCGGGAAGACGCGCTCGACGCCCTCACCGAAGCTGATCTTGCGCACGGTGAAGCTGGATCCCAGCCCCCGATTGGCGCGGGCGATGCAGACGCCCTCGAAATTCTGGATCCGGGTGCGGTCGCCCTCGACGACCTTGACGCCGACCCGCAGCGTGTCGCCGGCGCGGAATTCGGGGATCGTCTTGGTCGACTTGAATTGCTCGATCGCCTCGGCCTCGAGCTGCTGGATGAGGTTCATTGCTCTTCGCTCTCTTCTTCGTGCCGCGCGCCAGAGGGCGGTGGCCTTCGTGCGCCCCCGTGGCGCGCGATCAGGTCCGGCCGCCTTAGCCGTGTCTCCTCTTCCGCCCGGCGCTTGCGCCAGGCGGCGATCTTCGCATGATCCCCCGACCGCAGCACCTCGGGGATCGTGCGCCCTTCCCACTCTTGAGGACGGGTGTAATGCGGATATTCGAGAAGGCCGCTTTCAAAGCTTTCCTCCTCTCCGCTGGAAGCCGCGCCCATTACCCCGGGAAGCAGCCGAACGCAAGCATCGAGCAGGACGAAAGCGGCGGTCTCGCCGCCCGACAGCACATAGTCGCCGACCGATACCGGAACGATGGGACGCGCCTCGAACAGCCGCTCGTCGATCCCCTCGAACCGGCCGCAGAGGATCGAGACGCCGGGGCCGGCGGCGAGCGCGCGGACCCGCGCCTGGCTGAGCGGTTTGCCGCGCGGGCTCATCGCCAGCAGCGGCGCGTCGGGGCGGCGCGCCAGTACCGCATCGACCGCACGTGCCAGCACGTCGGCGCGCATCACCATCCCCGCCCCGCCCCCCGCGGGACTGTCGTCGACCGAGCGATGCTTGTCGGTGGCGAAGTCGCGAATCTGGACCGTTTCGAGCGACCAGAGGCCCTCCGCCAGCGCACGCCCGGCGAGGCTGTGGCCGAGCGGCCCCGGAAACATCTCCGGATAGAGGGTGAGGATCGTCGCCGGCCAACTCATCGCGCGCGCTCGTGTGCTGGATTTGAAGTTCGCCTGCACGTCGGATCACGTCCGGAGCGAACTTCAAATCCAAATAAGCACACGAGATTCATATGGTTGCTAGTGTGGCTGAAAGATTCGGAAATTCGCTCCGGAGCGGCCACACGATCAGGCGAATTTCCGAATCGCCACACTAGCGACCGCTTATCCGGCGCCAGAGCCATTTCCAGAAGCGTGCCTCGGCGAGCATCAGCCGCGCCACCCAGGTCGGCGCGCCGCTCCGCGCCGCGATCGTCTCGACGTCCGCGCCGCCGCCGAACAGCAGCTTGACGATCTCGACCATCAGCTTGAGCTCGATCAGCGCAAGCACTGCCAGGCCCAGCGTCCGCGCCCAGCCGAGCTCGGCGATCAGCCGCTGCGCCTCGGCGGGAACGAGATGCGAGGCAATGTAGAAACCAAGGAAGATCAATGCGGCAGTTCGGAGCGCCAGCGCCCGTATCGGCAGCCAGCGGCGATAAGCGAAGGCGTAGAGCGCCGGGACGAACAGGCAGAGATCGAACAGGATCACGGCTTCTTCGGGGCCCCGCGCCGACCAGTCGGTCGACTGGGCAAAGGCAGTTTCGACCACGAGCAGCAGCGCCGCCAGCGGCACGAACCAGTTGCGCCGGGTCCACGCCCCCCGATCGCCGACGGCCCAGCTCATCGCGGCGCCTCCACCGGCTGGAAATGGAGTTCCTGAATCGTCGCCGGATCGGTCGGCGCGAGCAGCAGATAACCCTCGATCGACCCGTGCTCACAGGCCCAGAGGAAGCGGCCGGACAGCGCCCCGGTGGCGGTGATCGGAGTCTCGGTCGGGCAGGCCCCAACCGCGCTTTTCACCCGCGCCAGCTCGCGCCCCCAATTCTCGGCCGATCGATCGAGCAGGAAGTTCATCGCGAGCATCGTCCGTCCCGGGCCGAGATTGCCGGCCTGGTAGATCGCTCCGGCCGCGCGATAAGTCCGCGCCAGTCCCGTGCTGACCGGAAGCGTGCGCGGCACCAGCAGGCCCGCGCGCTGCAGCTCGAGCGCCGCCTGGAACACCGCCGGCGCCGGGGCGCCATAAGTGCGGTTGGCGAAGGCGAACACGCTTGTTCCGAAATCGGGCAGCAGCAGCAGGAACGAGCCGTAGCCCGGATAGCCGCCGCCATGGCTCAGGGTCGCGCCGAGCACGCAGTCCTGGGTCACGCCGAAGCCCATCGCATAAGCGACGGCGGTGCTACAGGGCGGCTCGCCTTCGAGACCCGCGCGCTGGCCGACGCGGACGAAGTTCAGACCCTGCGCCATCTCGCGCACCGTCGCGCGGCGCACCGGGCCGGTTTCGGCGCCGTCGCGCGGCGGCCAGGCGGCGAGCAGGAACGCAGCCCAGCGCGCATAGTCATTGGCGCTGGTTTCGACCCCGCCCATTGCGCCGAACGCGCCATCCGCCATGTCCGGCTCGCGCACGAAGGCGTCATTCTCCCAGCGATAGCCGATCGCGCGCCGCGCCGGCGGCGAGGAGGAGATGTCGTAGCCGGTCGACCTCATGCCGAGCGGACGCATGATCTCGTCCCGGATATAGTCGGCATAGCGCCGGCCCGAGACATTGGTGACGATCCGGCCGAGCAGCGCATAGCCGAAATTGGAATATTCGTAGGCACTCTGCGGCGCCCGGGTGAAGGGCACGCCCTGGCGCAGCATCGCGGTGAATTCCGCCTCGGGCAGATATTGCTGGCGATCGCCCCAGGGATTGTCGGTGACGAGACCGCCGACATGGCTGAGCAGGTCGCGGACCCGGATCCGTGGGGAATCGCTGGTGGGATAGCGCCAGTTGCGCAGCTCCGGGACATAGGTCTCGGCGGGCGCGTCGAGCGTCAGCCGGCCCTCGTCGCGCAGCTTCAGGATGGCGAGCGCGGTGAACGCCTTCGACATCGAGGCGATGCGGAACAGAGTGTCGGCGTTGACCGGCCGGCGCGCCTCCTGCTCCTGCACGCCGATCGCGCCGACATGGACGAGCCGGCCGTCGCGGACGATGCCGTAGGTCAGGCCAGGGACGTGGTTCTGCTCCATGTAGCGGCGGAAATGGTCGTCGATCCGGGGCAGGACCTGGTCGAGGCCAAGGGGGGCGACGGCCGGCGCCGTCGCCTGCGACACGGCCGGGGTCGAGAGGCCAAGCAGCAGAGCGGCAAAGATCCATCGACGCATCATCAACCTCTCCTTCGCTGCGCCTGAATAAGCAGTCCCCTCGCGCGGAACAATCGCCTAGACGCGGCCGGATGGACGAGGACGAGCTCGATTGCCTGATCGTCGGCGGCGGCCCGGCCGGTCTGACCGCCGCAATCTATCTGGCCCGCTTCCATCTCTCGGTGACTTTGGTCGACGCCGGGCGTGGCCGGGCGAGCTGGATTCCCTGCACCCGCAACGTGCCCGGCTTTCCCGACGGCATTTCCGGCGAGGAATTGCTGGCGCGGATGCGCGCCCAGGCGGAGAAATATGGCGTCTCGCTCGCCTCCGGCCGGGTGACGCGGCTCGACCGTGCCGGAAGCGGCTTCTCCGCCGAATGGGGCGAAGGCCGCGCCCAGGCCCACACGGTGCTGCTTGCCACCGGCATCCGCAATCGCCGTCCCGATATGGACGAGGAGCTCCACGACGAGGCGCTGGCGCGCGGGCTGATCCGTTATTGCCCGATCTGCGACGGCTATGAGGTCACCGACAGGAAGCTCGGGGTGATCGGCAGCGGTGACCACGGCGTCGCCGAGGCCCTGTTCCTGCGCAGCTACAGCGCCGACATCACTCTGATCGCGCCCGACAAGAGCCATGCCCTCGCCACTGAGGATCGGGAGCGGCTCGAAGCCCATGGCATCGCCGCCCTCGACGGGCCGGCCCGCGGCGTCGCCGTCCAGCAGAATTGCATCGTGGTCGAGACCGCCGAGGGACACCATGTCTTCGACAGCGTCTATCCGGCGCTCGGCTCCGACCTGAATAGCGAGCTCGCCGATCAGATCGGCGTCACGCTCAACCAGGAGACCGGCTGCATCCTGGTCGATGCCCATCAGCGCACCAATGTGCGGGGCGTCTATGCCGCCGGCGACGTCGTCATCGGGCTCGATCAGATCAGCCATGCGATGGGCGAAGGCGGGGTGGCGGCAACCGCGATCCGCAACGATCTCGCCGCCGAGCGGCCGCTGATCCGCTGACAAGAAAATCCTAACCCTGTTCCGCTATGATCTGGCGGATGAGCAACTGGACCTTCGCCTGGGACAGTTCGGAAGGCGATGCCTCCAAGATCGCGGCCTCGAATCAGGTCGCGGGCGCGGGTAAATGGGCCGGCGTGCTGTTTGGCCTGGTCTTCGCGATCTGGCTGTTCGTCTACGCCACGGGAATCTTCACCACTTTGGGCTGGGTCGAGGGCTCGGAGCGCCATGATCGCTTCGGCGTGCGGCCCGCCGAATCCTCGTCGACTGGCCTCAGTACCATGTACCTGCTCCAGGGACAGACCGCCTGGTGGGACTATGACATCGCGGTGGAAGGGACCGGCGGGGTCCGGCTGAGCATCGCCGGCGCCATTCCTCGCCCGGATTCGATGCGGATCCAGAACATCACCCGGACCGGACGCGGCCGGCTCGAGCTGGTCGCGCCCCGCTCCGGCCTCTATTATTTCCGGCACCAATATGTCCCGCTCAGCGGCGCCTTTGGCCGCACTCCGGCCGGCAGCACGCGCTACACGATGAGCTGGGGCGTCGACTGACTCAGGCGAGGAAGGTCGGATCGACGACGATCCGCCCGTCCTCGAGCTCGGCGATGCCGGCGCGGAACGGGATCAGCGCGCTCCTGCCCCCGGGGATTTCGATCTCGAGCAGGTCGCCGGCGCCGTAATTCTCGACCGTCTTGACCACGCCCAGCGTCGCGCCGGCCGGGCTCACGCACGGCAGGCCGATCAGATCGGCGAAATAATATTCGCCCTCGCCGAGCGGCGGCAGCTCGGCGCGCGGCACGGTCAGCAGCTGGCCACGCAGGGCCTCGGCAGCGGCACGATCGCCGAGCTCGGCGAAGCGGACAATGGCGCCGCTTCCCCCTTGCCGAACCGACGTGACGGTCAGCGGCCGTTCGCCCGCGAACAGGCGCTTGTGCCGCTTCAGGCTGTCGAGGCCTTCCGCGAACAGTTTCAGGCGTACCTCGCCGCCGACACCATGCGCGCCGGCGACGGCGGCGAGAACGACCTGCGCCTCAGCCAAGGCTATTGCGCCTTTTCGGCGCCTTCGGCCGGGCTGGCTTCGTCGGCGCCCTCGGCGGGCGCTTCGGCGGACTCGCCCTCATTGGCCGCCTGATCGGCAGGGGTCGCTTCCTCGGCGGCTGCCTCCTCAACGGAGACTTCCTGGACCGCGGTTTCCTCGACAGGCGCTTCCTCAGCGGGAGCTTCCTCGACCGCGGCTTCCTCGGCAGGCGCTTCCTCGGCTGGAGCTTCCTCGACCGCGGCTTCCTCGGCAGCCGCCTCTTCGCTGGCCGCTTCCTCAGCCGGAGCCGCTTCCGCCGGCGCCTCGTCGGCAACCGCCTCCGCCCCGGACTCGTCCGCCGAGGCCTCCTCTGCCGGCGCTTCGGCCGCTTCCGGGCTTGCCTCTTCGATCGCTTCGGCGGCGACCTCGACACTCTCCTCCTCGGCGGCCGGGCTCTCCTCGACGGGCGCGTCCACAACGGACGCGTCCTCGGCCGGCGCGGCGGCGGCCGCAGCCGCGCGATTGGCGCGCTCTTCGACGCGTTCCTTGGCCTTCTCGCCCGGTTCGGCCTTTTGCGGGTTGTTGCGCGCCGGCCGCTCCTGGATGCCGGCGGCGTCGAGGAAGCGCAGCACGCGGTCCGAGGGCCGGGCGCCGACCGACAGCCAATGGCGGACGCGGTCGGCGTCGAGCTTCACCCGCTCGGGATTATCCTTGGCGAGCAGCGGATTGTAGCTGCCGATGCGCTCGATGAACTTGCCGTCGCGGGCGTTGCGCGCGTCGGCGACGACGATCTTGTAATAAGGACGCTTCTTCGCGCCACCCCGGGAAAGCCGGATTGCTACTGCCATTTTGATATTCCTTTCTGAGGCTTATTTCTTGAAGTTCTTGGGAAGATTGAAGGGTGCGTTGCCGCCGCTGGGAAGGCCGGGCAATCCGCCGGGCGGCAGCGCCGCGCCGCCGGGCGCTCCCGCGCCACCGAGCCCGCCCATCCCGCCGCCGGCGAACAGCGCGCCGAGCTTGCCGAGTCCACCCATCTTGCGGATTTTCTTCATCGCCGTGGCCATTTCCTGGTGCATCTTCAGCAGCCGGTTGACCTCTTGGACGGTGGTGCCCGATCCGTTGGCGACGCGAATCTTGCGCTTGGCGTTCATCAGCTCGGGCTTGGACCGCTCTTTCGGCGTCATCGAGGTGATGATCGCGTCGAGCCGGCCGAGCACATTGCCCTCCAGCACGCCGCTCTGGTTGATCTGGTTCTTGAGCTTGCCGATCCCCGGCATCATTCCGGCGAGCGCGCCGAGCCCGCCCATCCTTTGCATCTGCTGAAACTGGGCGCGCAGGTCGTTGAGATCGAACTGGCCCTTCGCCATCTTGCGGGCGAGCGCCTCGGCCTCTTCGACCTGGATCGTCTCCTGGGCGCGCTCGACCAGGCTGACGACGTCGCCCATGCCGAGGATCCGGCCCGCGATCCGCTCGGGATGGAAGGCTTCGAGCTTGTCGATCGCCTCGCCGACGCCGGCAAACTTGATCGGCTTGCCGGTGACCGCGCGCATCGACAGCGCGGCGCCGCCGCGGGCATCGCCGTCGAGCCGGGTGAGGACGATCCCGGTCAGCGCGATCTGGTCGACGAAGCTCTTGGCGACATTGACCGCATCCTGTCCGGTCAGCGCGTCGGCGACGAGCAAAATCTCCTGCGGCTGAGAGGTTTGCGCGACGGCATTCATTTCGTCCATCAGGACCTGGTCGACATGGAGCCGGCCGGCGGTGTCGAGCATCAGCACGTCATAGCCCTGCAGCCTGGCGGCATTGAGCGCCCGCCGCGCAATCTCGACCGGCGGCTGGCCGGGCACGATCGGCAGGGTGGCGACGTCGGCCTGGCGGCCGAGCACCGCGAGCTGCTCCTGCGCCGCCGGCCGGGCGACGTCGAGCGACGCCATCAGCACCTTCTTGCGGTCCTTCTCGGTCAGCCGTTTGGCGAGCTTGGCGGTGGTCGTCGTCTTGCCCGAGCCCTGCAGGCCGACCATCATGATCACCGCCGGCGGCGCGACGGCGAAGTCGAGCCCCTCTTCCTCGGTGCCGAGCATCTCGACCAGGGCATCGTGGACGATCTTGACCACCTGCTGGCCCGGCGTGACCGAGCGCAGCACCTGCTGGCCGACGGCCTGCTCGGTCGCCTTGTCGACGAAGGTGCGGACGACGGGCAGCGCGACATCGGCCTCGAGCAGCGCGACCCGCACCTCGCGCATCGCCCCGCGCACGTCGGCCTCGGTCAGGGCGCCGCGGCCGCGCAGGCGGTCGAACACGCCGGAAAGGCGATCGCCCAGACTTTCGAACATGCCCTTCTCCACGCCCGCCAAACGAAAAACGCCGGCGGGCGAAACCTCGCCGGCCAGCGCGCGTCCTGGGACGCTCTAAAATTCACCCGTCATCGGGACGGGGCCGCACATAGGGACTCACGCGAACGAAGGCAAGCGAGAGCGGTGCCAGGCGTGGTTCAGGTCGAATTCACCGGAGTCTCGGGCTCGTCGCCGTAAATCTCCCGAAGGCAGCGATCCTGGACGGCGCGGACCTTGGCATTGATCCCGTCCTGGCTCTCTTTAGCAAATTTTCGGAACGGTCGACGAATCGCCGATGTCCGCCCATGCCATAGACTTAGGCCCTGCCAGCACCTAGATCGCCGGCAGATGACCCGCTTCCGCAAGATGCATGGCCTCGGCAACGACTTCGTCGTCTTCGACGCGCGCGCGGAGGCGGTGGCGATGGACGCGGACCGCGCCCGTGCGCTCGCCGATCGGCGGACCGGCATCGGGTGCGACCAGGTGATCCTGCTCGAGCCCTCCGACGTTGCCGACGTCCGGATGCGGATCTGGAATTCGGATGGCGGCGAGGTCGAGGCGTGCGGCAACGCGGCGCGCTGCGTCGCCCTGCTCGGCGCCGGCACGATCGAGACCGCCGGCGGCATCCTGCGCGCCGAAGCCAATGGCGCGGCAGCGACGATCGACATGGGCACCCCCCGGTTCGGCTGGGATGAGATCCCGCTGGCTTATGCGATGGACACGGCGGCGATGCCGGTCGGCTGGGAGGCGCTGCAATCGCCGGCCGCAGTCAATGTCGGCAATCCGCACGTGATCTTCTTCGTCGACGATAGCGCCGCGGTCGATCTCGCGCGTCTGGGCCCGATGATCGAGCACGACCCGCTCTTTCCCGAGCGGGTCAACGTCAATGTCGCCTCGCGCGAAGGCGATGCGATCCGGCTCGAGGTCTGGGAACGGGGCGCCGGCCTGACCCGCGCCTGCGGCACCGGCGCCTGCGCCACCGCGGTCGCGGCGATCCGGCGCGGCCTCGCCACCAGCCCGGTCGAGGTCCGGCTGCCCGGCGGCGCGCTGGCGATCGCCTGGACGCCTGGCGGCACGATCCGGATGAGCGGCACCGCGACCCAGGTCTTCACCGGCGAGCTGCCGTCATGAGCGGCCCGGAAATGATCACCCTGGGCTGCCGCCTCAACGCCGCCGAGAGCGAAGCGATGCGGATGCTCGCCGGGGATGCCGACGATCTCGTCATCGTCAACAGCTGCGCGGTGACCAACGAGGCGGTGCGCCAGACCCGCCAGGCGATCCGCAAGGCGAAGCGCGCCCGCCCCGACGCCCGGATCTTCGTCACCGGCTGCGCGGCGCAGGTCGAGCCGGAGCGCTTCGCGGCGATGCCCGAAGTCGCGCGCGTGCTCGGCAATCGCGAGAAGTTCGAGGCCGCCAGCTTCCTGCCGGCGACCGAGCGGGTTCGCGTCTCCGACATCATGGCGGTGCGCGAGACCGCGCCGCACCTCGCCGCCGGCTTCGCCGAGCGCGCCCGCGCCTTCGTCGAGGTGCAGAATGGCTGCGACCATCGCTGCACCTTCTGCGTCATCCCTTATGGCCGCGGGAACAGCCGCTCGGTGCCCGCCGGGCTGGTCGTCGAACGGATCAGGCAGCTGGTCGGCGACGGCTTTTGCGAGGTGGTGCTGACCGGCGTCGACGTCACCAGCTACGGCCCCGATCTGCCCGGCGCGCCGACCCTCGGCCAGCTGGTCGAACGCATCCTCCGTCATGTGCCCGATCTGCCGCGGCTACGGCTCTCGTCGCTCGACTGCATCGAGATCGACGAGCGGCTGTTCGATATCGCCACTGGCGAGCCGCGGTTCATGCCGCACCTCCATATGAGCTTTCAGGCCGGCGACGATCTGGTGCTCAAGCGGATGAAGCGCCGCCATCGCCGCGGCGAGGCGATCGAGACGGTGCACCGTCTCAAGGCGCGGCGGCCGGACATCGCGATCGGCGCCGACATGATCGCGGGATTCCCGACCGAGAGCGAGGCGATGCACGAGAACAGCCTGGCGTTGATCGAGGAATGCGACATCGTCATGGGCCATATCTTCCCCTTCTCGCCCAAGGCCGGGACGCCCGCGGCACGAATGCCGCAGCTGCCGGCGCCGGTGGTCCGGGAACGCGCTCGGCGGCTGCGCGCGGCAATCGCCGCGCGCAACGCGGCATGGCTGCGGTCGTTGGTCGGGACCCGGCAGCGCGTGCTGGTCGAGAAAGACGGCTTCGGCCATGCCGAGAATTTCGCGCCGGTGAGGATCGCCGGCGGCCGCGCCGGACAGGTTGCCGAGATCCGGATCGCCCGTGCGGACGACGTCCTGACCGGAACCCCCGCATGACCGATCGGCCGTGGTACGAGCGTATGCGGGCCGGGTTTCAGAAGACCTCCGACCGGCTCGGCGACAATCTCACCGGCCTGTTCACCAAGGCCGCGCTCGACGAGACCACGCTCGATGCGATCGAAGAGGCGCTGGTCGCGTCCGATCTCGGCCCGGCGACCGCCGCCCGGGTCCGCGCCCGGCTCGCCGACGAAAAGTTCGAGCGCGGCCTCAGCGAGCAGGCAGTGCGCGAAATCGTCGCCCAGGAGCTCGAGAAGATCCTGGCCCCGACTGCCGCGCCGCTCGAAATCGACGCGTTCCCGCGCCCGCAGGTGATCCTGGTCGTCGGCGTCAACGGCTCGGGCAAGACCACCACGATCGCCAAGCTTGCCCATCTGTTCCAGGAGCAGGATTATTCGGTGCTGCTCGCCGCCGGCGACACGTTCCGCGCCGCCGCCATCGAGCAGCTCCAGATCTGGGCCGACCGCGCCGGGGTGCCGGTGATCAAGGGACCGGAGGGATCCGACAGCTCGGCCATCGTGTTCGATGGGGTCAAGAAGGCGACCGCAGAAGGGATAGACGTGCTGATCGTCGACACTGCGGGACGCCTGCAGAACAAGAAGGATCTGATGGACGAGCTTGCCAAGATCCGCCGCGTCCTCGGCCGGCTCAACCCCGCCGCACCGCACGACGTCGTGCTGGTGCTCGACGCCACCACCGGCCAGAACGCGTTGAGCCAGATCGAGGTGTTCCGCGACGTCGCCGGCGTCACCGGCCTGGTCATGACCAAGCTGGACGGTACCGCGCGCGGCGGCGTGATGGTCGCGGCCGCCGATCGCTACGGCCTGCCGATCCACGCCATCGGCGTCGGCGAAGGCATGGGCGATCTGCGTCCGTTCGACGCGACCGAGGCGGCGCGGGCGATTGCGGGAGTCGCGTCATGACCGCCGAAACCCGATCGCCGTCCCGCGCACCCGGAGCACCGGCTCGCCCCGGACCCGGAGCGCCGGGTCGCCCCGGACCCGGCGCTGGTGCCAAGCTGCTGATCGATCTCGGGCCGCTGCTGATCTTCTTCCTCGCCAATTTCTTCGCGCCGGTGCCGGATTCGCTGAAGATCTTCGTCGCGACCGGCGTCTTCATGGCGGCGATGATCATCGCGATGCTGATCTCGCAATTGCGATACCGCCACATCTCGCCCTTGCTGTGGTTCTCCGGGCTGATGGTCGTAGTACTCGGCGGCCTGACGATCTGGCTCCACAACGAGACCTTCATCAAGATCAAGCCGACCATCTATTACAGCCTGATCGCGGCGCTGCTGCTGTTCGGCATGTATAGCGGGCGCAATCTGCTGAAGATGGTGCTGGGCAGCGCTTATCCCGGTCTCTCCGATCGGGGCTGGCACCTCCTGACCCGCAACTGGGCGATCTTCTTCGCCGTCATGGCCGTCCTCAACGAGGCGGTCTGGCGGACCACCACCACCGATTTCTGGGTCGGCTTCAAATTGTGGTTCTTCATCCCGACGACCTTCCTGTTCGCGGTGGCGAACGTGCCGATGCTGACGCGGCACGGGTTCGACGTCGAGGACAGCAAGGAAGAACCGCCGATCCCACCGGTGCAATGAACGAAAGCGAGCCTATGGAACCGGTCATCTCGATCAAGGGGCTGAGCAAAACCTATGCGTCCGGCCTCGAGGCGCTCAAGCCGACCGATCTCGAGATCAGGCGCGGCGAGATCTTCGCCCTGCTCGGCCCGAACGGTGCGGGCAAGACCACCCTGATCAACATCGTCTGCGGGCTCGTCACCCCGAGCGGCGGCCGCGTCACCGTCGAGGGCCACGACATCCTCGCCGACTATCGCGAGACCCGCTCGCGGATCGGCCTGGTGCCGCAGGAGCTCCATATCGATATCTTCGAGACGGTGCTCGCCACCGTCAGCTTCAGCCGCGGCCTGTTCGGCTGCCGCGCCGATCCGGCCTATATTCAGCGGCTGCTCACCGATCTGACGCTCTGGGACAAGCGCAATGCCCGGCTGCAGGAGCTGTCGGGCGGAATGAAGCGCCGGGTGATGATCGCCAAGGCGCTCGCCCACGAGCCCGAAATCCTGTTCCTCGACGAGCCGACCGCGGGGGTCGACGTCGAGCTCCGCCGCGACATGTGGCAGCTGGTGCTCGATCTTCGCCGCCGCGGCGTCACCATCATCCTCACCACCCATTATATCGAGGAAGCCGAGGAGATGGCGGACCGAGTCGGGGTGATCAGCAAGGGCGAGCTGATCCTGGTCGAGGACAAAGCCGCACTGATGCACAAGCTCGGCAAGAAGGAGCTGATCCTCAACCTGGTCGAACCAATGACCGAGATTCCCGCCGCGCTAAGCGACTGGAACCTCGCGCTCGAAGCCGAGGGCCACGAGCTGCGCCACGTGTTCGACGGCGCCGAGGAGCGTACCGGAATCCCGGCTCTGCTGCGGCGGATCGACGATCTCGGCATCGCCTTCAGGGATCTCAACACCCATCAAAGCTCGCTCGAGGATATCTTTGTCGGGCTGGTCAGCGACAGGAGAATTGACCAGCGGCACCTTGCCTCGCAAGGTGCCGTCACGCCTGGGGGGCGTGACGGAGCCGGTCAATGATGAGCGTTCCCGCGTTCAACGTCCGCGGCGTCTGGGCGATCTATCGCTTCGAGCTGGCGCGCTTCCTGCGCACGATCTGGACCAGCCTCGCCACCCCGGTGATCACCACCTCGCTCTATTTCATCGTGTTCGGCGCTGCGATCGGGTCGCGGATGGGCGCGATCGAGGGCGTCAATTACGGCTCGTTCATCGTCCCCGGGCTGATGATGCTGTCCTTGTTCACCGAGAGCATCTTCAATGCCTCGTTCGGCATCCACATGCCCAAATTCACCGGGACGATCTACGAGCCTTTGTCGGCGCCGCTGTCGCCGGCCGAACTGGTGCTCGGCTATGTCGGCGCCGCGACCACCAAGTCGGTGGCGATCGGGCTGATCATCCTCGCCACCGCCACCTTGTTCGTCGACGTCGAGATCCTCCACCCCTTCCACATGATCGCCTTCCTGACCCTGATCTGCGCGACCTTCTGCCTGTTCGGGTTCATGATCGGGATCTGGGCGAAGGGCTTCGAGCAGCTTCAGGTCATCCCGATGCTGCTGGTGACGCCGCTCACCTTCCTCGGCGGCGCCTTCTACTCGATCGACATGCTCGGCGAGCCGTGGCGGACGATCACCCTGTTCAATCCCGTCGTCTATCTGATCAGCGGCTTCCGCTGGACCTTCTACGGCACGGCGGACATCGGCGTCGGCGTCAGCCTCGCCGCGACCCTGGGCTTCTTCCTGCTCTGCCTTGCAATCGTCGCCTGGATGTTCCGCTCAGGCTACCGGCTCAAGCCGTGAGCGGGAGTCGCCGCCCTGGTCGGCGCGGGCAATGCCCTCGCCGTCGAGGTTGCGGCCGACAAACTCCCAGTTGACGATCTTGCCGAGCACGCTCTCGGCGAATTTCGGCCGCTCGTTGCGATAGTCGAGATAATAAGCGTGCTCCCAGACATCGAGCGCCAGCAGCGGCGTCATCCCGTCATGCACGAGCGGCGTATCGGCATCGTGGAGCGAGGTCACCTTGAGCATCGTGCGGTCGAGCACCAGCCACACCCAGCCGCTGGCGAAATGGCCGACCGCTTCCTCCTTCATTTTCGCGAGCAGCGCCTCGGTCGAGCCGAATTCGTCCTCGATCAGCTCGGCAAGCTTGCCGGTCGGGCGTTGCCCTTCGGGCGGCGCCAGGCACTGCCAGAAGAAGCTGTGATTCCAGTGCTGAGCGGCGTTGTTGAACAGGGTCTTGTCGCCTTTTTCCTTGGCCGCCTCGATCACCGCGCTCAGCGAATGGCCGTCGAGCCCGGCTTTTGCCGCCAGCTCGTTGGTCTTGTCGACATAGGCCTGGTGATGCTTGCCGTGATGAAATTCGAGGGTCTCCGCCGACATGACATCGCCGAGCGCGTCTTTGGCGAAGGCCAGTTTGGGAAGGGTGAACGGCATGAGCGGGTCTCCTGCATGCGTATCGAGCACGCTTGAATAACCCTTTGGGAAGGCCGGCCGTTCCCTGCGCGAGAGCGGGTTAGCGCTGGACGACGCGGAACCGGCGCAATTCGGCGCGCGGCTCGTCCCAGTTCGGCCTGAGTTCGCTGGCCCGGCGATAGTCGGCATAAGCCTGCTCGACATGGCCGAGTGTCTCATTGGCGATCCCGCGGCCATAATGGGCGAGGTCGGGGCGCCGGGTGTTGCGCTCGATCGCCATCGTGAACAGACCGAGCGCCTGCTCGGCATCGTCCTGGCGGATCATCGCCGCGGCTTTGTTGAGATAGGCCTCGGGCTCGCTCGGATCCATCGCGATCGCAGTGTCGAAATCGGCGATCGCCTCGCTGACATTGCCGCGGCGCAACCGCAATATGCCGCGGTTGATATGGGTCGAGACGGTGTCGTGGCGGGTGAGACCCTCGGTATCGAGCGCGACGTCGCAATTGGTGAAATCCTCGAGCCGGGGCCGCGAGTCGCGGTCGGCCGCCCGATAGCAGAGCGCGGCCCAGCTGTTGCCGATGACGATGACGCTGGCCGAGGCCGGGGCAGCCAGACCGCTGAGCAGAGCGACGAGCAAGAGTCTGCGAGCAGCCATGTCGAAATTCCTCCAACCACAGCCCACTGCGCCGGTCATAGCATGAAGCGCCGGTCGCGGCCAGATCAGCGTTCTAGGCGGCGACGGTCTCCGGACCGCGCTCGATCCAGTCGCGGCAGGATTCGAGCTTGGCAATCTCGCGCACCGCGAGCTTGCTGACCAGCGGGCTGTCCGACCGGGTCCCGGCTTCGAACACCGCGATCCGCTCGTCGAGGCTCGGCGCCGCGCCGGCCTGGGCTTGCAGCGCGCTCCAGCGCATCCGCTCGCTGGGATGACGGGAGGCGAACGCGCTGATCAGGTCCATCCCCTCCTCGCCGCCGCAATGCGCCGCGATTGCAAGCAACGGCTCGGCGGAGGTCCGGGTCATGATCCCGGCGATGTTCCGGTTCTCGACGTCGAAGCGGTATTGATCGCGATACGGCGTCGTGCCCGCGCCTTCGACGATGTTCAGTGAAACCGACATCTCGTCGGCCGGCAGCTGAAGGTGGATGTCGCGATGGGCGCGATAGAGCATCACCTTGCCCTGCTCGAGCCGAGTCTTCTCGACGAAGCGCAGGTCGACGGGCTCGCCGAGATAGCCGATCACCTTGTCATAGTCATATTCGTAATATTCGCTCCAATAGCCGGGGCCGAAATAGCCGACGGTGAGGAACGAGAAATTGTGATCGTGCGGCACGCCGTAGAAAAATGGGTCGGTGCCGCTGTGGCGGACGATGCTGTCGTTCATCGCCGGCCACAGATTGGCGCGCATGTAGAAGTTTCTGCCGCCATGCAGCATGATCACCTGGGCGCTATACTGATTGTCGCGGACCTGATCGGCGCAGCGGTCCTTCAATTCGGCAATCATCAGGTTGGGCAGGAACGTGCGGTTGTTCGCCAGCCGCCTGAGCAGCGATCCCCACGAGGCGAAATTGTCCTCGTCGCGGTTGTCGAAGCCGCTCTCGAGCGCCTCGACGACCTCGGCAAGCTCGATCGCGTCCTGCTGGGGCGCGTCGACTATGCGGGGCATGAGGCATCTCCGGCGTCGGCGCGCTCCGCTTCGGGGAAGAACATCTCAAGCGACTGCTGCGCGGCCAACCTGATGTCGGGGTGGGGATCCGCCTCGGCCATCCGCTTCAACGCCGGCAGCGATCCTTCGGCGTTCAGTGCGAGCATTTCCCGCATCACATGCCAGCGCGTGTAAAATTGCGGATTGCCGAGCGAGGCCTCCAGCACCGGCATCGCGCGCTGGCACTCCATCGCGCGGAGCAGGCTGACCATCAATTGGATACGCGACGACGCCTCGTCGGTGCTGCTCGCGCCCATCAGGGCCTTGGTCTCGCTGTCATATTCGACGCTTACCGGCGCCGTCTCGGCGCGCGCGACGACCTGGAAGTAGATCATGTCGCGCGAAGCATGGTCGATGGTGAAGCTCTGGTAGCGGCCGTCAACCACCAGTTCGTCGCCGTCGGCGAGGCGCCGCTGCCCGACCTTGCGGCAGCTCGCGGCCTCGTTCGCGGCAAATTCGTTGCCGATCCGCGGCGCCTCCCAGAGCGTCACCAAGGCGTCGCCGGCATCGATGAAGCGCATCAAAGTCACATGACCAGCGAAATTGATCGACCCGGTACGCCGCTTGACCGCCTTCTTGGCGGCCAGCTCATCGAGCCGAGTCACGCTGAGGGCGATCAGCAGATTCGCATGGTGATAGAGCAGCAGGCCCTGCATGATCTCGTTCGACAATGCCTCGAACGGCGGCCGGAAGAAGGGATCGGCACGCGCGCCCGCGATCATGTCGCGGATCAGCTCGTCGATATCGGCGCTGCGGTCGAGATAGCGCCGGGCAATCGCGAGCAACGCCTCGGGCGTCTTGTGCCCAGGCGCGCTGACCGCCGCCTCGAGCTCGGTCAATGATGGATGGCGGGCCCATTTTCGGGCGCTGGAGTCCATCGCGTCGGAGGTCAGCTGCTGCGCGTCACGATTCGCCAGCCACTCCGCGAGGGCAGTTCCTACAATCATTTCAGGACTCTGCGCGAAAAGGGGCGGGGGCGCAAGACGCGCCCCCGCCACGCTCATCAACGGTTGGGTATGGCCCAGATAAGCGCGATGAGCAGGCCTGCACAGGTAGGCCCGCCGACTTCCTTTTGCTTCAGCGAGCCGTACATGCCGACGCTGGTACGCAGCTCCGGAACGGCCGTGATGTCGATCTTCTTCATTCTATATCCCCTCTGTACTGTCGGGAACCGACAAGAGGAACGGAGCGGAAGCCAACAGCTCGGCCAAGAAACTGCCGGTGGTTTTTCCCCAACCCCATCGAGACCCCAACATCACGCAGGCCTCGCTCTGGCTGGACCGACCGGAACGGCGTCCACTACCTTTCCCGTGATCCATAGTCCCAGCCTTTCCGGATTCATGTCTTATGGTTGATAAAAAATTTACCATCCGGCACGATTTTTTTAATTATCCTAATGAAATCATGGGTTTGTTCCTGAAAAAAAAGTGAGTCTTGCGCCGCGAAGGTTTAGGCCGCACGAGCGAAACGATGGACAGGAGCACAGAAAATCTCGGGACCGGCGCGGTCCGCGACGCACATCGTTTCGACGCCGGCGCGCTGGCGGCCTGGATGGCGCGCGAGGTCGAGGACTTTGCCGGGCCGCTCGCCGTCGAGCAGTTCCGCGGCGGCCAGTCCAACCCGACCTACAAGCTGATCACGCCCTCGCGCAGCTACGTCCTGCGGCGCAAGCCGCCGGGTCCGCTGCTCCCCGGCGCGCATGCCGTCGACCGCGAATATCGGGTGATCACCGCGCTCGCCGCTTCGGGCTTCCCGGTCGCACGCACCTTTGGCCTGTGCCTCGACGAAGCGGTGATCGGCACCGCTTTCTACGTGATGGAAATGGTCGAGGGCCGGATCTTCTGGAACGTCGCCCTCACCGAGCTCGGCGATGCCGAACGGCCGGCCTATTTCGATGCGATGAACGCCACGATCGCGGCGCTTCACGCGATCGACCCCGTGGCCGCCGGCCTGGGCGATTATGGCAAGCCCGGCAATTATTTCGCCCGGCAGATCGCGCGCTGGTCGAGGCAGTATCGCGAGGACGAGGCGGCGGGCCGGGTGGCGGCGATGGATCGGCTGGTCGAATGGCTGCCCGATCATGTCCCGCCCGACGAGCCGCAGCCGCGGGTCCTCCACGGCGACTTCCGCTGCGACAACATGATCTTCCATCCCGAGCGCCCCGAAGTGCTCGCGGTGCTCGACTGGGAGCTGTCGACGCTCGGCCATCCGCTCGCCGATTTCAGCTATCATCTGATGATGTACCGGATGCCGCACGGCAAGGGTGCGGGCCTGGACGGCCTCGATCTGGCCGCGCTCAACATTCCCGGCGAGGCGGATTATGTCGCGGCCTATTGCCGCCGGACCGGCCGCGACGGCATCCCCGATCTCGATTTCTACATGGCGTTCAACCTGTTCCGCCTCGCCGGCATCCTCCACGGCATCAAGGGCCGGATCGCGCGTGGCAACGCCTCTTCGGCCCATGCCGCGGCCACCGCCGAGCGGCTGGAACCGCTCGCCGAGCTTGCCTGGGAGCAGGCCAAGAAGGCCGGCGCCGACTAAGGCCTGAAGCGGCCATGCCGGATCTCGATCGAGCGGCGCGACGGCCGGAACGGCGCGACAAATGTCGGGCGCCAATGGCTTTCGTTCGTTCGGCAAACGGTTCGCGACGTTCGGATCTCTATGAAGAATCCTCCGATATCGGGATTCGGCAATGAACAAGGCGGTGAGGACGATAATGGCAGCGGCGGTGGCGCTCGCCGGATGCGTCCATCGGCAAGTCGAGACCATCGACGGCGATTATGCGTTCGTCGGGGTCGCAGTCGTGCCAATGGATTCCGAGCGAGTCCTCGCCAACCAGACCGTCGTCGTCCGAGGCGACCGAATCGTGCGCGTCGCGCCGGCCGATACGATCGCCCTCGCCCAAGGTGTCCGGGCGATCGACGGCGCAGGCCGATTCCTCGCGCCGGGCCTCGCCGACATGCATATTCATCTGATCGGCGGCGACCACGATCTGCCGCTCTACGTCGCCAGCGGCGTGACCCTGGTCCGCAACATGTGGGGAAGTCCGGCGACTCTCGCGTTGCGGGCGCGGGTGCGCGGCGGCGACCCGCTCGGGCCGGAGATCGTCACCGCTGGCCCGCTGCTCGACGGCGATCCGCCGATCCGGCGCGGCGCCACCATCATCCGCACGCCCGACGAAGCGGCCCGACAGGTCGCCGACCAGGCCGCGGCCGGTTACGACTTCATCAAGGTCTACGGCAATTTGCGGCCCGAAACGTTCGACGCAATCGCGGCCGCTGCGCGGCGGCACGCCATTCCCTTTTCCGGGCATGTGCCAAGAACGGTGACGGCCGCGCACGCGATGCGCGCCGGAATGGCGAGCATGGAGCATCTGTACGGCTTCAAGGAAGCGACCGCGCGGCCGGGCGTGGCGGTCGCGCCCGCGACGTTCGCGCCGGAGACGATCGCGATCGGGCGGCGGCTCGGGGAGGGCGGCACAAATGTCGATGCGCTGTTCGATCCCGCCCGGATGCGCGCACTCGGCGCGCTGGCGGCGCGGACCGGAACCTTCGTCACGCCGACCCTCGTCGTGTTGCGTCAGTCGCGGCTCCCGGAGGCCGAGATCGAGCGACAGTTGCGGCGTCCGGAAATGGACTATGTCACGCCCGGAACGCGGGCCTATTGGACTGCCCCCGAGCGCCGTCCGCGCTCTGTCGGCTCCGAAGATGCAGCCGCGCTCGGCAACCTGTTTCAAATCGAGCTGCGCCAGGTCGCCATTCTAAATCGCGCCGGCGCACGGTTGCTCGCCGGATCCGATGCGCCGAATCCGTTCGTCTTCCCCGGCGTGTCGCTCCACGAGGAGCTGGCGCTGCTGGTTCGCGCCGGACTGACGCCCTATGAAGCAATAGAGACCGCGACCGGCAACCCCGCGCGATTTCTCGGCCGCAGCGACATCGGCACGATCGCGGTCGGACATCGCGCCGACCTGATCCTGCTTGCCGGCAATCCGCTCGAGGATGTCGCCCGGTTGCGTCAACCGCTCGGCGTGATGCTGCGCGGACGCTGGTTGCCCGAGGCCGCGCTGCGGCAAATGCTGGATGGCGTGGCGGAGCCGGGCGCGGCAATGCAGGCCGCACCTGCGGCGCGGCGATGAACATGGGTCTCGAGATCGATCATCTCTACAGCCTGGTCGACGATCGGGAGCGCGCGGCCGCGGCGATGCGCGCATCGGGGTTCGCCTTGACCGAGGCCGGCATGCATGCCGGTCGCGGCACATCGAACAATCTCGCCGTCTTCGCCGGACCCTATTGGGAGCTCCTCGCGGTCGACGCCCCGACGCCGTCCAATCGCCATTTGCGGGCTCTGCTGGAGTCCGGTCCGGGCCTGCTCGGCTGCGCGCTCGCCACAACCGACATCGAGGCCGACCGGACGAGGCTGAGACGGCGCGGGATTGAAGTCGCCGAGGCCCAGGACGTGTCGCGTCCGGTCCGGATCGGCGATCGCGACGATGTCGCCCGCTTCCGGGTCGCGCAGATCGAGCCCCCGGCCGGGTTCGCCGGCACCTTCTTCTTCTGCGAGCATCTCACGCCCGAACTGGTCTGGCCGAGCCCGCTGCCGGTTCATCCCAACGGCGCGGTCGGCATCGATGGCCTGACCGTCGTCAGCTCCGAACCACGTGCCGCAGCGGAAAGACTCGCGCGCCTGTTCGATTCGGCGATCGACCGTTCCGACGGCTGGACGGTGAAGGCCGGCGCGCTCGCGCTGCGCTGCCTCGACCCCGCGCGACTCGCCCGGTTCCACCCCGAGGCGCCGCGTCGTTTCGGAAGCGCCGACCGGTTTGCCGGCATCGCACTGCGCGCTCCCGGCGTACCCGCGGGTTCGGCGCAGGATCCGAGTCTAGGCGATACGATCGCTACTTGGGGCGCTCGTTGAGGCGGGCGCTGCGGTTCCGTCGGCAACCTGATCGTTCCGCTTCCATCCGCTCGGCTGGCGGCCGAAATATTTCTTGAACGCCGAAGCAAAATTCGCCGGGTGCCCGTATCCGACACGATAGGCAATTTCGGCGATATTGTGCTCATGCGAGAGCAGCAGCTCCGACGCGCGCTCCATCCGGCACTTGAAGACATAATCGTAGATCGTCAGCCCGTGGACTTCCTTGAAGCCGGCCTTGAGCTTGGTCTGGTTGATGCCCATCATCCGCGCGAGCTGCGGGATCGGCGGCGGCGCGGAAAAATGCTGGGAGAGATAATCGCGCGCCTCGAAGATGCGGTTAAGGTCGCGCGCATGAAGGCGCGATGCCGAGCGGCGAACGAGATCCCGGTTCGAAAGATCGCCGAGCACCTCGCAGACGATCGCCATCGCCATCGATTCGAGATAGGCCGCGCGCAGCCGGCTCGGCAGGCCGTGGCGCGAGTCGATGATGCGCTGCGCGGACTGCAGCATCTCCGGGCCGAAGTCGACCGCATGGATCGAGCTGGACGCGCCGGCGTCGAGCAGGGCGTCCATTGGCGGCGGCAGATCGGTCGAATCGAGCCCGAGCGCCTGGGTCAAGAGCTCCATCCGGCAGTGAAGCACCACGAGGCTCGTCGCCTTCCCGGCAGCGACGAAATACCCATCGTCGCTGTCGCCTGAAGAAAGATACATGAGCGATTGCGGTCCGGTGATCTGGATCTCGCGGTCGCCGTCGAGCAACTGTCCGGCAAGCAGCAGCCGCAGCTTGAAGAAACGTCCCTGTCCGACCCGAATCCAATGGTCCCGGCGGTAGGTCGCCTCGGTCACCGAAAGGATGAGGTGATCGGTCAGCTTGAAGAAATCCCAATAGCCGGCGCCTTCATCCTCCGCGAGAAAATGGCGAATCCCCTCGATCGACCCGCGGCCGCGCTGCGCGACCGTGGCCAAACCGCGCCTGGTCGGCGGCCGACCGCCGGGGTGCTGCGAGAGCCGGTCGAACATCCGGTCGATCTCGTCGAGGCGCATGATGCCCGCGATCGGCTGGTCGGCGACGCGCAGATTGGCTGCCGCGCTATCCGGCGGCAGGCCGTGATTGACAGCCCAGGACGTCATCAGCTCAGTCTAGGCGCCAGACCGCGTTCGGGCAAATCGACTGAACGACCATTGCGCTCGCGGTCTCACCCTCAGCCGCGGGTCCGGTCGATCCTGTCCTGCCGAAACAGGCCGTCCGATCGCTCCACCCGCAGCGGCGCGCCGCTCGCGAGATCGAGCCACAAGGTCATCGCTCCGAGCGGGCCTTCCTCGCTGCGCATCCGGATCCGGAAGCCCGCCCTGCCCGCGGACGCGGGCTCGGCCTCGCGGACGACCGTCCAGCTCTGGCGCTCGAGTCTCGGACCGCCGCGTGGCGTGGCGACGGTCCAGACCGTCAGCGTCCTGGTCTCTCCCGCCGCGAGGCTGCGCAGCCGCGGCGCAAGCAGAAAGCTGTCGGCGGCCGTGCCGGTCAGCATCGTCTCGTCGCTGCCGATCGTAATCGCCTGGATGCCGTCGCGGCGGACGATCTCCAGCCGATAGGTCGCGCCATCGCGCTCGACGCTGCCTCCTTGCCCGAACTGGCTGCGGTCTCCGAACGCATAGCGGATCAGCGCGCCGCGCGCGTCGATGTCGAGCTGATAGGAACGAATGCCGGCATTCCGGCCGGTCGTCACGCTCTGGGCATGGATGCTGCGTCCACCGTTCGATCCGGCGAGGACCGCCAGCCGCTCCGCTGCCAAGGGTTTGCCGGCGAAGCTGCTGACAAGCTGAAGGCGCGATTGGACCGTCGCGTCGTCCGCGATCGGCAGCGGGTCGGTACCGGCGAACCAGTCCGGTGCCGTGCGGTAATGATCGGCCACCTCGCGCAGCCTGCGCTGCAGCTCCGCTTCCGGGAGCCAGAGTCCGCGCAGCATCACCCCGACGCGACGTTTGAGATTGGCGAGATCGTCGAGGGGGTTGGCTTCGAGCAACAGGAGATCGGCGCGCGCACCGACAACGATGCTGCCGAAGGCGTCCGGTGTCCCGAGGAAGATCGCCGGATTGACCGTCGCCGTCCGCAGCGCCTCGTAGCGGGAAAGGCCGGCGCGGTTCAGGGCGGCGAGCTCATCATGCAGCGCAAAGCCGTGGACGACATGCGGATTCGGCGCATCGGTACCGGCCAGGATGCCGGCGCCAGCGCGGTTCAGGGCGGCAACGCGCCGCCGCGCCGCGTCGACGGAGAAGATGCGCATCGCCCTCTGGTCGGCATCGCTGCGCCGCGGCGCGTACCAGCCCATCTGCATCGCCGGGGACACATAACGCATCTCGGGACGGGCCATCGCCGCCTGCACTTCGGCGCGGGTCAGGACGCCGTTCTCGGCAAGGTGCAGCGTCGGCGTGTTCCAAACCCCGGTTTCTCGCGCCAGCGCGGCGACGGCTTCGAGCTTGCGGTCGTCGAAGACCTGACCGTAGGACAATTGGCCGGCGGCCAGCCGCCGCGCGAGGGCGAGCATTTCGGGCGAGCGGCTGTTGGCGCCGACATCGACGCCGTCGGCGACGGTGGCGCGCAGGAATCCGGTCAGATGCTCGATGCTGGTCATGCCGGAGCGCATCGCATGGTCGATGGGAACCAGCTCCGGCACATGGCCGGCGAAGGAGATTCCCCGTCGTCGCGACTCGGCCCCGATCGCGTCGAACACTTCGGGGCGCAAATTGCTGTAGACCTTGATGAAATCATAACCGGCGGCCTGCTGCTCGGCGACCAGGGCTGCGCCCTCTGCGGGGGTCACGGCGCGCGCGCTGTTCGCCCAGATCCGCGGTTCGCCGTCGATGATCCGGCCCCCGGTGACGATGGTCGGGCCGGTCAGCTCGCCCGCCATGATCCGCCGCCGCATCTCCAGCGTGGAGCGTTCTCCCCACATGTTGCGGACCATGGTGACGCCGTTGGCGATATAGAGCGGCAGCTCGCGCTCGTCCCAGATATGGACGTGCATGTCGGCGAGGCCGGGCATCAGATAGCGGCCGCCGCCCTGGATCACGGCAAGGTCCGGCCCGACCTCGACCGCGCCGTTCGGACCGATTGCGGCGATACGGCCGTCGCGGACCACCACGGTCTGATGCTCCAGCACGCCTTCGCCGCGCATCGGGATCACCGACACGTCGATAAATGCATGATTGCCCGGCCGCGCGGCCGACGCGGACTCCACGATCTGGCCGCCCCCGCGCGCGGTGAGCAGGGTCAGCCCGAACAGCAGCAGCAGGCTCCGCAGCAGAAGCGGGAAAGCCCGCATCATATGGCTTTTGCTGGACACCGGGACATCCTTCGCTGTTGTCGGAGGCATGCGGCGGCGCCTCAGCCGGCCTGCGTTCCGTAGCAGCCGCGGCCGACCGCAACCAACCGATCGGCGTCGTCGAGGATATCGACGTCGACGACCCCGATCGTCCGTCCGGCCCGGCGCACCCGCGCCATTGCACGCAAGGCGGCGCCCGCGGCGGGACGGAGATAGTCGACCCGGAAGTTGATTGTCGGGACGCCGTGGCCGAGCAGCGCGATCAGCGCATAATCGCCGGCAATGTCGATGAGCGCCGCGATCGCGCCGCCATGATATTGGCCGGTGCCGGGGTGCCGCTCGACCGCGGCGGTGAAGCCGAGCCGCAGCTCAAGCGTCTGCCGTTCGGCATCGACCGCTGCAACGGTCAGCGCGAACAGGCGATGGAACGGCGAGACATCGAGCTGGGCCTGCAGCGCGTCGATCCGGGGTAGGTGGGCGTCGGACACCGCAATCTCCTCCTTTACCGGCGCGTCGCCTCGGCTTCGGCGAGCCGTGCCCTGACCCGGGCGAGCATCGCATCCAGCGCGGCGCGGTCGAGCACGTTGCCGCGGACCACGACCGTGACGATGCGGCGCGTATTGGCGATATTCTCCAGGGGATTGGCGTCGAGGACCAGTAAGTCCGCCTGATAGCCTTCAGCGACCCGGCCGGCACGATCGGTGACGCCAGCGAACCGCGCCGGATTGGTGGTGGCTGTGACCAGCGCCTGCTGCGGCGTCAGCCCGACGTCGACCAAATGCGCAAGCTCGCCATGAAGCGTGAATCCCCAGGGACCGACATCGGTCCCTGCCAGGAAGGGAACGCCGCCGCGGTGCAGCGCGAGAAGGAGCGCGTCCTGCTTTGCATGACCCCGTTCGGCGCGTACCCAGTCTTGCTCGCTGAAATTGCTGAGCCACGCGATCCGCCGCCGGTCCGGAAGCCCGTTGCGCGCCCAGCGTCCCAGATAGATGGCTTCTGGCGTGGCCAGATAGCGCATCACCTCCGCGGTCGGCGCAGTGTAGAGCCGGGTGGAAAGGGTTGGGGTTTCCCAGATGCCGGCCGTCCGGCTCGCCGCGACCAGCGGCGCCATACGCCCCAGATCGGCATATTCCCAGGCAAGAGTGCGCGAACGATAGTCGGCGCCCGGCTGAACCGGCGCGTCGGCGGGCACCAGCGGCTCGACATAGCCGCGCAGATGCTCGATCGAAGCCTGTCCGGCGGCGAGCACACCGCTCAGGCCGACTTCGAACGGGACATGCCCCACCACGCGCATCCCGAGGCGGTTGCCTTCGGAGATGAGCCCCGCATAGGCCTCGGCCGGCAGGTTGTTATAGACCTTGAGATAGTCGAAGCCGGCAGCATGTTGCGCGCGCGCTTCGGCGACCGCGTCCTCTCGCGTGTCGAGCAGGCGCCGGTTTTCGGTGTCGATCACATTCGCCATTTGAGGAGGCGGTCGCCCTTCGATGATCGGCCCGGCGATGAAAAGGCGCGGCCCCGCCGTCTCGCCCAGCTCGATTCGCCCCCGCCAGGCCAGATGCCTGGGTTCGCCTGCCATGATTCGGACGCTGGTAACGCCGTTGGCGACGAGCTGTTCAAGATCGGTCTCGCTGTCCGGGTGGACATGCATGTCCCACAGGCCCGGCAGGACATATTTCCCGGCGAGGTCGATCACCCTCGCTCCCTGAGGGTCGCCGACGCTGCCGTCGGCGACCACGCGCGCGATCGACCCGTTGCTGAGATGGAGTGTCTGGTGCGGCCGGGCGGTACCGGCATCGACATCGACCACCGTGGCATTCCTGAGGACGACGACCTCCGCCCCGGCGGCGGGCATCCAGGCCATCGCCAGCGCGGCGAGCGTCAGCAACAATGGGCATCTACGCATGTCTCGGCTCTCCCCGGCGCGTGAGGCTGCGCGCCGTCTCCAAGGCGCTGTCCAGCAGCGGTCGCTTGTCGATCTTGTGCGTTCCGGCCACCGGCAGTCGGTCGATGAAAACAAAGGCGCGCGGGTGGCTGTAGGCGGGCCCATTCCGCAGCGCGTAGGCCTTCAGTTCGTCGGCGGACACCTCGCTGCCCGGCGACCGCACCACGAATGCGATCGGAATATGGCCCTTGATCTCGTCGGGAACGCTCACCACGGCCGCCTGCGCGACCTCGGGATGGCGTTCGAGCATCCGCTCGATCTCGCCGGGATAGACATTCTCGCCGCCGCAGACGAACATGTCATCGGCCCGGCCGACAAAATAGAAGAAGCCGTTGCTGTCGCGGCGCATCACGTCGCCGGTGGCGTACCAGCCGTCGCGCAGCCGCTCTGCGGTCGCTTCTGGCAGGTTGAGATATTCTCCGAACAAGGCGGGCGTCTTGAGCTCGAGCATGCCTTCGTCCGGCGAAGCGCCGCCGGTCAGCCGCCACGATATTTCGGGCATCGGATGGCCCAGTGAAAGCAGCGGGCGGGCAAGGCCGGCGGGGTGATCGCCGAAGATCGACGGTCCCGCCTCGGTGATGCCGTAGCCGTTTCGGATCGCGGCGTTGGGGAAGATGCCCTGAACACGCGCGACCAGGGCCTCGGTGAGCGGCGCCGAGCCGATCGTGATCCGCCGGACCGAGCCGAGATCCAGTGTCCGGACCAGCACCTCCTCGCGCGCCATCAGCGCGAACATGGTCGGGACCCCGCTCAGCGCAGTGCAACGATAGCGTGCCACCGCTTCCAAATAGAGACGCGCGTCGAACCGCGGCATCAGCACGATCGCGATGCCGTTGACCAAAGCGAGGCTGGCATTGAACAGTCCGTTCATATGGTAGAGCGGCGCCACGATCAGCGTCCGCTCGTCGGCGGGCGGATCGGCCTGGGCATGCTTGCCAAGCGCCCAGAGCTGGCCCTCATGCGACAGCGGCACGCCCTTGGGTCGCCCCGTCGAGCCCGAGGTGTAGAGAATTTCGGCGATCTCGCCGGGCCGCGGAATCGCCGCCAACGGCGCGCCGGGCGTAGGCGGCGACGCCGCCGCTGCCTCGGCCTCGACCTCGAGGTCGAGGCAGGCGAAGTCGTCGGGCAGCAGCGTGCGATAGGCGCGGTCGACCAGTGCGAGGCCGATCTCGGCATCGGACAGGATATGATCGACCGTCGCCGGCGGCAGCTTGTGGTTGACCGGCACTGCGACCAGGCCAGCCCGCATCAGGCCGAGCCAGGCCATGAGGAACGGCGCGCCATTATCGGCGACGATTGCCACGGGCGTTCCGCGCGCGCATCGGTCTGCCATCCGCCGCGCGAAGGCATCGGTTGCCGCCTCGAAGGCGGCGAAGGTCCATTCGCGCCCGCCATCGCGAAGGTCGATGACCGCGACCGTCTTCGGCCGGCGGTTGTGCCGGATCAGGTCGCCCGCGTTGAGCGCGGAGAAGCCCACCGACGCGGTCGTCATTGCGTCCGTCACGGTACCAGCAGCACTTTGCCGACCACTTCGCGGTCCTCGAGCAGCCGTTCCGCCTCGGCGGTCTCCTCGAGCGGAAGGACCTTGTCGATCACGGGATCGAGGCGCCCTTGCTCGATCAGCTCGAGCAACGCCACCAGGTCTCCGGGCTGCCACCCGTTCGACCCGATCATGCGATGCTCGTAGGTCCAGAGGTAACGAGCATCGGTCATGACGTTGAATCCGGCGGTGGCGCCGCAGGTCAGGATGCGGCCACCCAGATTCACGCATTTCTGGGTATCGATCCAGGTGTCGCCGCCGGTGAAGTTCACCGCGACATCGACGCCGCCGCCGCCGCGGCTGCGCGGCTTGCCATAAATCTCGCGCACCGCGTCGAGGAAGCGCGTTTTGGTATAGTCTACGACATGGTCCGCGCCGAGCGCGGCGAGCCGATCGAGCTTCGAGGCCGAGCTGGCGCAGGCCACCACTTCGGCGCCGACCAGCTTGGCGAGCTGGACACAGGCGACGCCGACGCCGCCGCTCGCACCCAGAATCAGCACCGTCTCGCCGGCCGCGATCTGCCCTTGGGTGAACATCATCCGATAGGCGGTCCCGTAAGCCAGCGGCAAAGCAGCGGCGGCCTCGAGGCTGACGCCGTCAGGAACGGGCACGAGCTGGCTGGCGGCGACCGCGATCAGCTCGGCGCGCCCGCCATGCCGGGTCTCGCCGATCATCCCGCCGCGCTCGGCGCCGCGGATCACCGGGTCGACGAGCACGCGGTCGCCGACCTTCCAGCCATCCGCCCCGGCGCCGACCTCGACAATCTCGCCGGCAATGTCCGAACCGACGATCACCGGCAGCGGGATCTTGATGCCGGGCATGCCGCGGCGGGTGAAGATGTCATGGAAATTCAGCGCCGTCGCTGCAATGCGAATAAGCACCTCGCCGGCAGCCGGCTCGGGATCGGAAAAATCCGGCTGAAGGCGGAGCTGGCTTCGGTCGCCATGCTCCATTGTCAATACCGCGCGCATCGTCTTCCTCTTGGCAAATTGTCATTCAGTAATTCGGATCGGACCAGGCGCGCGCGCGCTCGAACGCGTCGCGATAGCTCCTGAACCCGGCGACCAGCAGCAAAGTCGCGGCGGGCGCAAGCACGGCGGCGGCAGTCGCAAGCGAGTATCCGACGCCGTCGACGCCGTAGGCGCGATCGTTGAGCAGCGCGACGAAAGTCGGCCCGAGTCCCAGGCCGATGATGTTGATCGAGAACAGGTAGAGCGCCGACAATGTCGCCCGCATCTCGTTGGGCGCGACCAGCTGGATCGAGGCGCCGACCACGCCCCACGGCATCAGATAGGCGAACTGGAAGAGCGTGAACAATATCAGCGCCGCCTCGCCGCTGCTCGAGAGCGGCGCCGCGACGCCGAGCGGCAGGCAGAGACCGATGCCGAGCGCGGCCGTCCGTAACGGCGCGTCGGTGCGGCCGCGCCGCATCATATGCTCGGTGAGCCAGCTGCCGGTGAGCAGCCCGAGGGTACCGGCGACGAGCACGCCGAGGCCGTAATTGAGCCCGACCTCGGCCGGCGACCAGCCATGGACGCGCATGAAATAAGCGGGCGCCCAGCCATGGACGCCATGGCTCATCGCGGTCGCGAGTGCGAGGCCGAGCAGGAAGCAGAAGAACAGCCGCTTGCGCTCGGCGATGAACTCGAACACCTCGCGCAGGGTCGCGGTCGGCTTGTGAATCTCGCGGCGTTGAGGCTCGCGCAGCAGCAGGATGGCAATCGACACCGGAATCCCGGGCAGCCCCACGATCACGAACACCTGTTGCCAGGGCTGGAGAGTCCCGAGCAGCGGAACCACGACGGGACCCGATTGCTGGACCAGCTGGATGACATAACCGCCGACGAGCAGCGCCATGCCGCTGCCCACCGCAATCCCGATCGTGTAGATGCTGATGGCGCGGCCGAGCCGTTCCTTGGGGAAAATGTCGGACAGCATCGAGAAGGCGGCGGGCGAAAGCGCGCCCTCGCCAACGCCGACGCCCATGCGCGCGAGGAAGAGCTGTCCGTAGTTGCGCGCGAAGCCGCAAAGCGCCGTCATCAGGCTCCAGGTCGCAACCCCGGCAGCGATGATCTTGCGGCGGTCGGCGCGGTCGGCGAGCCGTCCGATCGGCAGGCCGAGGAAGGTGTAGAACAGCGCAAAGGCCATGCCGTGCAGCAGGCTGAACTGGGTGTCGGTGAGATCGAGATCGCGCTTTATCGGATCGACCATCAAGGTGAGGATCTGCCGATCGATGAACGAAAAAGTGTAGGCCAGAAACAACAGGAAGACGACGTACCAGGCATAGCGCTCCGACATCCGGCCGGTGACGGCCTTGATCCCGCTCTCCCCGCTTGCGCTATCCATTCGCTTGGCCCGTCATGTTGTGCATCGCATGCCGACTGGGTGGCACCAATCGCCGCCAGAGTCATGGCTTTTGGTCCCCATATTCACAGGTACGTCGTCTGCCAGTGGTTTTCTGGCGGCTGGCAGAATCGCGCCGCGCCGAAATGCATTATGCACCGCATGGGGAGACTTTTCATTCTTGTTCGCGATTGCCGTTTTTGGGGGGACATATGCACGCATTCCGTCGACATCTTCTGAGATTGTCCGTTTCCGCCCTGGCCTGCGCCAGCGCAGCTGCCCAGGCGCAGGATGAGCCTTCTCCGGTATTGCCACAGGCGGCCGATGAATCCGGCGGCGAGATCGTCGTTACGGCGCAGAAACGCGAGCAGAGGCTGATCGACGTTCCGCTCAGCCTTTCGGCGATCGGGTCCCAGGAGCTGGAACAGGCGGGAATCACCGGCGTCCAGGATCTGGCTGCAGCGGCGCCCGGTTTGGTCTTCTCCGAAACCATCGGCCGGCAGACAACCAATGCGATCATTCGCGGCATTTCGCCCCAGGCTTTTGCGGATCCCACCGTCCAGGTGCTGATCGACGGGTTCACGCTCGGCTTCAACCGGTCGGGGAACAATGCCCAGCTCTTCGATCTCGAACGCGTCGAAATCCTGCGCGGCCCGCAACCGACGCTCTACGGCCGCAACGCGCTCGGCGGCATCATCAATTATGTCACGCGCAGGCCCGGCAACGATTTCGAGGGCTTCGTGCGCGGCGAAATTGGTTCCTATGCCAATTATCGCGTGTCCGGTTCGATTGGCGGCCCGATCGTCACCGACCTCCTCGCCGCGCAGGTCAGCGCGGGCTATCGCCGGTCCGGCGGCTATCTCGACAATCGCTTCGATGGCCGAAACAACATCAACGACGAGCGCGACATCGATGTCCGCGGTCACCTCCGCCTCACCCCCGGCGACGACCTCGAGATCAACTTCACCATCAATCATTCCGACACCGATGACGGATGCGGCGATTGCGCGGTCGCGCCGATCGGGTTCGACGTCAACAATCCGCAAAGCTTCCTCGACATCGGCCGCGGCCGGATCGACTTCAACAATTTCGACCTGACCGTGAACCAGAATTTTCCGGGCTATTTCAAGAGACAGGAAACCACGGGCGTTCTCAATGTCGCTTATGACTTCGGGAACGTGACGCTGACGAGCATCACCGGCGCCGCGCGGCAGGACACCGATCTCAGAGCCGACACGAACCGTCTGCCGACGCTCAGCACGAGCGCGCTGGGCAGCCAGTTCTTCAATGTCAGGATCAGGAATGAAGGGTGGAGCGAGGAGTTGCGGCTGGCGTCGGACGGCAGCGGCCGGCTGATCTGGCTCGTCGGCGGCTACGCCTATCAGAACCGCCGTGTTTCGGACACCCTGTCCAACGGTGTCGGGCGGTTCAGCGGCAATATCGTTCGCGTCACCAACCTGGCCGCTTTCGCCAATCTCGAATATAAGCTCACCGACCAATTCTCGATCATCGGCGGACTGCGCTACGATTGGGAGGAACGCAGCCTCGAAAACACCGTGATCCCCTCGTTTTTCAAGCGAAGCGGGGCGGAATGGCTGCCGAGCGCCACGGTCTCGTTCCGGCCGAGCGAAGCTCTGCATCTCTACGCCACATACACGCGGGGCTATCATTCGGGCGGCACCAACGATCCCGCATTCGCACCGGCCAACCGGCCGAATTACGAACCGGAATTCCTGACCAATTACGAAGTCGGGATAAAGGGCAGGCTGGCGGACGGGCGCGTGCGCTACAGCCTCGCCGCTTTCCTGATGGACTGGGACAACCAGCAGATCACGCGAACATCGCCCATCAATCCGGTTCGCACTTATGTCGAAAATGCCGGCAGATCGCGGATCAAAGGCATCGAAGCCGAGATCCAGCTCAGGCCGACGCGCGGACTGGACATCAATATCGCACTGTCGCTGCTTGACGCCAAGTTCCTCGAGTATCTCGATCCGATTTCAGCAGTGGTCTTCGGCATCAATCCAGACCTCAGCGGCAACAGCCTGTCGTTCGCGCCCGACGTCAGCGTCAACGCGGGCGCTCAATATGTCTTCCCGATCGGCGGCAACTGGGACGCGCGGTTGCGCGGCGATGTCTATATGGTGAGCAGCCGTTCGTTCAACGTCACGAATCTGCTGATCGCCGAGGGCTATGTTCTGGTGAACCTCTATGCCGGTATCCAGAACGAGCATTTCCAGATCGGGCTGTTCGCCGACAACGCGTTCGACGAAAGATATCTGACCGGCGGTTCGATCTCGTCGTCCGTCTTTCCTCCGCTGCTGACCGTCGGCGAGCCGCGCATTTTCGGTATTCGCGGCAGCTTCCGCTTCTGACGCGAAGGGCCAGCCGCTCATCGAAAGCGTCGCCTGCCAAAGACTTTCGGGCGGCTGGCAAAACCGCCCCGGCGGCGAAACGCGCTATGCCAGCGTGGACAGCGATTCCCGTCGCTTTCCAATCCACATTCGTTCCTGGGGGAGTTTGACCATGATTGCGATCCGCCGACGCCCGCTGGCGATGTTGTTGTCCGCATCGCTGCTCGCGCTCGCGACCGCCACCGCCCATGCGCAGGAGACGCCGGTCCCGGCGCTGCCGCAGGACCCGCCTGCGGCGGACGAGCAGGAAGGCGACGAGACCGACCAGACCGGCAATGCCGCCGACACTGCCCAGGCCGCCGGCGACGACGCGATCGTCGTCACCGGATCGCGCATCCCGCGCGCCGGTTTCGACACGCTTGAACCCGCGACCGTCGTCGACAGCGAGTATATCCAGGACCGCGGCCTCACCAACGTTGCCGACGCACTCAATGAGCTACCAGGCTTCGGAACGCCTTCCAGCCCAGCCGGCGAACAGAATGCATTCGGCGCGGGCGCCAATTTCGTCAATCTCTACGGGCTTGGCACCCAACGGACGCTGACACTGCTCAATGGCCGCCGGGTCGTATCGGCCAATGGGGCGAGCAGCTTCAGCGGCGCGAACCCCGGCGTCCAGGTCGACCTCAACATCATCACCACCCAGCTCGTCAGCCGGGTGGAGAACATTTCCGTCGGCGGCGCGCCGACCTATGGCTCCGACGCAATTGCGGGCACCACCAACGTGATCTTCAGGCGCGATTTTAGCGGCCAGGAGTTGCAGGTCACCAACGGTATCACCGAGCGCGGCGACGGCTGGCGCTACAACGCCTCCATCGCGGTCGGCCGCAACTTCGCCGGCGGACGCGGCAATATCACCCTAAGCGGCTCGATCGATCATCAGGACGGCGTGTTCGCCATCGACCGCGAGTTCTTCCAGGAGGCCTTCTTCTTCGCAGCGAATCCGACCGAAGCGCAGGCGGCGACGATCCCGGGACGAACGCCAGCGAACGATGGCCGCGTCGATCCCACCGTCCCGTTCCAGATGACGGCGGCCGCCACGCCCGACGGCATCCCGAACAACGTCCTGATCCGCAACTCGCGCCTGCCGCAGAGCAACGACAATGGCGTGCTGTTTCCGGCGACCGGAGCCACGACCATTTCGGGATCGCGCCTGCGCGGCTTCGGACCCAACCAGACGACCTATCTCCAGTTCGCGCGCGGGGGCAACATCGTCTCCTATGATCCGGGCATTCCGTTCGGCAGCACGTTCAGCGGCGGGCAGGGCAATTTTCCGGCCGAGAACTCCCAGATCACGTCGGAGCTCGACCGCCGGGCGGCGACCCTCCTTGCGCACTACGACATCACCGACAACATCACCGTCTTCTTCGAAGGCATCTACTATTCGGCGGACGCGCGGGAGCTAGGAGATTCCGCCGACGTGCAAGGCGGCTTCCTGACGACGGGCGTGAGCGGGATGCTCACCTTCCGCAACGATTATCCGCTGCTCAGCCAGCAAGCGCGCGATACGCTCGCGGCGAACGGCATCACCTCGTTTCGGTTCTCGCGCAACCTTGACGACCTGTTCCGCCGCGCGACCTCGTCGGAAAGCGAGCTGATCCGCGGCGTCGTCGGCTTCGAAGGCGAGTTCGAACTAGGCGGACGGACATTCAACTGGGAGGTCTCGGCGAATTACGGTCGCTACGAATCGACCTATTTCCGCACCCAGCTCAACCAGCAAAAATTCGTCAACGCGGTCAATGTCGTGCGCAACACCGCCGGACAGGTCGTCTGCAGCCCGACGGAAGTCCCGACGCTGACCTATGGCGCGGGCAGCGCCGCGACCGAGTTCCTGCCCGTCGCCGATCCGGCCTGCGTCCCGCTCAACCTGTTCGGGGAAGGCTCCGCCTCGCCGGAAGCGATCGACTATATCACCGACGAAACCACAGCCCGGTCGCGGCAGGAACAACAGGTCTACAACGCCAATCTTGGCGGCAGCCTGTTCGACGTCTGGGGCGGCCCCGTCTCCTTCAATCTCGGTTACGAGCATCGCCGCGAGGAAGCCGAGTTCACGCCGGACGACTTCCAGCTGCTCGGCCTCGGCCGCTCGGTGGCGATCGTGCCGACGTCCGGCTCGTTCACCACCAATGAGTTGTTCGGCGAAGTGCTGATCCCGCTTATCGGCCGCGACAACGAGATTCCCCTGCTCTACGGCCTCGATCTCACCGGCAAGGTCCGTTACGTCCACAACACGGTCAATGGCGGCTTTTTCGCCTATACGGTCGGCGCGCAATGGCGGCCGTTCCGCGGGCTCGAGATTCGCGGCAATTACACCCGTTCGCTGCGCGCTCCGGCGATCACCGAGCTGTTCCTGCCGCTTTCGGAACGGTTCGTTACCGTCACGGATCCTTGCGCCAGCTCCCAAACCGGCAACGGCACCAATCCGGCCATCCGTCTGCGGAACTGCCAGGCCCTTTACGCCCAGTCCAACATCACGCTTCCGTTCAGCCCGACCAGCAGCGGCGTCCGCGGCACGCAGCAGGGCGACCCCGATCTGGAGAACGAAACGTCGCGCGCCTACAGCATAGGCGCCGTGTGGCAGCCGATCCGGAACCTCACTTTGTCGGTCGACTATATCAATATCGAGATCGACAACGTCATCGCGCGATTGACCGAGAGTCAGATCGCCACGTCCTGTTATGACGACCCCGACTTCGATGTCGGCAACGCCGCACAAGGCAATATCTATTGCGCGTTGATCACGCGCGCCGCATCGGGACAGATCACCAACGTCGACTCGCGTTATGTCAATGGCGAGTTCCTGAATTTCAGCGGCATCACCGCGAACCTGCTCTACCAGCAGAACCTCGGCAATTACGGCGTGGCGCGGCTGGCGGTGAGATTCTATAGCCCGCAGCGTTTCGAGACCACCAACACGGGCATCACCATCGAGAATCCGATCGGCGAGATCGGCTTTTCCAAAACGCAGGTTCTGGCCAATATCGGCTGGGACATCGGCCCCGTCGGCATCACCTGGCAGACCCGCTATGTCGGCAGCGTCCGCTACGACAACACCTTCACCGCCGAGAGTCAGGATGTTCTGGAGGTTCCAGCCTATTGGCTGCATAATGCAGGCCTCCAGTTCCGGGTTTCGGAAGCCTTTGAGCTGCGGTTCGCGGTGACCAATCTGTTCGATCGCGAGCCGGCGCCGCAATCGTTCGGCTATGATGTGCTCGGCCGCCGCTATTCGGCGACGGCAAAAGTGCGGTTCTGACGACGCCGGACCGAAGGTGTGCGATCGGCGGTTCCGGCGGGGAAGACGCAATGAAGAGCATGCGGCAGCTCCTCCTTTGCCTGCTGTCGCTGCTCTTCGCCGCCCCGGCGGGAGCGCGGGCCGACCCGCCGCAGCAGCCGCTGGCCTTCACCCATGTCACGTTGATTGACGCGACCGGCGCCGCGGCGCGGCGCGACATGACCGTGGTGGTCCGCGACGGCCGGATCGCGGCGATCGGGCGGACCGGGCGGGCCGCGCTGCCGCAGGGCGTGCGGACGATCGACGCTTCCGGCAAATATATGATCCCCGGCCTGTGGGACATGCACACTCATTGGGGCCGGGCCGACTATCTCCCGCTCTACCTCGCCAACGGCGTGACCGGCATTCGCCTGATGCGCGGCCTGCCGGTCCATCAGGAGTGGCGCCGCGCGGCCACCGAGGGTCGCCTGCTCGCGCCGCACCTGGTCATCGCCAGCCCGCTCATCGACGGACCCGACCCGGTCCATCGCGATTCGATCATCGCCGGCAGCGCCGCGGAGGGCCGCGCCGCGGTCGCCCGGGCGATCGCGGGAGGCGCCGATTTCATCAAGGTCTACAGCCTGCTGCCGCGACCGGCTTATCATGCGATCATCGATGAAGCCCGGCGGCGGCGGATCCCGGTCGCCGGCCATGTGCCGCGCTCGATCAGCTCGGGCGAAGCCTCGGACGCCGGCCAGAGGAGCATCGAGCATCTCAGCGGCATCGCCTTCGTCTGCTCGCGGCGGGAAGCCGAGCTGCCGGCAGACATTGCGCGGCTGCGGGCCGAGGTGGCGGCCGGCGCCAACTACCTCACTTTGCTGCGCCGGCTCGAGGGCAAGCATCTCGATGCCTATGATCCGCGCAAGTGCGCGCGCCTGTTCGGGCGCTTCCGGCGGAACGCGACCTGGCAGGTCCCAACCCTCTCGGTCAATCACAGCGCGATCCTGCAGGCCGATCCGGCCTTCTCGGATGCGCGGCGGCGCTATCTGCCCGCCGCAGCGCGCGGCACCGATCCGGCCGACCATCCCGTCTACCGGCATTTCACCCGGGCGGATTTCGCACGGCTCGCGCGCAACCTCGAACAGGAACTGCGCCTCGTTGGCGCCATGCAGCGCGCGGGCGTCGGCATTCTCGCGGGAACCGACGTTTCGCTGATCGGCTTCAGCCTCCACGACGAACTCGCCTTGCTGGTCCGAGCCGGACTGACGCCGATGGAGGCGTTGCAGGCGGCGACCCGCAATCCGGCCGCCTATCTCGGACGGCTCGGAACGCTCGGCACGGTCGAGGTTGGCAAGCTGGCCGACATCGTCCTGCTCGATGCCGATCCGCTCGCCGACATCGGCAATACCAGGCGGATCAATGCGGTCATCGCTCAGGGGCGGCTGCTCGACCGGGCCGAGCTCGACCGCATGCTCGCCGGCGTCGAGGCGGCGAACCCGTCGCAATGAGCCGATGAACCGCGCCGCATCCCTGTCGCGACGGCGGCTGTTGCTCGCCGCGGCGGCCAGCGCGATCGCCGGCTGCGCGCCGCGGCCGCGCTCGGCGGATGCCGGGTCGGCCGGCGCGATCGCCTATCGGTTCGTCAACGGGACGTGGTTCGACGGAACGCGCTTTCGGCCGCGCACCGTCTATGCTGTCGGCGGCCGGTTCACCGACGCCGCGCCGGGGCGAATCGATCGGACGATCGACCTGGCGCACGGCCATGTCGTGCCGCCCTTCGCCGACGCCCATACCCATCATTTCGACAATCCGTCGAACATCGCCGACCATGTCGCGATGTATCTGCGCGACGGCGTGTTCTACGCCAAGGTCCAAACCGACGTTCGCAGCCGGGCGCGACTGGTCGCGGACCGGGTCAACCGGCCGGACAGCGTCGACGTCTCCTATGCTCATGGCGGGCTGACCGCGAGCAACGGCCATCCGATCGAGACTTATGAAGGCCTGGCCTTGTTCGGCCGCCCGTCGGCGCGCGGTGTCGAGGAGGTCCGGCAGCTGCGGGCCAGCCGCCTGCGCGACAATGACGCTTATTATGTCATCGACACTGCGGCGGATCTCGAACGCAAGTGGCCGGACATCCTTGCCGGCCGGCCCGACTTCATCAAGATCTACCTCCTGTTCAGCGAGGACTATGAAACGCGTCGGCAGCGCACGGACACGGTGGGCGACCGGGGCATGGACCCGAATCTCGTCGCGCCGATCGTCGCGCGTGCCCACGCCGCCGGCCTGCGGGTCAGCGCCCATGTCAATACCGCCGCCGACTATCGAGCGGCGCTTGCCGGAGGCGTCGATGAAATGGCGCACATGCCCGGCGTCAGCATGGCGGCCGACATCGAACCTGAGCGCTACTGGCTGACGCAGGCCGATGCGCGGGAGACCGCGCGGCGCGGCGTACCGGTGGTGCCGGCACCCCTTCATTCCCCGACGCTCGATCCGCAAAGCCCGGCGTTCAATCCCGCGAGCCGAGCGCGGATGGAACCGGTGCGGCGGCGGAATCTCGCGCTGCTGAAACGCGCCGGCGCGCCATTCGCGTTCGGATCGGACGGATTCGGACGCTCACCCGTCAGGGACGTCCTCTATCTGGCGACGCTCGGCGTCTTCGACAATCGCGAGCTTCTCAAGATCTGGTGCGAGGACACGCCGCGAACGATCTTTCCGGGCCGACGCATCGGGACGCTGGCCGATGGCTGCGAAGCGAGCTTCCTGGTTCTGGACGGCGATCCGCTGGAGAATCTCGATCAAGTTCGAAACATCAGGCTGCGTTTCAAGCAGGGCGACTTCATCGCCGCCGGACCCTAAGCCCCGACCCAGGGGCTTGCGCCTGCTCCCCGATCCCCTAGGCTCGCTCGATCGGGGGAGGCGATGGCGGGCGGCTGGAACGCGAAGCTCAGGCGGAACTTGAAGCAGATCGGCACGGTCCGGCTGCTTGCGACCGTCGCCATGCTCGGCCTCGGCCTCTATCTCGCCCGCTTCGGCTGGGAAGTGCCGCTGGCGAGCGACGCCGAACGCGCGCTTTACGACCTGCGCTTCGAGGCCAAGGCGGCGCGGACGCTCGAGCAGGACGGCCGGATCACCCTCGTCACCTTCAACGACGACACCCTTGCCCAGCTCGGCAAGCGCTCGCCGCTCGACCGGGCGATGCTGGCGCGGGCGCTGCGCGCGATCGACGGCATGAATCCGCGCGCCATCGGCATCGACATCCTGATCGACCAGGCGCAGCCCGAGGATCCGGAGCTGATCCGTACCTTTCGCACGATGCGCACGCCGACCTATCTCGCCTTCGCCTCGGCGGCGCGCAATCCCGACCAGATCCTGCCCTGGCAGCAGCAATTCCTCGCCGCTTTCCTGCGCCGGACCGCGCCCGGACCGGTGCGGCCGGCGAGCATCCGGCTCGAGCCCGATCTCGCCGACGGCGTCATCCGGCGCTGGCCGGACCAGCCCGCGGACCTGCCGCCCTTGCTCGCCAGGGCGATGGCCCCGGCCAATCCCGCCTTCGCCGCTTATGCCCGCAGCATCGATTTCCGGCTGCCGGGCACGGCCGAGAATGACGAGGTCCCGGTCTTCACCAATCTGCCGATCCAGCTGGTCGCCGAATTTCCCGAAGGCGTTCGGGCGATGATCGAGGGCCGCTACGTCCTGATCGGCGGCGATATCCAGGATGTCGACGATTACGAGACGCCGATGTCCCGGGTCAGCGGCCGCTGGACCAAGGGGATCGAGGTCCACGCCCAGATCCTCGCTCAGCTGCTCGATGGCCGGATGCCGGCGGCGATTCCGCTTTGGGCTTTGTGGATCGCGGCGCTGGCGGTGGTCGCCGCGGGCGCGCTGACCAGCCTGCTCGAATGGCGCGGCTGGAAACTGGCCTTGCTCCTCGCCGCCCAGATCGGCTTTCTCGCCTACCTCCCCTTCCATCTCCAGCAGATCCACATCGACACGCTTGATCTGCCCGCATTCGGCTGGGGCGCCGGCTGGCTCGCCGCCTTCGTCGCGGTCGGGATGGCGGCGCGCGCGGTCGGATCGGAGCAGAAGCGCTTCGCCCAGTCGGCGCTCGGCAAATATCTCCCGGCCGACATCGCCAACGAGATCCTGCGCGAGCCCGAGCGGCTCGCGCTGCACGGCGAGAAGAAGCAGATCTATACCCTGTTCACCGATCTCGCCGATTTCACCCAGCTCTCGCATGCGATTACGCCCGAGCAGCTCTCGGCTCTGCTCAACCGCTATCTCGACCTGATGAGCGAGACCGTGCTCCGCCATGGCGGGACGATCGACAAGTTCGTCGGCGACGCCGTCGTCGCCTTCTGGGGGGCGCCGATCGAACGGCCCGACGATGCCGACCGCGCGGTTCAGGCGGCGATCGACATGTACGAGAACGGCAACGCATTCGTCGCCTCGGCCGGTGAGGACATCCCGCCGATCGGCGTCACTCGCGTCGGCCTCCACCGCGGCGAGGCGGTGGTCGGCAATTTCGGCGGCGAAGGGCGCATCCAATATACCGCGATCGGCGACGGCATGAACACTGGCGCGCGGCTCGAATCCGCCAATAAGAGCCTGAAGACGACGATCCTGGTCAGCGGCGAGGCGAAGCGGGAATCGACCCTCGACGTCTTCCGGCCGATGGGGCGGATCGTGGTCAGCGGCCGCGCCACGCCGGTCGAGGTCTGGGAGCCGGTGCCGCGGATGGATCCGGCGCTGCGCGCGCGTCTGAATGCGCTTTGGCTTGCCTTCGACGGCGGTGATCGCGCCGCGCTCGTTCAGCTTGAAGACATCGCCGCCGCGCACAAGCAGGATGCAGCCCTGCAATCATTCGTCTATAGAATAAGTGAAGCAGGTCCGGGAGGTCACTATGTCCTCGGTTCGAAATAGATCCATATCAAGGCGCCTCGTGCTGGCCGCCGTGCTCGCCGGCGCCGCCGCCGGCCCGGCCGCCGCCAATGTCCTCGTCGTCCGCTCGTCCGGGCCGTCGGCGAGGCTCTATCCGGCCGGGCGTTCGCTGCCCGACACGGCACGGATCACGCTCAGGAGCGGCGACACCGTCGTCATCCTCGACGCACGCGGCACCCGCACCTTTCGCGGCCCGGGCAATTTCAATCCCGCAACCGCGGCCCGCGCCGGCACCCGCATCGCCGAAAATGGTGGCCGCAGGGCCCGGATCGGGGCGGTGCGCAGCGCCGGGATCGTCGCCAGCCCGACCACCATCTGGCATATCGACGTCTCGCAGAGCGGCACGATGTGCCTCGCCGGCACCTCGAACGTGATGCTCTGGCGGCCCGAGGCAGGCCAGACGACCGCGCTCACCATCAGCGGCCCGGGCGGCGCGAGCCGCAGCGTGCAGTGGCCGGCCGGCCGCAGCGCGGTCGCCTGGCCGTCGGACCTCCCGATCGCCGACGGCGGCGCCTATCAGTTCCGCCAGGCGGGGGTCGCGGTGCCGACCCAGATCACCTTCCGCACCCTCAACTCGCAGCCCTCCGACATGCAGGCGGTCGCCGCCGCCCTGATCCAGGCCGGCTGCCAGGAGCAGCTCGACCTGCTGGTGGACAGCGCGCCGAACCAGTAGGCGGCTTTCCGTCTTTTCCGGTTTGCGGAGCGGCTCGGCAAAGGGTGCCGGCCTCGATCGATTCACATTTTCAAAGAGCCGTATCGGCGGCTGTCAGGGTCGAAGTCCGGTACGAAGTTGATGAAGTTGAATGCTCCCATGGGGATTCATCCGCTCCCCGGCGGAACGGCAAAATCGCGGCGAACCGGATCCGCAGCTCGGGATCCAACGGCCGAACAGAAAGAGCGCGGCGTTCGCGGGCTTCATCGGGTCGCCCTAGCAGATCAATGCCATTCAGGCAAGACTATTATTGGAAATTAATTGCATTTGGTGCAACACCAGGCGGGGACAGGACACGAGGCGTAGCATATCCGTCCAATGCGGCGGCTTGGAGCAGATGGGGGACCGAATGGGGCCCTCGAGTCAGGAACGTTGGTTCCGATCCTGTGGAGTTTACGCGGCGACTTACGCAGGATTATCAAGACCTGTGGCAGAACCCGATCGGCGCAACCGATAGGCGGGGGCCCTACAACACTTTGGAGGGGCCGTACGGCGATCCGCAATGGCGGGACAGGGTTGCCGGCACGATCGCTGGCGTCAGGAGTCGGCTTCCTGTTTGGCTCCGTCAGAGATATAGATAGGGATATGTGCAGCTCAGCCGACTAGCTCTCGCTTTGCCGATGGCGCGCAGACTCCTTGCTTCGATGATGCTGTTGGCCGCGAGCGGCTGCCATCTCGAATCATATCCCTATCGGAGCGAGGGTTTCGGCTTCGAAGTCGCGTTCCCGCCCGGCGGCACCGTCTGCACCACCGTCCCGGGCTTCTTCAACCGCAATGTCAACGGCTTCTACGCCTGGTACGACAGTGGTCGGATCACCTGCCGATCCGAGCAGGTGCAAAGGGGCATGACCGTGCTCGGCATACGGGCGGATTACAACACTGCCGAATGGCCTGCGGAGCGTCTTTTGTCCGGCCATTGCCTGGACGGATCGAGGCTCGGCATCGATATTGCGCGGGTGCGGGCCCTTTCCTTCCCTGCACACGCTTCCCTAACCTGCCTGAGTCAGGACGAGGACGGGGCCATCGAGGTCGAGGTCGTGACGCAGGCGGGCGATCCCCTCAATAGCGGCGACCAGCCATCGATCAATTATACGGCCTTATTGATTACCACACCCGCACGCTTCGAAGCCAATCTCGCCAGGTTCAGGACGTTCCTGGCGAGCGCTCGCATCACCCCGGTGTCCATCGGTGAAGTGCCGCCAGACGACGCACCGATGGCCCCGCCCATGACTGCCGGCTAGAGCGGGATGCGATTAGGTGGAATCGCATCCCGCTCTCTAATTTCCTTGTTGTCGCAATGCTTTTTGCGAATAGTCGGTACCCACCTATTCGCGCATTGCTCTAAGCTGCGTCCGCAGCGGGGCGCGTTGACGCCTGAGACAGCATAGGAGCGCGATACGCCGGGTTGAGACTGTCATGGCGGCACGCCGCAGGGACGAAGCAGCCGGCCCCGCCTCTTTCCCCGATCGGCTGTTTGGCGCATGATCGGCGTGGGAAAAGGTGACTTCGATGACTTCGCCGGGCGCGCTGGTCCTGCAGCTCAGCTACGCGCTGCTGGTCGCGGCGGCATTGATGACGCGTCCGGTCTGGGTGCGTGCGCTGATCGCTTGTACCGCCGGTGCGGCGCTGATCCATGCCCTGCTCTGGACCGGCGATCGGCTGACCGCGGTGTGGATGGCGCTGCTGCTCGCCGTCTGCCTCCTCCTGCTCGCCCGCAATCTCTACGAGCGCCGCAGCGTCCCCTTCACCAGCGAGGAGAAAGGGATGCTCGATGCGATGGTCGCCGGCCTCTCGCGCAGCCGCGCCCGCCATTTGATCGACCAGGGACTGTGGCTCAACGGCAAGGAGGACGACGTGCTGACCCGCGAGGGCGAGCCGGTCGAGCATCTTTACTATCTCGCCGAGGGCGAGGCACTGGTGACGAGCATGGGCCAGCAGGTCGGCGTCTGCCGCGCCGGCGATCTGGTCGGCGAGCTCACCGTCCTGTCGGGCGAGAAAGCGAGCGCGACCGTCACCCTGAGCGGGCCGGCTCGCTTCTGGTGCGCGCCGGCCGAGGATCTGAGGCCCTATGTCGAAGCGCACGAGGATATCCGCCGGGCGATCGAGCACGGCTTCGCCACCGCATTGAAGGCCAAGCTGCGCGCCAGCAACCGGACAATCGCCGAGGCGCGGGCGTCGCCCCCACACTAAATGCGCCACCGATGATCCGACAAAATTGCAACGTGACAGCAACACATTTTGTTGCTATCTTGCTTCCATGGCTACAGCATTCCTCGACCCCGTGATCAGCAAGGTCGCTGCCGCCGGCTCGGCGACGATCGACCCCAAGCGGCTCGCGGCAGCGTTGCACGCGACCGTCGGCGAAGTCGCCGAGCTCGCCGGCGTTCACCGCAGCTCCCTCACGCGCAACCCGGCGTCGCCCGAGATCCAGCGCAAGCTGGGCGATATCGCCACGATCCTCTCTCGCGCGACCGATATGAGCGGCAGCTTCGAAAAGGCCGTAATCTGGTTCCGTCACCAGCCGATTCCCGCGCTCGAGCAGGCTCGTGCCGCCGATCTGGTCGCACGTGGCGAGGCCAAGGCCGTGCTTCACTATCTCGATGTGCTCGAACACGGCGCCTACGCCTGATTCCCACCACGGCCATGCCTGCCGGCCATCGCATCCGTGGACGCTGGTTTCGCGTGCTCAAGCCCCGCTACGCGCACGAGCCGCTGTCCGGTCGGGGCGCCGAACTCACCGGCGGTCGCTTCAATCGGCCCGGGCGCGCTGCCTTCTACCTCTCGGCCGATCCGCTGACCGCTTATGCGGAATATACGGCGAGCGGGTACGACAAACCCGGATTGATGTGCAGCTACGATGTGGATGTCAGCCCGATCGCCGACCTGACGGATGCCGGGGTCTGCGCCGAGCAGGGCGTGAGCTCGGACGATCTGGCCCGGCGCTGGATCGGTGTGCCCGATGCCCCGACCCACATCGTTTCCGACCGCCTCATCCAGGCCGGCTTTGTCGGGGCGATGTTTTCCTCGATCCAGCACCGCGACGGCGTGAACATGGTGCTGTGGGCCTGGGACAAGCCCGACGCCGACATCCGGCTCGTCGATCGGCTGAGCGAGGCACCGACGAAGCCGATGGCCGACTGATCTCGGCCGCCCCCTCCCCTCAGTCGCGGCGGCGGATGACGAGGTTCCGGATCTCGGTCATGTCCTCCATCGCGAAGCGCACGCCCTCGCGGCCGAGCCCCGAATCCTTGACCCCGCCATAAGGCATGTTGTCGACCCGGTAGGAGGGTACGTCGTTGATCACCACGCCGCCGACGTCGAGCCGGTCCCAGGCGTCGAACATCTGGAACAGGTCGCGGGTGAAGATCCCGGCCTGGAGACCGAATTTCGAATCGTTGACGATGTCGAGCGCCTCGTCGAACGCCGAGAATTTGACCAGGAAGGCGACCGGGCCGAACGCCTCCTCGATGTTGAGCTTGGTGTCGCGGCCGACATTTTCGAGCAGGCTTGCCTCGAGCATCGCGCCGTCGCGCTTGCCGCCGCAGAGCAGGGTCGCGCCCTTCGCCACCGCCTCCTGGATCCAGCCGTCGAGCCGTTTCGCCTCGCCCTCGGAGATCATCGGGCCGATGAAGGTGTCGCGGTGCTTGGGATCGCCGGCGACCAGGGTCCTGGTCTTCGCCACCAGCATGTCGCGGAATTCGTCATAGATTTCAGCGTGGATCAGGATGCGCTGGACGCCGATGCAGCTCTGGCCCGACTGGTAGAAGGCGCCGAAGATCACCCGCTCGAGCGCGTCGGCAAGGTCGGTGTCGCGGTCGATCACCACCGCCGCATTGCCGCCAAGCTCGAGCACGACCTTCTTCTTGCCGGCCTTGGCCTTGAGGTCCCAGCCGACGCCGGGCGAGCCGGTGAACGACAGCAGCTTCAGCCGCTCGTCCTCGGTGAACAGGTCGGCGCCGTCGCGATGCGCGGGCAGGATCGAGAAGGCGCCCTTGGGCAGATCAGTCTCGGCAAGCACCTCGCCCATGATGATCGCGCCCAGAGGCGTGCGGCTCGCCGGCTTCATCACGAACGGGCAGCCGACCGCCAACGCCGGCGCGATCTTATGGGCGGCGAGGTTGAGCGGAAAGTTGAACGGCGAAATGAAGCTGCACGGCCCGATCGGCACCCGCTTCCAGATCCCCTGATAGCCTTTGGCGCGCGGGCTGATGTCGAGCGGCTGGACCTCGCCGGTCATCCGCACCGCTTCCTCGGCGGCGATCCGGAAGGTGTCGATCAGCCGGGTGACCTCGCCCTCCGAATCCTTGATCGGCTTGCCCGCCTCGACGCAGAGCGCAAGGGCCAGCTCGTCGAAGCGCTCCTTGAAGCGATCGACACAATGCTGGAGCACCGCCTGACGGTGATAGCTCGGCAGGCGCGCCATCGGCTCGGCGGCCTCGACCGCGCCCTGGATGCCGGCGTCGATCGTCGCTGCGTCGGCCTGGGCGCAGCGAAACGCGACCTCCCCGGTATATTTGTCGGTAACCTCGAGGTCGGCATTGGGCTGCGCCGCCTCGTTGTTGAGATAGAGCGGATAGACGTCCTTCAGCTTCACCATGTCTCGCTCCGCAAAGCCCTCCCCGCGGGAGAGGGTTGGGTGAGGGCCTGCAGTTGGAGACCGGAGGTCGGGGAGCTCACCCGTCTCACCCTCACCCCAGCCCTCTCCCGCAAGCGGGAGAGGGAGTTAGAGCTTCGCGCTCAGCTCCTTGATCTCGTTGTTGAGGATGCGGTCATTGTCCGAATAATCCACCTTGCAATCGATCAGGTGGACGCCTGGCGTGTCGAGCGTGTGGCGGACCAGCTGCGAGAGATGCTCGGCGCTCTCGGCGCGGTGACCGAACGCGCCATAGGCTTCGGCATATTTGACGAAATCGGGATTGCCGAATTCGAGACCCCAATCCTTGAAGCCCATATTGGCCTGCTTCCAGCGGATCATGCCGTAACTCGAATCGTTGAGAACCAGCACGGTGATGTTGAGCTTCAGGCGGACCGCGGTCTCCATCTCCTGGCTGTTCATCATGAAGCCGCCGTCGCCGCAGATCGCCATCACCTTGCGATCGGGATAGACCATCGCCGAGGCCATCGCGGAAGGCAGGCCGGCGCCCATCGTCGCCAGCGCATTGTCGAGCAGGACGGTGTTCGCCTGCCGCGCCGGATAGTTGCGCGCGAACCAGATCTTGTAGACGCCATTGTCGAGACAGATGATCCCGTCGGCGGGCATCGCCTCGCGGACCTGCTTGACCAGGCAGGCGGGGAAGATCGGGAAGCGGGCGTCGTCGCACATCGTGGCGGTGTGCGCGACCTCCGCCTGCCGGGCCTTGAACATTCTGTCGAAATTCCAGCGGCCCGAAGGGACGATGTCCTCCTTGATCTGCCAGATCGCATTGGCGATGTCGCCGATCACCTCGATCTGCGGGAAATAGACCGGATCGACCTCGGCCGAGCGGCTCGAAATGTGGATCACCTCGGTGCCGCCCTGCTGCATGAAGAAAGGCGGCTTTTCGATCACGTCATGGCCGACATTGACGATGACGTCGGCGGCCTCGATCGCCTTGTGGCAGAAATCGCCCGACGACAGAGCGGCGCAGCCGAGGAACTTGGGATGGGTCTCGTCGATCACGCCCTTGCCCAATTGGGTGGTGATGAACGGGATGCCGGTCTTCTCGATCAGCTGGAGCAGCATCCGCCCGGTCAGCTTGCGGTTGGCGCCGGCGCCGATCACCAGAATCGGCGAGCGCGCATCCTCGAGCCGCTTCACCGCGGCGCGGACCGCCTTGGGCTCGGCCGAGGGCCGGCGGGCGAGGCTCGGCTTGATCGGCCGGCTGTCGGTCTTCTCGTCGGCGACGTCCTCGGGGAATTCGAGATGGGTGGCGCCGGGCTTCTCCTCTTCGGCGAGGCGGAAGGCCTCGCGGATCCGGCTCGGAATATTGTCGGCCGAAGCGAGCTGATGGGTATATTTGGTGATCGGCCGCATCATGTCGACGACGTCGAGGATCTGGAAGCGGCCCTGCTTCGATTTCTTGATCGGCTTCTGCCCCGTCACCATCAGGATCGGCATGCCGCCGAGCTGGGCATAAGCCGCGGCGGTGACGAAATTGGTCGCGCCCGGGCCCAGGGTCGCCATGCAGACTCCGGTCTTGCCGGTGTGGCGGCCATAAGTCGCGGCCATGAAGCCGGCGCCCTGCTCGTGGCGGGTCAGGATCAAGGCGATCTGCTTGGAACGGCTCAACGAATCGAGCATGTCCAGATTCTCTTCGCCGGGCACGCCGAAGATATATTCGACCCCCTCTTCCTCGAGGCATTGGATGAACAGGTCCGAGGCTTTGGTCATGGCGGCGGCTCCGATCGCGTCACGGGAAGCAGTTGGACAATGAAGGGAGCGAGGCGACCCGGCCGCGCCAGGCGCGTGCCCCCAGTTGAAGCCACGCTGTACCGGGGATTGTTTCGCCTGTCATCAGGCGCTTGGAAGCCGCCTTTGCGGGTTGCATGCAGAAGCCGATTCGGTCCATAGTTTACCAAGACGTCTATGACTGCTCGGGCGCGCCCGGGCGGCACGGAGGGCAGATGGGGGGCAGCCGCAGTGATCAGGTCGTCGTGTCTCCCAGACACGACTGCGAAGCGGGGGGCACTTCGCCCCTGACCACCGTCGTGGGTCTGGGCGCCATCGCGTTCATGATCGCGTTCACCCTTTTGCTGTTCCTCCGACCGATCGGGGCACCGGCGATCGCGCAGGACACCAGCGGACGAACATTCGTCGGCGTCGCCACCTGCGGCGGCACCACCTGCCACGGCCGCAGCGAGGCCGACGGTCCGGTGGTGCGGCAGGACGAGATCATGCTGTGGCAGGATCCGTCGAGCGCCGCGGGCGCGCACAGCCGCGCCCATGACGTGCTGCGCGATCCGCGCAGCCAGGTGATCGCGCAGCGGCTCGGCATCGGCGAGGCCTCGCGCGCGCCGATGTGTCTCGGCTGCCACTCGACTCCTCCGGGCACCCGCGCCAGCCGCTTCCAGGTTTCCGACGGCGTCGGCTGCGAATCATGCCACGGCGCCGCTTCGGGCTGGCTGTCGAGCCACTATGCGGTCGGCGGCACCCACGCCAACAATGTCTCGCGCGGATTGGTCGCGCTCGAGGATCCGCGCACCCGCGCCGGAATCTGCCTCGACTGCCATTTCGGCAGCGCCGATGACGGCCAGTTCGTCACCCACCGGATCATGGCCGCCGGCCATCCGCGAATCAGCTTCGAGCTCGACCTGTTCTCGACGCTCCAGGCACACCATCAGGTCGACGACGATTATCGCCGGCGCAAGGGCGCGACCCCGTCGCTCCGGATGTGGGCGATCGGCCAGGCGATGGCGCTCGATCGCTCGCTGACCCTGTTCTCCTCGCCGCGTCGCGGCACCGAAGGGATTTTCCCCGAATTCTATTTCTTCGATTGCCATTCGTGCCATCGGCGGATCTCCGACGAGGCCGATTTCCGGCCGACCGCGGTCGCCAATCCGGGCCGGCCGATCCCGTCGGGCATGCCGCCCTACAATGACGAGAACATGATCATGCTCGCTGCCGCCGCCCGCGTGGTGGCCCCCGGCGTCGCCGGGCGATTCGAGGCCAGCAGCCGCGCCTTCCATCAGGCGATGGCGCGCGACCGCGGCGCCGCGGTCGCCGCCGCCGGCAATCTGCGCACCAGCGCGCGGGCACTGGTCGACACGTTCGCCACGGCGCCGATGGGCCGGCCGCAGACCTTCGCGATCATCGACGCGATCACCAGCGAGGCGATCAGCCCGCGCTTCACCGATTATGCCGGCAGCGTGCAGGCGGTGATGGCGACCGACACCCTGTTGTCGTCGCTGGTCAGCGACGGTGCGGTGACTGCGGGCGCGGCCAATCGCATCCGCGGCGACATTAACGGGGCCTATCGCGCGGTGCGCGATCCCAATGCGTATAGTCCGGGTGATTTCCGGGCCAGCCTCGGCCGGGCGGCCGGGGCGATCCGGAGGCTTAGGTGAAACAGGGCACGTCGATTGTTGCCATTACCGCTCTGCTTCTCGCTTCCTGCGGCGGCGGTGGCGGCGGCTCGCCGGCACCCCAGCCCAAGCAGCAGGATCCGCCGGTCGGAACCGCCGTCTTTCAGACGCCGTCGCAGCAGAACCTGACCGTCGCCGACATTCAGCGAATCATCTCGCAGGGGGTCGCCGAGGCACAGGCGCAGGGTCAGCCGTCGGGCTTCATCGTCATCGACCGGGTCGGCAACGTGCTGGCCGCGTTCGTGATGAACGGCACCAATCTCACCTTACGTACGCCCGCGGCACCGAACGGCCAGAGCACCGACCTGCAGAATCTCAACCTGCCGGCGCCGGCGGCGCTGGCGGGCGGCATCTCCAAGGCGCTCACCTCATCCTATTTCTCGTCGATCGGCGCGGCTTTTTCGAGCCGCACCGCCAACGACATCGTCCAGCAGACGTTTCCGCCCTCGGCCGCGACCCAGGGCCTCGAAAGCGGTCCGCTGTTCAGCGTGCAGTTCAGCCAGCTCCCCTGCTCCGACGTCTCGGCGCGCTTCCCGAATCGGGCCGGTACCCATCGCGGACCGCTCGGCGTCGGCGCCGATCCGGGCGCCTTCCCGCTCTACAAGAATGGCGTCGTGGTCGGATCCGTCGCTGCGATCGGCGACGGCGTCTACGGGTTCGACACCGAATATCAGGACAATGACCGCAGCGTGGAGGAGACGATCGCGCTCGCCGCGACCACCGGCTTCGAGCCGGCCGCCGAGATTCGCGCAAACCGAATTTCGGTCGACGGCACGCTGCTGCGCTATTCCGACGCGACGCCCGCCGATTTCAGAAGCAATCCGGCCACGGCGCCCGGCTTCGCCACGATCAACGGCACCGCCGGCAATCTCGTCGCGATTCCCGGCTATGCCAATGCGACGATCGTCCCGGGCACCGCTTATGGCAGCGAGGAATCGGGCGTGCGCGCCGCGACCGCAGCCGAATTCAACGTTCCCGAGGCCTGGATCGTCAGCGACGGCGCGGGAAACAATCGCTATCCGGTCCGCGCGGCCACCGATGCCGCGACCGTCGGCACGACGCCGCTCTCGGCCGCCGAGGTGCGGGCGATGCTCGAGGAAGCCTTCCTGGTGCAGCGCGCGGCGCGCGCCCAGCTGCGCTACCCGCTCGACAATCGCGCGCAGAACACGATCGTCGTGGTCGATACCAACGGTGAGATTCTCGGCCTGGTTCGCGGTCCCGATGCGTTGGTCGACGCGATCGACGCGGTGCCGCAAAAGGCCCGGACCACCGCCTTCTTCTCCAGCCGGTTCGCCGCGCCCGATCTGCTCGCCAATCCGACGCCCGGCGTTGCCAATTATGTCGCGGCGGTCCGCACCTTCCTCGGCGATCCCGCCGCGCTGACCGGCGGAACGGCGTTCTCGCTGCGCGCGATCGGCAACATCTCGCGACCCTGGTTCCCCGACGGCGAGCTCGGCACGCCGCCCGGTCCGCTCTCGATTCCGATCGAGCGGTTCAACATCTTCTCGACCGGCCTGCAGTCGCGGCTGATCACCGACGACGTCCTTACCCATGTGAATTTCATCCTCGGCAACAATGCCGACGTTCCGCAGAGCTGCACCCGATCGCCGGTCGTCGCGGCAACCGGCCGCAACCGCATCGCCAACGGCATCACTCTGTTCGCCGGCGGCGTGCCGATCTATCGCGGCAACGTGCTGGTGGGCGCGATCGCCGCTTCGGGCGACGGCGACGACCAGAGCGACATGATCGCCTTTCTCGGTCTCCATAATGCAGGGATCCGACTCGGCGGCGCGATCGGCAATGCCGATCCGGCGATCCGCTCCGACCGGATCGAGATTCCGACCGGAAACACCAATACCCGCCTGCGCTTCGTGCTGTGCCCGTTCAACCCGTTCGTCGGCACGAACGAGCAGAATGTCTGCCAGGGGAAATGACGCTCTCGGCCGCCTTGTTCTCGCTGGTGACGTCGGTCGGCCCGGCGGCACTGGCGGCCACGCCGGTTGAAGCGGCGCCCAGCCCGCCGCCCGCGGCTTCGGCCGAAGCGTCGGCCGCGCCGACCCCCGAGCAGCTGCTCCTCGCGTTCCGGAGCACGATTCCGCCCGTCGTCGAGGCGAATGCGGCGCCGACCCCCGAGCAGCTGTTGTTGGCGTTTCAGGATGCGGCGCCGACCGGCGACGCGGCGCCCGCCGGCGAAGCGGCACCGGCCGCGGCGCCCCAGCCCAACGAGCGCGGCGAGCCGCCCCCGACGCCGGTCGAGCAGGAGCTGATCGACGGCCGCCGCCGCCCGGATATCGAGCGCGACCGCCCCGATCCGATCAACCAGATCAACCCCGGCGCGATCCGCTCGCCGCCGCCTGAAGCCTTTCCCGCCGATCATATCCCGGTGCCGGACCGCTGGCGGCTGATCCAGTCGCTCGGAGTGGTCCGCGAACGCTGGTGGGACCCCTATAATCAGAATACCTATAAGGGAGACCGGCCGGTCTGCCTCCCCACCGAAGAGGAGCAGGAGCGGCGCCGCGCCGCCGGCATTGCGCGCTGTGCCACGCCACGCGTCCTCGGCCTGCGGGGAGAAGACTGGTTCTTCGCCATCAACGCCGTCTCCGACACGGTGATCGAGCCGCGCAGCTTCCCGATCCCGGCGGTGCTCCAGACCTCCGAGCGTCCCGACCAGAACGACATTTTCGGGCGCAACAACAGCCTGGTCCTGTCCCAGACTCTGATCTTCAGCGCCGCCTTGATCAAGGGCTCGACCGCCTACAAGCCGCCCGATGTCGAATGGCGGATCACGCTCGCCGCCAACGCCAATTATGTCGACGTGCCCGAACGGCGCGTGCTGGACGTCCGGCCGTCGATCGGAAGCAACCGCTTCGATTATGCGCTCGGCGTCCAGGAAGCGTTCCTCGACTATCACATCCGCAACACCTCGCACCGCTTCGACTTCTTCAGCCTGAGGGTCGGCGTCCAGACCTTCCAGCTCGATTTCCGCGGCTTCCTGTTCAGCGACCAGCAGCTCGGCTTCCGCCTGTTCGGCAACCGCGACAACAATCGTTTCCAGTTCAATTTCGCCGCGATCTGGCGGCTCGAGAAGGACACCAATTCGGGGCTCAACAACATCTTCCAGACGCCGCGTTCGGACTGGATCCTGCACGCCAATGTCTATCGCCAGGACTTCCCGGTGGTGAACGTCACCAGCGAGCTGAGCCTGACCTGGAACATCAATCGCGAGCGCGACGACATCGAGGTCGACGACAACGGCTTCCCGGTCCGCCCGGCCCTGATCGGCAACCTCCGGACGCGCAACTATGACGCTTTCTACATCGGCTATAATGCCGACGGCCATATCGGTCGGCTGAACCTGTCGGGTTCGGCTTATGCGGTGTTCGGATCGGACCGCGACAACACTTTCACCGGCGAGGAGGCGCGGATCGCGGGCTATTTCGCGGCGCTCGAGCCCTCGATGGATTTCGACTGGGTGCGGGTGCGCGGCGCCGCTCTGTTCGCCAGCGGCGACGGCAATCCCTATGACAATGTCCAGCGCGGCTTCGACAACATCTTCGAAAATCCGATCTTCGCCGGCGCCGACACCTCTTATTGGGTACGCCAGACGATCCCGTTCATCGGCGGCGCGCGCGCGGTCTCGCTGAACGGGCGCAACGGCATCCTCAACAATCTCCGTTCGTCGAAGGAGCAGGGCCAGTCCAACTTCGTCAATCCCGGTACGATGCTGCTCGGGCTCGGCGCCGATTTCGACCTGATGCCGACGTTCCGCATCTCCGCCAATGTCAACCATCTCTGGTTCCACCGCACCGAGGTGCTGCAGGCGCTGCGGATGCAGGGCACGATCCGCCGCGACATTGGCTGGGATCTGAGCGCCGCGGCGATCTGGCGGCCGACCGCGATCCAGAATGTCGTGTTCCGGCTGTCGGGCGCGCTGCTCCAGCCGGGAACGGGCTTTCGCGACCTGTTCACCGACGACACGCGCGACTCGCGTTACTATTCGCTGCTGTTCAACGCGATCCTGAGCTATTGAGACGGGGGCGATGGGGATAAGCCAACTTGCCAAGCGCGCACTGCTCGGGATGGCCCTCGCCGCCTCGGCGCTGCTCGGCACGTCCCAGCTCGGCGCGTCCGAAGGCGAGAAAGCGGTGGTCCGCGACTACAGCCTGGTACGCGCCGCGCCGGCGCCGCGCACCCAGGACTGGGACGAGGCCGAGGCGAAGAGCGCCGGCTGTCAATCCTGCCACACCGAGAGCGACGCCCATACCATGCACCGCTCGCCGGCGGTGATCCTGGGCTGCACCGACTGCCATGGCGGCAACCCGCGGATCCGCGGCGATGCCAGCCTGCCGCACGACAATCCGACTTATGTGGCGGCGCGCGACCAGGCGCACGTGCTGCCGCGCTATCCGGCGACCTGGCACTGGCCGTCCTCGGCCAACCCGCAGCGGACCTACACCCTGCTCAACATCGAATCGCCGGAATATGTGCGCTTCGTCAATCCGTCCGACTATCGCGCGGTGCGCGATTCCTGCGGCGCCTGCCACATCGAGATCATCGAGGCGGCCGAACGCTCGTTGATGGCGACCGGCGCGATGCTGTGGGGCGGGGCCGCCTATAATAACGGCATCGTCCCGTTCAAGAACTACCTGTTCGGCGAGGCCTATACCCGCGAGGGCGAGCCGGCGCGGATCCAGTCGCCGATCAGCGGCCAGATCACCCCCGAGCAGCGCGCGCGCGGCGTGCTCGCCGATTTCTATCCGCTGCCGACCTGGCACGTCGTGCCGCCGGGCGACATCTTCCGCGTGTTCGAGCGCGGCGGCCGCAACATCGGCACCCAGTTCGCCGAGGTCGGCCTGCCCAACCCGACCGGATCGATCCAGCGGCTCGACGAGCCCGGCCGGCCCGACATCCGTCAGTCGAACCGGGGCCCGGGCACCGGCCTTCGCGTCTCGATCCCGATCCTCAACGTCCACAAGACCCGGCTCAACGATCCGTTCATGTGGTTCATGGGCACCAACGACCAGCAGGGCGATTATCGCCATTCCGGCTGCGCCGGCTGCCACGTCGTCTATGCCAATGACCGCGAGCCGCGGCACAGCCTCACTTATGCCCAATATGGCCGCGACGGGCAGACCGTCACCATCGATCCGACGATCCGCGACCTCACCCAGCGCAGCCATGGCGAGGAAGGCCATGCCGAGGGTGAGAGCGAAGGCGCCGAGCATGGCGGAACCGGCGAGCATGGCGGTGCCGCCGCCGAGCCCGCGGCCGACGCGCAGCCGGCCCCGGCCGACGAGAATCATGCGGCGATGCGCGAGCGCGGCCATCCGCTGCGCCATGTCTTCACCCGCGCGATCCCGACCGCGCAGTGCATGAACTGCCACATGCACCAGCCGAACATCTTCCTGAATTCCTATCTCGGCTACACGATGTGGGATTATGAATCCGACGCCGACCTGATGTGGCCGGGGCCGGAGAACCGCCTCCCCGCGCGCAACGCGCAGGAGGAGCGGCAATTCCGCAACCAGCATTATCCCAACGAGCGCGAGACCTTCGAAATCCTGAGCCGCAACCCCGAGGCGGCGTCGGTGCGCGGCCTGTGGGGCGACCCCAATTTCCTGCGCGAGGTCTACGACCGGGTGAACCCGCTCGCCCGCGCCACCCAGTTCGCCGACTATCACAGCCACGGCTGGAACTTCCGCGCCATCTTCCGCCGCGACCGTGAGGGCAATCTGCTCGACGCCGACGGCGCCATCATTCCGCCCGACGATCCCGACTCCTTCCGCCGCGAGGGCGAAGGGCTGTTCGTGCCGGTCGGCACCAATCCGGGCCGTTCGGTCCATATGATGGACATCCACGCCCAGCGCGGCCTGCAATGCGCCGATTGCCACTTCGCGCGGGATTCGCACGGCACCGGCTTCCTCGTCGGCGAGGTCGCCAACTCGATCGAGATCGGCTGCCGCGACTGCCACGGCACGGTGCGCGATTATGCCACCTTGCGCACCTCCAATGTCGCCGCGCCGCCGCGCGGCACCAATCTCGAGCTGATCCGCAACGAGGACGGCCGCCGGCGCTTCGAATGGACCGAGCGCAATGGCCGCCGGGTGCTGATCCAGCGCTCGATCGTCGATCCGAACCTCGAATGGGAAGTCAGCCAGGTCCGCGACAGTGCCGATTCCAGCCTGCCGCCCTGCGTGGCGCGGGGCGACGAGGCGACCCCGGGACCCTGCTTCAACATCCGCTCGGCGCGCGCCAAGTTGATGTCGCGCACCGGCGCCGAGACCGGCCGCTTCACCTTCGGCGCAGGCGTGCCGGACAATGAGCTTGCCCATCCCGACAGCGAGATGGCCTGCTTCACCTGCCACCTGTCCTGGACGACGAGTTGCGCCGGCTGCCACCTTCCGATCGAGGCCAACAACCGCACCACCGTTCACCATTATACCAACGAGGAGACCCGCAATTTCGCGACCTACAACCCGCAGGTCGCGCGCGACGAGATGTTCCAGCTCGGCCGCCACCAGACCAGCAAGGGCAATATCATCGCCCCGATCCGGTCGACCTCGGCGCTGATCCTGTCCTCGACCAACGTCAATCGCGAGCGGATCTACGTCCAGCAGCCGCCGATCTCGGCCTCGGGCTATTCGAGCCAGGCGTTCGCGCCGCATTTCCCGCACACCGTGCGCCGGACCGAGACCAAGAATTGCACCGACTGCCACCTTTCGGAGGCGAACGACAACAATGCGATCATGGCCCAGCTGCTGCTGCAGGGGACCAACTTCGTCAATTTCGTCGGCATGCACGCCTGGCTCGGGCTCGAAGGCGGCTTCGAGGCGGTGCGCGTGACCGAATGGGAGGAGCCGCAGGCGGTGATCGGCTCCTACCTCCACCGCTACGCCTATCCCGACTTCTACCGGGCCCATGTCGAGCGCAACAATCGCGAGCTGGTCAACTGGACGCGCGGCCGGACCTTCGACCGCAATTTGAGCGGCGAGACCCGGCATATCGAAGACTTCGTCAATGTCGCCGAAGGCACGCGCGATCCGGTGCGCTGCCTGCAGCATCGCGGCGAATATATGTATGTCGCCGAGGGCCGCGGCGGCTTCCGGGTCTACGACATCGCCAGCATCGGCAACAAAGGCATTTCGGAGCGGATCCTGACCGGCCCGTTCTCGCCGCTCGGCCACGACACACGGGTCAACTCACGCAACGCGACCTGCGTCGCGCTGCCGACCAACCAGCCGATCCGGCCCGACCGCAACGACACCATGGCGAACACCCAGCGGCCGCAGCCCGACGGGCGGACGATCAGCCTGCTCGAGGAGAATCAGGAGCAGAGGTTCCACGAAATCTACCGCTACGCCGTGGTCACCGACTCCGAGGAGGGGCTGTTCCTCGTCAACGTCGACACCATGTCCAACGGCGAGCCGCGGGACAATTTCCTTCGCCGCGCCCGCCTGGCCAACGGCGCCACGGCGTGGAACGAGAACGGCGTGCTCAACGGCGCCCGCCACATCATTCTCGCCGGCCATTTCGCTTATGTCATCGCCGATGCCGGCCTGGTCGTGATCAACCTCGACAACCCGTTGAGCCCGCAGCTGGCCAGCGTCCAGCCGCTCCGCGACGGCCGCGCCTCGGCGCTGCAATTCCGTTATCTCTGGGTTACCGACGCCGACGGTCTCAAGCTGTTCGACGTCACCAACATGGCCAGTCCGGTGCCGGTGCCGGGCGCGACCGTGCCGCTCCAGGATGCGCGGCGCGTCTATCTTGCCCGCACCTACGCTTATGTCGCGGCCAAGCAGCAGGGCCTGGCGATCATCAACGTCGCCAATCCCGAGCGCCCCGGGCCGCCGACCTTCGTCACCTTCGACGGACGGATGAACGACGTCGAGGACGTGATCGTCGCCAGCACCAACGCCGCCTTGTACGCCTATGTCGCGGACGGTCGTAACGGCCTCAAGGTGCTGCAGCTCACCTCGTTCGCGACCAGCAACCAGGTCTATGGCTTCTCGCCGCGGCCGATTCCCGAGCTGATCGCCTGGGCGCGCACCCCCTCCCCCGCGCTCGCTTTGTCCAAGGGCCTCGACCGCGATCGCGGCGTCGATGAGACCGGCGGCCAGATCGCGGTGTTCGGGCGGCTGGGCTCGCGCCCGTTCAACCGCCAGGAAATGGAGCGGCTGTTCCTCAACAGTCGGGGCATCCCCTATCGGGTCAGCGACATCGGTACGATGCAGGATTGGATCGGGCGGCGGATCGCCGGGCGCTGAGGCTCAAGCCTCAGATCCGCAAATTTTCGAGATAGCGTTGGCTGATCGCTGCGGCCTCGAGCGCGGGCCGATCGACAAAAGGCGGATCCTGCTCGACGAAATAATGTTGCAGGCCGCTCCTTCGCGCCGCGCGGAACACGCGCACCCAATCCACGACGCCGCTGCCGACCTCGGTCGCGTCCACGTGCAACTCGACGTTCGGCCGGAAGCCGGCTTTCAGGTCCTTGACGTGCAGCAGCGGATAGCGCCCGGGATAAGCGTCGAGATACGCCACCGGATCGCGGCCGGCGGCAACGAGCCAGCCAACATCCATTTCCATCTTCACCAGATCAGCGTCGGTTCCGCGGAGCAATTCGTCATAGGGCACGAAGCCGTCAAAGGCGCGGAACTCGAAATTGTGGTTATGATAGCAGAGCTGCAATCCCGCCGCGCGGCATGCCTGGCCGATGCCGTTCAGCCGGTCGATCATGTGCCGCCAGGTTTCCACCGTCAGCGGGCCGATATAATTGGCGAAAAAATCCTCGGGCCGCCCCGCGAAAGGATTCGAAAAGGGTGGGACGGGCGTCATGACGAAGCGCGCGCCCAAGATATTGGCGCCATCCAGCTGCCGCGAAATATCCGGATTCGGTCCAACGACAATAATACCGACGCTGGGGCAGGCCAGGCCAGCCTGGTCGAGCGCCGCCCGGGTCTGGGCCGCGGTGCGGCCCTGCGGCGGCGCCATTTCGATTTCGCGGTAGCCAATCTCGGCCAGGCGGGCGAGCGTGCCCTGAAAATCACGCTCCAGTTCCGCGGAAACGGCAAAAGCCTGGATGCCGATGGGCAGGCCCAGCGGCGCCGAAGACAGACGAGGATTGCCGGCACAGCCGGCGATGAAAAGACCGGCGGACGCGCCAGCCAGAACCTCTCTGCGCGATGGGTTCACGGCTCTAGCGCCCCCTTTTCTCTTCGATCAGCATCCGCACCAGCGGCTGCATCCTCTCGGTGTAACGCGCAAGTACTTCATGATCGCCGGCAGTGGCGAAATGACTGAGCAGCTGGCCGCCTTCCCAGAGATGGAGCGCGTAACATGGTGGGCCGGCGATGATCATCGGCCGCTCGTCGGGCGCCTCCGGGTCGATCGGGCTGAGCTCGAGCGCGACCTGCGGCGCGGTCGATGGGCAGACGATGACGGCGGTGCCGGCCCAGCGGCTGACGATCGGCCGGTGGACATGGCCGGAGACCATCGCGACAATATTGTCATGCGCCTCCACCACCGCGCCCAGCCGCACGATCCAGTCGGCGCCGGGCGCGTCGGTCAGCCAGGGAATCCCGGTTGGAACCGGCGGATGGTGGAGTGCGATCAGAGTCGGCTTCTCGGCCGCTTCGCCGAGCCGCGCGCCCAGCCAGGCGGCCCGGGCCTCGCAGAACGCGCCGCCGTGCCGCCCGGCCTCAAGCGTGTCGAGCACGATGATCCTCAATGGCCCATCATCGACGACATATTGGATGAAGCCCTCGGCGGTCGGCACGTCGGGGAAGTGGGCCTGGAATCCGGCCCGGCTGTCATGATTGCCCATCACCGGCAGCACCGGGAACGGCAGATCCGCGATCGCGCTCTGATAGCTGCGATAGGCTTCGTCTTCGTCGCCATTTTCAGCGATGTCGCCGGTAACGAGCAGCAGATCGGGGCGCGGATCGAGCGCGCAGAGCGTGCGCAAGGTGCGGTCGAGCCGCTGCCGATTCTGTTCGTCCGGGTCGTTCGGATCGAAGCCTAGATGAAGATCGGTGATCTGGGCGACCAGCATCCGCGCACTCGCGCCCCCGTCACGGAGCGGGAGTAGGCGATGCCGGTTGCGGCTCGGTGCGGATCACCGTCGTCGTCCAGCGCCGTCCCCGCACCTGCTGCCGGAGCAGCATGGCCGGGACGCCCTCGTCCATATGGAAATCGTGGCACATCGCACAGCCCGAGGCGACCGGCAGGCTGGTGCTCTCGCCGCCATGGCAGTCACGGCAGCTCGCCACATTGGGCAGCAGCAAGTCGCCCGAATCCGACGACGCATTGGCGCGGTGGCAGCTGAGGCAGCTTTGCGAGCCTTCGATCTGCGGCTGGCCGGGCCGCTGGACGATCTGGTGGGCGCGGTGATCGAACCAGCCGTGCAGCATGTAGCGGGTCGGGAAGGCGACCGGCCGGATGCCGAAGTTCAGCGTCCCCGCGGCTGCCGGCAGGACCTGGTGGCATTCGAAGCACGCGCCGCCCGGCGAGAACACCGCGCGCACCGCCGAATTGGCGCGCCCGCCGGCGCTCGCCCGAGCCTGGGCGAACTGGACCGCGGCGCGGACCTGATTGACGTCGCCCGGCCGGGCGCGTGGCCCGCTGTCGAGAATTGCCGGCCGCTCGCGGCCGCCAGTGCGGTAGAAAGAGAGGATGTCGGCGACGACCTGCCGCGGCTCGCCGTGGCGCAAGGTGCGGACGGTGCCGCCGATCGCCTCGAAGGCGAGGCTGTGGCACATGCCGCAATCGGCTTCCATGTCGACCGGCTGGAAGCGAATCCCGTCGGGGGTCGGCACGTGGCAGTCGCGGCATTCGAGCTGCTCGCCGAAGCCGTAGCGCGGGCCGAGCCGCCGGCCCATCTGGGCGACGCCGCCGCGCGGATCGAGATGGAGCGCGTGCGGGAATTTGAGGTTGCTCGCCTCGCGCGGATTGCGGTTGAGCGCGACCCGCTGCATCCGCGGCTGCTGATCGTCCCAGCGGACCAGCACCGACGGCTGGAATTCGGGGTGCAGGTCCGCGAAGTCGGCGGCGTTGCCGAGTTGGGTGTCCGGCAGCTGGGCGCGCAGATCGCTATGGCAATCGGCGCAGAATTGCTGCCGCGTCGGCGCCATTTGCTGCGGGCCTTCATGCTCGGTGTGGCAATCGACGCAGCGGCCCGGCTGCTGGCCGAAGGTCTGCATGATGCTGAGCTGGGCGCGGCGGAAGAAACCGACGTCGCCGCGCGCCTGCGCCAGCCGGGTGAGATCGGCATGGTCGTGGACCTGGGTGTGGCAAGACTTGCAGGCTTCGTCGCGGACCGAGACGAACGGCTGGACGTGACAGGCCTCGCAATTCCCTTGCAGCGAAGCGTGGCTCAGCGACAGCGCGCCGCTGCTCCACATGCGGTCGGCATGGAAGCCGGTCTGCGCGGTCTCGGTCCCGCCGTTGCGCTGCGAATAGAAGGACATGATCGGCCACACCAGGAACAGGCCGAGCACCGCCAGGCCGAGCACCCAGGCGACAGCGCGCTTGCCGGGAAGCACGGTGGACAGCGCAAAGCGGCGGGTGTCGAACCGGTCCTCGGCCTCGTCGGCATCGACCCGGGCGATGTCGAGCGCGACGTCGTCCGATCCCATTTCCTTGGCGAGCACCCGAAGCACGAACGGGCCGACCCGGACCGTGCCGCCGGTCGCCAGATCGATCTGGCCGAACTGGGTCGTCACGCCGTCGATCTCGACCGTCAGGCCGGCCTCGGCCGAGACGCCGAGCGTGCCCGCCGACAATTGCTCGAGCGTCGCGTGGTGAAGCGCGACCGCGAGATCATTCAATCGGATATCGCATTCGGGATCGCGGCCGACCTTCAAGAGATCGTCACGGACCCGCGACGTGCGAACGATTTCGCGCCCGTCAGCGCTGACGCTGATATTCCTTAGGAGGAATGCCATCCCGACTACCCCCCTACCAGTAGAAGAAGACGCTGACGATATGCGCGAACAGCGCGACGATAAGCACGAAGGTCATCGGAATGTGGACGTACAGCCACACTTCGAGCAGCGCCCGCCGCTGGATATAGCCGCGCAGGCGCTGGAGCGCCGCCGCTTTCTTCTCGAGCAGGCCGACGATCTGCTCCATGGCCGGCTGCAGCTTGCCCGGCGTTTCATCGAGCCGCTCGCGCATGTAGCGCAGGGCGGCGCGGTTGCCGCAGCGCGGATAGTTGCCCGAGAGCCGCCGCCAGACGCCGCCGCCGAACGGATCCTCGCCGAGCGAGCCGAGCACCACCGCGCTGTCATCGTCGGACAAGGGCTGGGCCGAGATCTGGATCTGCTTGTCGAGGCTGTTGACCGCGTCGATCATCTGCGGGCCGGTCATTTCCGAGCGGCTGTCGCTCAGGCCCTGCGGCAACATGCCGTAGACGGTGATGCCATAGGCGCCCGACAGGATGACGATCATCATCAGCACATAAGCGAGGGTGTGGACGTTCCAGCCGAACTGGAAGCCGGTATGGAGGGTGCCGATCACGATCAAGGCGAGGCCGAGATAGACATGGGCCGAGGTCCACGCCTTGAGCGACCAGCGCCCGCGGGTCATCGCGCGCTTGCGGATGCCGAGCAGCGACAGCCAGACGATCAAGGCGGCGCCGAGCGTGCCGAGCGTATAGCCGAGCCAGGAACCGCCATTGTGCCGCGGCTGCACGTCGACCAGCATGTAGACGAGCAGGATCAGGAGCGAGAGAAAGAACCCGATCTTGAGCCAGCGAAATTGGCGATAGCGCAGGAAGCTCTCATGAGCCGCCGCGTCCAGTTCCCCCCTTGCGATCCCCCTGCTTGCCACCCTGTCTAGCCCCCCTGTCCCATCCTAGCCACGGTTAGGAACTCTTCCGGCGACACCCGGATCGCCGCACCCGTCGGACAAGCACGTACACATGCAGGTCCGCCCTCGATACCCGAACACATATCGCATTTGATCGCTTTTTTGGGCGTTTCCGAGCTGACCTTGCCCTCGGTCCACTTCTTGTCCGGCTCGCCCGGCCCTGGTCCGCTGCCGAAGAACAGCCATTTCAACAGGTTGGGCTTGGGCGGCGGCGGTTTGGCCATGCGGATCACGCCATAGGGGCAGTTGCGCTGGCAATTGCCGCAGCCGATGCAGGTGTCGTTGATATAGACCTCGCCGTCCGGCCCGCGGTTGAGGGCGTTGGGCGGGCAATCGGCCATGCAATGCGGATGCTCGCAGTGGCGACAGCTGGTCGGCACGTGGAGGTGGGCGTAGGTACGCCCGGCCTCGCGGTTGAGCCGCGACAGGCCCTCATGGCTGTCGGCGCAGGCACGCTCGCAATTGTCGCAGCCGATGCAGAGCTTCTCGTCGATCAGCAGCACGTCGGTCGCCTCGCCGATGCCGTTGTCGACGAGGAAGCCGGCGACCGAGGAATACATGTCGACGACGCTGCCGAAGCCGTCCTTGCGCGCTTCGATGAAGCTGGTCAGCTCCTGGCGCGACGACATGTCCTGGCGGAAGCTATTCAGCAATTCGGGCTTGCGCTTGAGCAGCCGGCGGAAGGCGTCGCCGTCGAGCTTGATCACTTCCGATTTGATCGCGGCGCGCACCGTTGCGGTGCGCCGCCCGCCGTCGACCAGCGCCATCTCGCCGACATAGGAGCCGGCGGGCAGATAAGAGAGGAAGACCGGCTTGCCGCCGATGCTCTTCTCGACCACCATCGAGCCCTGGCGGATGACGAAGATGTCGTAATTTTCCTCGCCTTCGTTGATGATCGTCTGGCCGGCGCGGATCTCCTGAATCTCGGCCGTCTCGAGCACCTCGCGCAGATCCTCCGAGACGATCGATCCGAACATCTGGAGGAGCTGGCGCTCGGTCGCGATCCTGGTGATCTCGCGCTTGGCGGCCGAATTGGTCGCCATCAGCTTCAGCGCCGCGTTGCGTGGAATCTCGATCACGATCGCGCCCTCGGCGGTGCGCACGGTGGCGCCCCGCTTGCGGCCCGAGATCAGCCCGACCTCGCCGACGATCGAGCCGCGCGGAATCGACACCGTCTTTGACGGATCGTTGGCGTCGACCTCGACCAGCACCGATCCATCGGCGATCGCGTAGAGCGACGCGCCCGGCTCGTTGCGGTTGAACAGAACGTCCCCGGCGCGATAGGCGCGCGGCTCGGAATCGAGCATGAACTCGCGCATCTGGAGCATCGACAGCTCGTTGAGGATCGTCACCCGGCGCCGCAGGAAAGCGAGCCATTCGGTGACGCTGCGCGCGCCCGGCAGCACGCTGAACCTTTGCTCGAGGATCGGTTCGTCGGCAGGCTTGAGCTCGATATTGCCGTTGATGAACTCGATGACGTCATAGCCCTGGTTCATGCAATGCTTGATCAGCGGATAGCCGGCCAGGGCGCCGATCACGTAGATGCCGGCGACATCGGTCTCGAACTCGGGCGACAAAGCGGGATAAGCGTCGCGGTCCTCGCTGGTGAAGGTGATCCCGCATTCCTCGACGAACTTGCGCGGCGGCGACGAACCCATCCGGGCGATGATCCGGTCGCACCTTATCTTCTGCTCGCCGTCGCGGGTCTCGACCGTCAGCCAGGACGGCTCGATCTTGCTCGGCGAGGTCTCGCACATGACGTTGACCCGCCCGGCGCGCCCCGCCTCGGTCAAGAGGTCGACATTGGCCTGCTTGGCGCGGGCGAATTCGGGGCTGCGGTTGAGGATCGTGACGGTATTGGCCTGCGCCGGATCGGCGGCGAGGCCGAGCGCATTCTCGATGCCGGCGTCGCCCGATCCGATCACGGTGATATGCTCGTCGATATATTCGCCGGGATCGTCGAGCTGGTATTGGACGTGCGGCAGCTCGGCGCCGTCGCAGCGCATCTTGTTCGGATTGCCCTGGGTGCCGATGCTCAGGATCACATTTTCGGTCTTGATCTCCTCGCCATTGGTGAGGGTGACCGTGAAATCGCCTTTCGCGCCCTTGATCGCCTTGACCTCGGCGTTGAGGCGGACGCTGACCTTCTGCTCCTCGGCCTGCTTGTCCCAGGTGCCGAGCACCTTCTCGCGCTTGCCGGCCTCGAAATCGAAATCCGAGCGCAGCACCAGCTGGCTCGGCGTCGCCATGACATGCTTGCCTTTCTGATACTTATAGATCGTATCGGAAAGGTGGTCGGTCTTTTCGAGGAGGACGTGACTGAGACCCAATTGGGCGGCACGCGCGGCGGCGCTTAGACCTGCCGGGCCCGATCCGACAATGACAATCTTGAAAGCGGACGCCACCTGATCTCCACTCCCCCAAGCCTGACGCTTGAAGCCGCATGTCGCCAGGACCCGCGCGCACGCACGCCAGCCTTTTCAGTCTAGCAGCTTCTTTGAGAGACGCCAGACTTGACGTTGTCTTTTTTGGCGTAATGATCGCCGACCGATGGCATCCCCAACCGAACCCGCGCGGCGCTTTTCCGCCGCCACGCTCGCCCTCGTCGTCGCCGGCCTGCTTGCCCTCGCCGCGATCGCGATCGCCTTGTTCCGCTCGGACGACCGCGCCGGCGAAGCGCCCGCGCCGGTCAACGCCATGGCGGCGGCCGCGGCGCCCAGCCTCGACGCGATGATCGCCCAGATGCGCGAGCGGCTGCGCCAGGATCCCGACAATCACGAAGGCTGGCACATGCTCGGGCTGGCCTATCGCGAGAATGGCAATTTCGCCGAGGCCGAGCAGGCGTTCCGGCGGGCGATGGAGCTGTCGCCGCAGAACGCCGATTACACCGCTTATCTCGCCGAGGCGCTGCTGCTGCGCGGCGGCGGGGCGGCGATTCCGCCCGAGGCCGAGCGGCTGTTCCGCCGCACTCTCGAGCTCCAGCCCGGCAATCCGCAGGCGCGTTACTATCTCGCGACCCTGCGCGATCAGCGCGGCGACCATCGCGGTGCGATCGACGAACTCGTCGCCCTGCTGCGCGAAGCCCCGGCCGATGCGCCCTGGGAGCCGCAGGTGCGCAGCGCGGTGACAACCATCGCTCAGCAGCATCATATCAACATCGAGGGCCGGCTGCCGCCGCCGCGGCAAGCCGCGACGGCGACCGCGACCGCCGCTATCCCCGGTCCGACCCGGCAGCAGATGGAGGCGGCGAGCGCGATCCCGCCGAGCCAGCAGGATCAGATGGTGCGCGGCATGGTCGATCGCCTCGCCGCGCGCCTCCGGCAGAATCCGCGCGACGCGGAAGGATGGATCCGGCTGATGCGGTCGCGAATGGTGCTCAATGATCGGCCGGGGGCGAGCGAAGCGCTCCGCTCTGCGCTCGCGGCATTCAGCAGCGACGCGGCGACGCAAAGGCAGATCCGCACCGCCGCGGAGCAGCTCGGCGTGCCGAGCACATGAGGCAGCGGCCGCGGGCTTCGAGCGGCGCGGCCGATCGGCCTTCAGCAACAACGAACCTTAGGAAATCCGTACCGCCTCGACCCGCCGGTTCATCCGATCCGACGCGCGGCGGCCGGGCAGCGGCCGATCGAAGCCGTAGCCGCGAACCTCGAGCCGCCCCTGGGCGACGCCCTGGCTCATCAGATAGTCGGCGACCGCCTGGGCGCGGCGCTGCGACAGGTTGACATTGGTCGCGCGGCTGCCCGCGCTATCGGTATGGCCCTCGATCCGGAAGCGCATCGTCGAAAGCTGCGGACGCTGCAGCGCCTGAGCGAAGGCGCGAACCTCGGCCTGCGCTGCCGAGGACAGATTCGACGAGCCGGCGGGGAAAGCCAGCCGCAGATTGACCCGGCCTGGTTGCGCGGTCGCGGGCCGCGGCCGCGCCGGGCGCGCGGCGATTTGGGTCTGCTTGGGCGTGGTTCGCGCCGTGCCGCTGTTCGGTCGCGCCAGCGAGAAGCCGCGGGTCGCGGAAACCCTAGGCCCGCTCTGGGTTTGGGCGCCCTGATCGCCTTGATCGCCGGCCTCGGCGCAATCGCCGGTCAGCGCGCAGACATATTCATCGGGGCTGCTCGCATTTTCCTGCGAGAGTGCCGCATAAGGAGCGGCGACCATGCCGCAGACCAGAAGAGTTAGACCGAACTTGCGCATAATGCCTCCTTGAAGGGCCTGCTTTCGGAAAAGAAACGAACTACTCCAGATCATGGCAAGCGGCAAGGCGATCACCCACCCCGCAACTCATGTCGACGCGCCTCTAGCGCGGCTTTTCTGAACATTGTCGGACTCAAACGACCCTGCTAATTTCGGTCCGTTGCGGGGCCGGCCCCCGTTCCGCCGTTCCACCGGGACGGCGCTGAGCTGAGACTGGCGAGGGTTGATCGAGCGCATGATTCTGGTCCTGGCGATCCGCAATGCCGAAGCCGTCACCGAGGAGGTGATCCCGCAATTCGCGATTCCCGGCGACGCCGCGCTGATCGGCCGCTCCAAGAATTGCGACTGGAGCCTGCCCGACGCGAGCAACGTCATTTCCTCGCGCCATGTCGAGATTCGCCGCGAGGGCGATCATTATCTCCTGACCGACATCAGCACCAACGGCACCTATCTCAACGACGCCGTCGAGCGGATGGCCGGCCCGCACCAGATCCGGGAGGGCGACGTGTTCGTGGTCGGCCATTATGAGCTGGCCGCCTCCTTCGTCGAACCGGCGCCGGAGCCGGTATCCGAGCCGGAGCCTGCTGCCGTCGCGCCGGAGCCTGTTGCCGCCCCCGAGCCCGCCCCCGCACCCGAGCCGCCGCCCGAGCCCGAGCCCGTTGCCGCGCCCGAATCGCCGCCCGAACGCACCCCCGAACCGCCGCCGGGTCGCGAATCACCTCCCGCACGCGCCGCCGAGCCGCCGCCAGGCCGGGAACCGCCGCCGGGTCGCGTGCCCGAACCGCCGCCCGGGCGTGAGCCGCCGCCCGGACGTGAGCCCCCGCCGGGCCGCGTGGCCGAACCGCCGCCCACCGCCGAAGCACCCCCTGCCGCGCCCGAGCCGTCACCCGCGCCAGCGCCGCCGCCGGCGCCGGAACCCGCCGCGGCTGTCCCTGCCGCCGAACCCGCGGAGGCCGCGGAAGCGCCGGTCGAGGCCGGCGAAGAGGAGCGCCCGCCCGAAAATGTGACGGTGATGTGGGACTCGCTCGCCGACAGCAACAAGGTCGACTGGGCGCGCGGCGGCTTCGGGGTGAAGGACGAAGCGTCCGCGTCGCCGGCCGGTGACGCCGCCAGCATTGAGGATATGGTGCGGGCGCTGCTCGCCTCGATCGCCTTGACCGAGAAGGAGGTCGAGGCCTCGCCCGAGCTCGTCCGCCGTGCCGGCTCGCTGCTCAGGCGGCTGGTCTCGGGCCTGCTGGTGATGGTCGAGGCGCGCGCCCGCGCCAAGGCGCAGATGGGCGCCGAGGCGACCGCGCTGCAGCTCGACGGCAACAATCCGCTCAAATTCGCGCGCTCGCCCGAGGCGGCGCTCGCTCAATTGCTCAACCCGCCGGCCTCCGGCTTCATGGACGCCGACAAGGCGGTCGAGGACGCCTATCTCGACCTCCAGTCGCACCAGGTCGCGACGCTCCAGGCGATCCCCGGCGCGCTCCGCGCGACCCTCGAACGCTTCTCGCCCGGATCGATCCGCCGCCGCGCCGCCAAAGCGGGGGTGCTGGCGCGGATCATGCCGTCGCTCCAGGACGCCGCGCTGTGGCGCAATTACGAGCGCGAATATGTCAAGGTGAAGAACGAGTCCGACGAAGCCTTCATGGAGGTCTTCGCCAAACAGTTCCGCAAGGCCTACGAGAAGCAGCTGCGCGAGGGCCTTGGCTAGGAACCCGCCGCTGGCCGCCCGGCACAATCGCTATTCGGTCTTGTCGTCGTCGCCTTCGGGCGGGGGAGGCTCGCCCTCATTGGTGCGGTTGACCGACTGGAACCAGACCATCTCGGCCCGCCAATTGCCCTGCGCCGCGGCGCTGAGGAACTGCTGCTGCCAATCGGGACCGCGGCTGCCGACCGGGGGCGCCGCCACGTCGGGCGGGAACGGGCCGCGGCCGGTGAGCATGATGATCCCGGACCAGCCTTCATGGTCGAGGTCGATGTTGAGCCGGTAGCGGTCCCCGCCATCATTGGCGATCGGCCGGCCGTCGACCGATTGGGCGAGCACCGCCTCGAAGTCGGAACGACTCGGAATCAAAGTCGCGATCGCGCCCGACGGCTCGATGCCGAGAATCGCGAAATCGAGGCTCGGATTGCCGAAATTGAAGTTGATGACCGCGTTCGCCGCCTCCTCACCCGCATAAGGCGAGCCGGGCGGCTGCATCACCATCTCGAACCGCGGCTGGCCGACCGACAGATGATAATCGGACGACGCGCGGATCTGGCGATAGGTGTCAAGCGCGGCGCAGCCGCCGGCATTGATCGGCGCGACGTCGCCGAAATCGAGCCGGGCGTTCTGGACCCCGGCGGCGCCGAGCGCCCGCGCCACTTCGGCCTGCGCCGCATCGGCGTCGCCGGCGACGCCGCGCATCGCGACCATGACTCCATCGCCGCTGGCCTGGATCGAGCCGATGTCGAGCCAGGTGCAGGTGACCGACGGCAGCACCGAATTGATCGCGTTGCGCGCCGCGGCCGTCGGATCGTCCGGCGGAGCCGGGATTGACGGCCCCGGGCCCGGCACGGGCGCCGGCTCCTCGCCGCCGCGATTCATCATGAACCAGCCGCCAGCCGCAGCAAGCGCCAGCGCGCCGGCGACGACGCCGCCGACGATCAGCCCCTTGGGCGCGCCGCCGCCGCCCGGCGTCGAGGTGTCGCCCGGCGCCGGACCTGGCGGCGGCGGCGCGGCGGGCACCGGAGCGCCGCCGGCCATCGCGACCACCTCGTCCATCGAGCGCAGCCGATCCTTGGGATCGGGACGGAGCATCGCCTCGAGCAGCGGCCGCAGCCGATCGGGCAGGCCGGTGAGATCCGGGCCCTTGCGCCTCTTGTCGATCGCGTCGACCAGCGACCCGCTCATATTGACGTTCTTGCCCTGCGCGACCGCGAGGATCACCAAAGCGAGGCTGTAGACGTCGGTCCATGGGCCGACATCGCGGCCATAATCGCCGAGCTGCTCGGGCGCGACATAGTTGAGCTTGCCGGCGAAACCGTCGCCGACGATGGTCGCGGCGCTGGCGTCGAGATCCTTGGCGATGCCGAAATCGATGATCTTCGCCTGGTGGACGTCGCCGTTGGGGAGCAAGACGTTGTCGGGCGACATGTCGCGGTGGATGGCGCCGAGCTTGTGCGCAGCGCCAAGGCCCGAGGCGAGCCGGCGCAGCAGGCCGAGCAGCTCGTCGGGCGAGCGCTCGACCTTGCCGAGCATGTCGGCCAGCTCGACGCCCTCGATGAATTCGGTGACGATATAGAGCACGCCGAGCTGCGGCTCCTGGGCAAGCACCCGATAGGAAACCAGCGCCTCGTGCTGCAGCTTGGTCAGGGTCCGCGCTTCCTTGCGGAACATCGCGACCACCTTCTCGTCGGCGGCCAGAGCCGGCAGCATGACTTTGATCGCCACCCGCTCGTCGGTGTTGACATTGGCGCCTTCGAACACTTCGCCCATGCCGCCGCGGGCGAGGAAGCGCTTGACCTCGAAAATATGATTGAGGACGTCGCCGACCTGGATCGCCTTGGCCTCGCGGGCGACGAAATTGGCCTGGGTCGCCCCAGCGCTGGTGACCTTGTCCGCGGCCTCGCCTTCGGTTGCGGCCGGGGTCGCCTCCGCCGACGCCGCTGCTTCGGACGCGGCGGGTGCCTCGGGCTCGGCAGCCGGGGGCTCGACGGCCGCCGGCGCTTCCGGCTCGACCGCAGGAGACTCGGCCGCGGCCGGAGCTTCGGCCTCGGCGGCCGGCGGCTCTGCCGCGGCTTCGACGGGCGCGGGCGCGCCGGGCGCCTCGGTCTGGCCGCTCGGCACGAACACCGTCCGCTCTTCTCCGCCCTCGGGCGGCTTCTTGCTCTTCTTCTTGTCGTCGCTCATGACTTCACCGACTCTGGAAGGGTGAGGAGGGTGGGCTCGCTGGCCCACACCGCGATAACCGTGACATTGTCGGGCGCTCCGTTGGCGAGGGTGAGCTCGACCAGCTCCTCCGAGACCCGATCGGGCGAGCCGCGGGCGAGCAAACGGGTGATATCGGCCTCCTCGACATAGCCGTGGAGGCCGTCGCTGCACAGCAGGAAGACGTCGCCGGTCTTGATCGTGCCGGTTGCCCGGTCGACCTCGATCTCCTCGCGCACGCCGACCGCGCGCGACAGGATATGGCCCATCGGGTGGCCGACCGCGTCCTCGGGACGCATGATCCCGCGATCGACCATCTCCTGGACCTGGGTATGATCGCGGCTCAACTGGCGGAGCGTGCCGTCGCGCAGCAGATAGGCGCGGCTGTCGCCGACCCAGAGCACCGCGAAGCGATCCTCCTGGACCAGCAGGGTGACGATCGTCGAGCCCATCTGCCGGTGGCGCTTGCGCGCCTCGACCAGAATCGACCGATTGGCCTTTTCGATCGCTTCTTCGACAGCATCGCCGGCGGCGTCGAAATTGCGCGGCAGCTCGATCGCGTCGATCTTCTCGACCAGCTTGGCCGAGGCCCATTCGCCGCCCTCATGGCCGCCCATGCCATCGGCGACCGCCCACAAGCCGAGGCTCTGTTTGGCGCAATAGCTGTCTTCATTATGGTCGCGAACCCGCCCCTCATGGGTCTTGGCCCCGCTTTCGATCCTGAACGGCACGAAGTTCATGCGCACGGTCCGGGCGTCGCGCTCATGCACGGCTGGGTCCCGATCGGCATGACGTCCCCCTCGTCGGCATGGCGGCATCTAAGCACAGCTTCGCCCGCCGATAAAGCGCCTCTTCCTTCGTCCCCTGGGCTCGGTTAAGAATGTGGTCCCTTTCCTCAACGACATGGGATCGCAGATGAAGCTCCTGACGACCGCCCTTGCCGGCGCCAGCCTGCTCGCCCTTGCGGCGTGCAACCAGAGCGCGGGCAATAACAGCAGCACCGGCAACGAGGCGGCTCCGGCCGCAAATGCCGCCGCCCCGGCCGAAAACGCCACAGCGCCGGCGACCGGCGATGCCGCCGCCCCGGCCGGCGACAAGCCCGCGGACGGCGCCACCGAAGCCGCGCCCGAAGCGCCGCCCGCCGACGGCGCGCCGCCTGCGGAAGCGAGCGGCGGCGACAAGCCCGAATAATCGCCCGGCGCAGCGGGCCGACTCGGCGCGTGCCCGGTCGGCCGAGCGCTGCGGCGCTTGCTTGACAGCATGGCGGCGTGCCCCATATGCGGCGTCGCTCGCACCGCGCGCGGCCCCTTCGTCTAGCGGTCTAGGACGTCGCCCTCTCACGGCGAAAACACGGGTTCGAGTCCCGTAGGGGTCACCAGCAAAATCAATAACTTAGCCGGAAAATTTCGTTGCGGAAACGAAACCGTCAAACTTTCGTCAAACCGACGCTTTGGAACAAAGACGGATTCTGACGGACAAGAATCGAGTCGTCGGGCGCCTCGCGGCGCTGCCAAACGGAGCTTGCCGGCGGTCTTGCGAGGCGGAGCGTGGGCGCGATTCGCGCCAGCTCGATTTCTCTCGCTTTGAGCTCCGAAAGGTTGAAGTCGCATCGAGGGCGCAGGAGACCGGGCAAATGGCATTTCCAATCGAGCCTCTTGACGGGCATCTCGACGATCGCGGCCTGTTCGTCGTGCAGGATCCCGAGCTGCGGGCGCGCGTGCTGCCGCTCTTCCGCTTCGACCCCCGCAATCCGCGGGAACGTCCCGAGGGCCATGGCACGACCTTCCGAATCGACCTCTGGTCGCGATGCCTGACCGCCTGGCATGTGGTCGAGGATTTATTGCTCCCAGGTCCCGGCGACGGAATGACTCTGACGCTGCGCGACGACATGCGCCTGTCGGCGCTTCAGATCGGCGAGCAAGGTTATGGGCGGCTGCCGATCCCGGACGGAAGCTGGTTCCCGATCCGCGAGGCCTACAGCCTCCACCGGGTCGAGCAGCGGCCCTTCCAGCCGCCGATCCTGCGCAACCTGATCGAGCTGATGGTGCTGCGCATCCGCCAGCGCGCCCATGGCGAGGGCACGCCCTTTCTGCCGCTCGACCTCAGCGGCTGGCGCCCCCGGGGTCGGCGAGCGCGTCCTGGCGCTCGGTTATGCGGACCTGGATCGGCCACGCGGGCAAGAAGATGCCGGTCGTCCGTTCCGGCAGCACCTCTGGGGTTCGCTGGCCCCGATCAGGCATATCGAGCCGGCGGATGGCGAACGCGCGCGGCCATGGCCGCTGCTGCGCGTCGATGCCGACTGGCCGGCCGGGATGAGCGGCGGTCCCGTCTTCAACGAAGCGGGTCATGTGATCGGCGTGGTCAGCGCCGGCTTCAAGGGCGAAGGCGGCGCCACCGCGACCTATTTCTCGGGCTGGGACATGCCGGAGCGGATCCTCGGCTCGATCGACCGGAGCAATCCCGGTCGCTTTCGCTGCTTCGGAGTCTTCGACCTAGAGCATCGTGCGTTTAATTTGACGCATAGCCTGCGGCTTTGAGGTAGTTCCAGCATTCTTTCGGCGAGTAGAGGTCGCAGATGTCGCCGACGGCTCGCCAGAGGGCGTCGAGAGTT
>Ga0187894_10000240_pt1 | contig 74202 bp, 70 predicted proteins | sample GBC1701081metaG_FD_136650 | JGI IMG/M metagenome (GOLD analysis project Ga0187894, IMG submission 136650) | White microbial mat communities from a lava cave in the Kipuka Kanohina Cave System on the Island of Hawaii, USA - GBC170108-1 metaG ... | reverse complement strand
TCCGATGCCACTGCTTGTCGCTCAGCCAAAATAGGTTCCTGCTCATGATCCCAATCCCTCTTCCAAAAACGAATCAGGATTGTATTGTCAGCAAAGAAAATTAATGAGTTTTGACCCTAGTTCATCCGAGCGGAAGTCTTGACTCTGCTTGGGGCGCGGAGATTTAAGGAGTCGAATCGGCTGTGTTGTGGCAAGACGAATCCGGAGCTGGAACAGGAGGTTGCGATGCCCCTACTGGCCGCCGATCCGGTGACGGTCTTACCCGAGCAGCGCGAAGCGCTGGAACAACTGGTCCGAACCCATTCGACACCGCAGCAACTCGCCCTGCGCGCTCGCATTGTGGTGCAGGCAGCCGATGGCGTGGGCGTGCGTGCGAGCGCCCGCGAACTCGGCGTCTGGCCCAAGACAGTCCGGTATTGGCGCAAGCGGTGGCAGAATACGGCGGACCGGCAATCGATCCCCGAGCGGCTGACCGATGCGCCGCGCTCGGGAGCGCCAGCGACGTTCACACCCGAGCAGATCTGCGCTCTGGTTGCGATGACATGCGAGAAGCCGTCAGAAAGCGAACGGCCCATCAGCCATTGGAGCCAGCGCGAGATTGCCGACGAAGCCATGCGCCGGGGCCTCATTCCAAGCATCTCGCAGCGCTCGGTGGGGCGGTTTTTAAAAAAGAGGCCGACCTCAAGCCGCATCGCATCCGCTACTGGCTGACCCCGAAGCCCGATCCCGCCTTTGATGCCAAGTGCGCAGACATCTGCGCGGTCTACAAAGCCGCGGCCATCCCCGATCCTACCCATCGCACCATCTCCATCGACGAGATGACCGGCATCCAGGCCCTCGAGCGCATCGCGCCGGGACTGCCGATGACACTGGGCAAGGTCGAGCGGCGTGAGTTCGAGTATCGCCGCCATGGCACTCAGACCCTGATTGCGGCCTTCGATGTCGCTACCGGCAAGGTCGAAGGCGTGATCGGCAATAGCCGGACCGAAAGGGATTTTGCCCGCTTTCTGCGCCGCTTGCTGAGCAACGCCACTCCCGACACCCGGTGGGATATCGTCTGCGACAATCTCAATATCCACCTTTCCGAGGCCGTCGTCCGGCTGGTGACTCGCCACTGCAGGCTCAAGGAAAAGCTCGGCGTCAAGGGCAAGTCCGGCGTGCTCGCTTCCAGGGGTACCCGCGCCGCCTTCTTGTGTCAGCCAGAGCATCGCGTCACCTTCCACTTCACCCCCAGACATGCCTCGTGGCTCAACCAGGTCGAAATCTGGTTCTCCATCCTGGTCCGAAAGCTCCTTCGTCGAGGCAGCTTCAACAGCAAGAAAACGCTGCGCACCCAGATCGAACGGTTTATCGCGTACTTCAACCGAACCATGGCAAAGCCCTTCAGATGGACAATGCAAGCAAAACCTCTCACTGGTTAAACCAAAATGAGCCCCTCATTTCCGCTCGGATGTACTAGGCCCGCAAGCTTTACGGGCCCGTTTCTCTGCGCTTCAATGCGTTTCTTTCACAATGATTGGGGGCATGGATGCGCAAGGATTATGGAGCGCCGCGCGGAACGGTTCACCGGCTGACGATCGACAGCCAGGTCCTCAAAGGCAACCTGCTCGGCGATCCGACGGAACGGGTGATCGATGTCTATGTGCCGGCCGGCGCGAGCGGCGGCGGACTGCCGCTCCTTGTCGATCTCGTGGGATTCACGGCCGGCGGTCCGGCGCATAGCAACTGGAAGAATTTCGGCGAGAACGTGCCTGAGCGTCTCGACCGCCTGATCGGAAGCGGCGCCATGCCGCCCGTGGTCGTCGCCCTGCCGGATTGCTTCACCAAGCTCGGCGGCAATCAGTACATCAACGCCGCCGGGATGGGCCGGTGGGACGATTTCCTGCTTCAGGAAGCCGTGCCGTTCGTCGAAGCGAAGTTCGGTTGCGGCGGCACGGGACAGCGCGCCTGCTTCGGCAAGAGCTCGGGCGGCTATGGCGCGATGGTCCACGCCATGCTGCATCCCGATTTCTGGGCCGCTGCCGCTTCGCATTCGGGTGACGTCGGCTTCGAGCTCCTGTTCTTCCCGGATTTTCCCAAGGTCCTGCGCGAGCTGGCGACGACGGACAACTCTGTCCAGGCCTGGCTCGAAAAATTCTTCGCGGCGCCGAAGGTGAAGGATCCGGATGTCCACATCCTGATGTTCCTGGCGATGGCCGCGACCTATGATCCTGACTCTTCCGCCTATATGGGCGTGCGCCTTCCCATGACGATCGACACTTGCGAGATTATCCCGGAGCGCTGGGCGAACTTCATGAAATGGGACCCGCTGACGCTCGTCGAGAAGCATGGCGAAGGACTGAAGAAGCTCAAGGCGCTCTATATCGATTGCGGCGACATTGATCAGTACAACCTCGTCTATGGCTCACGGCGCATGCACAAGCGCCTGACCGAGATGCAGGTGCCGCATGTCTATGAGGAATTTCCCGACGACCACACGGCTGTCGACTACCGGATGGATGTGAGCCTACCGATCCTCGCCAAGGCGTTCACAGGGCAAACTTGAGCGTATCGAGGAGCTTCACATCTAATTACGTGGGTGCGCGCTTGAATTGTGGGCGTAAACACAGTTTGGAGAATATCAGCGTCAGAAACTGCGTTGAGCGTGCGGCGGCTATGTGGGCTTGCCTGCTCGCACCAGGCGGAATTCCCTGCCGCCATGATCGAGAAATCCGGCCAGGCTGCTCTTATTGTTGCGCTTTGACCGCGTGCACCTTGGGTGGCCCCTTTTTTGCGAGGATTTCCCTGTATCCGTGGCCGGGTTTCAACCTGATCGTCCATCACGGCTTGGTTCGAAAAGAGAAAGGACGATACAAGCAGTGGCAAGGGAGTTCGCGTAGTTCGCCGGTCAATCACAAATACACTGACGACTATGACGTCAGGTCCATGCCGCCACGGGCCTCGGCCCAGCGCCCGCGAGCACTTTTTTACCGGGGAAAACTCGACTGAACGCCCCCTATTTCAAAGGGTTGACAGTCGTCATCACGGGAACAAGGCCACCTGCTCAAGCCCTTGCGTCTCCGGCAGGCCGAACATCAGGTTGAAGTTCTGTATGGCCTGCCCGGCCGAGCCCTTGACCAGGTTGTCGAGCGTCGAGATCAGGATGACGCGGCCGGGGACGCGGTCGGCATAGACGCCGAGCATCACATTGTTGGAGCCGCGCACGAATTGCGTCGAGGGCATGACACCCTTGGGCGCCATGAACACGAAAGGCTCGTCCTTGTAGTGCTTCTCGAGCGCCGCGACGCAGTCCGCCGCCGTGGCCTTGCCCTGGAGCCTGGCATAGGTCGTGCATAATTCGCCGCGGCTCATCGGGATGAGATGCGGGGTGAAATTGACCAGTACCGACTGGCCCGCGGCGCGGCTCACTTCCTGCTCGATCTCGGGCGCATGGCGATGGCTCGCGACGCCATAGGGCGAGAGCCCCTCGCCCGCCTCGCAGAACAGCACATTCTGCTTGAGCGAGCGGCCGGCGCCCGAGACGCCGGACTTGGCGTCGATGATGAGGTCCGCCGCATCGATCAGCCCGGCCTTGACCAAAGGTAGGACCATCAGGAGCGCGGCCGTCGGATAGCAGCCCGGACAGGCGACGAGCCGCGCTTTCTTGATGTCCTCGCGATAATGCTCGGTCAAGCCGTAGACGGCGTCCTTCTGCAGGTCGAGCGCCTGATGCGGGCCGCCATACCATTTCTCATAAACGGCGGTATCGCGCAGGCGGAAATCGGCCGACATGTCGATGACCTTGAGATGCTTCGGCAACTCGCGGATGACGGCCTGGCTCGTCGCATGCGGCAGGCCGCAGAACACCGCCTCCACCTTGGACCAGTCGGCCTCCTCATTCTTGATGAGGGTCGGCAGCTTGAGATGGGCGAGATGCGGGAACACCTCCGCCATCGCCTTGCCGGCATGCGAATTGGCGGTGAGCACGGCGATCTCGACACCCGGGTGACAGGCGGCCAATCGGACCAGATCGGAGCCGGTATAGCCCGAGGCACCGATGACACCGATCTTGATCTTGGCCATGACTTCGTTCTCCTTGAGGTAGGGGCGCTGATTTAAGCAACGCGCGCTGTTTGTAAAGGCGGTTGACGGGCAAGCCTTGCGTGGTTCGCATAACCCTTTGGATTCATTATCTTCTTGGCGCGCCTTGGCACGCGCAAACGTTGCTGCTTAAGCCCAGCTTATTTCACGACCGAGAATTCGAAGCGGCTCCAGGGCCCGACCAACAGATATTCGTTCTTCTTCTCGAAGGAGCCCGCAGGATTGCGGAAGATGGCGTCGCATAACCTGAATCGCGTTGGAAAGTAGGTGCACATGGTGTCGCCTTCAACTTTGGCTTCAGCCCTGTCCGACCGATCCCCGAAAGTCGCGCGGCCTGTTCCGTCCAATCCGATGCTACGCAACCAGGCAACCCCCGTTCCGACTTCGCTGCCTTGCCAGTCGTGGCCGAACAGGAGCGCCTTGATCTCCGTCCCGGTCAGTCGATCTTTCGACCTGGCGTCAAGCCCGAAGGGCAACTCCGGCATGCCCACCTTGCGCAGGCCCTCGAGCAGCCTGACGAAGTCGATCTCATTCTTGAAGGCGAAGAAGTTTTGGATGAACAACACGCTGGGATCTCTTTGGCCAAATTCCGCCATGATCTGACTGAGCTTTCCCTTGACGGAGGTGATGTCGGTGCTGCGATCCAGGTGCCCATAACTCGCGGCGAGGACTTGCAGGCCGTAGAACTTGGGCCAGAATTCGTCCGACTGCATGTCGATCTTTTCGAGGGAGGTGATGGCATCTTCGAAACGGCCCATCGAGAAATGGGCGAGCCCTGCGAGATAATGGCGCCAATTCGTCCAGCCCGGATCGAGCCGCATCGCCGCATCGATATAGCTCAATCCATCGGGGGCACGCCCGTTGAACGTCAGCACCTCGCTCATGGAGTCATAGGTCCCGGGATCGCTCGGGTCGAGCGCGATACCCTTCTGAAGGGCGGCAATTGCCTCATCCGACTTCTGCTGCCGGACAAGCAGCTGGGCGAGTATCTGGTAGTAGCCCACAGAGGGGTGCTTGGCGGCGGCATCGAGATGCGCGTACATCCTTGCGATGATTTCATCGTCTGAAAGGCCCAGCGCTTTCATTCTTGGCTCATTGCCGCTCGAGTCCCAATAGATAAAAGCGAGCATTGCTTCCGCCGCGCCGAAACTCGGGTCGAGCGCGGTGGCCTGCTGGAAATGATTGGCGGCTTTCACAATGTCTTCGGGCGTTGCGCGATAGTAGTGTTCGAGACCCCGCAAATAGGCTTCGTAGGCGGCAGGATTGCGCGTGCCGCCGGCGACCTCTGCGGCCTGTTGCCCATCGACCAGCCTAAGCTTCAGGGCTGTGGCAATATTGCCGACAAATGTGTCCTGCAACTCGAACACATCGGCCCATTTGCCGTCGAAGCGTTCCGCCCAGACATGACCGCCGGTGCCGGCGTCGATCAATTGCGCGTTGAGACGCAAATCATCGCCGGCGCGGCGGATACTGCCCTCGATGATGTAGCGCACGCCCAGCTCCCTGGCGATCTGCGGCAATTGCACGTCCTGGCCCTTATAGCGGAAAGCGGCGTTGCGCGAGATCACGAACAGGCCGGGAATGCGTGCAAGTTCGGTGGTCAGGTCCTCGGTGATGCCGTCGGCGAGGTAACCCTGCTCCCTGTCGTCGCTCAGATTGTCAAACGGAAGCACGGCGAGCGAGAGCTTCCCGTCGACGGCCGCTCGCGTGTCCACTGCCGTCGAATCGGTTGCGGGCATCCAGGACCGTTGCCAGCCGACAACTCCCGCGATTCCAAGGAAGGCGATCAGCGCGGCAATTGCGCCGAGGGACCATCGCCGCCTGAGCGCAGCCGACGTTGCGGGCGTTGCCGGGCGAGCCGCGCTTGTGCCAGGGTGCACGGCGTAAGTCCGGATCGGCTCGGCAATGTTCTTCACCCGTTGCTCACCGAGGAACTCAATCCCGGCATCGAGCTTGTTCCTGACCTGGTCGTACACGGTGCCCGAGACGACGATGCCGCCCCGCTTGGCGAGGCCTTGCAGCCGATTGGCGATGTTGACCCCGTCGCCGTGAACATCCTCGCCCTCGATGATTACATCGCCGAGATTGATGCCGATGCGGATATCGATGCGCTCTTCTTCAGGCACGAGCGCATTGCGCTTCGCCAGTTCGTTCTGGACGGCGATCGCACATTCGACCGCGGCGACGACGCTCCCAAACTCCGCGAGAAGCCCATCGCCCATGAGCTTGAACACGCGGCCCTGGTGCTTCTTGATTTCAGGCTCGAAAAGCTCGGTGCGATGCGCCTTGAGCCGCGCAAATGTCCCATTCTCGTCGCGCTCCATCAGCGCCGAGTAACCGACCACGTCGGCAGCGAAAATGGCTGCGAGCTTGCGATCCACCAGAGGTTCTCACCAGCGCGAGAGGTGCCGAAACGGAAGTTTATGCTCAAGGTCGACCTCAACGCCACTTGTAAAGTCGATCGACCATCGAGGTTTGGGCTTTCCGCATAAATAATTGATAATATTTGTTTTCTTTGCGCCCGGTCGGTGACAGACCCCACGGCAGGCGGCATGGGCGGCACGCGATAACCTGGAGTACCACTATTTGATTAGTACCAGAGTGCAATGAATATCATTATTAAATGCATAGGAGACCGGTGCTGAGAAAATGAAGCCCGGAAATTCGTGGGAGGACTCTATGAAACAGCTTCTTGCTAGGCTGGCGGCTGCGGCCATGATCGTTTTGGCGGGCAGTGCCGGCGCTCAAACCTATCCCGAACGCACCATCACCATGGTGGTTCCGTTTGCCGCCGGCGGGCCAACCGACACGGTGACGCGCCTCGTCGCCGACGTCATGTCGAAGGACCTCGGCCAGCAGATCATCGTCGAGAATGTCGGCGGTGCGGGCGGCACGCTGGGCGCCGGCCGGGTCGCCAAGGCCGATCCCGACGGCTACACGCTGCTCCTCCACCATATCGGCATGGCGACGAGCGCCACGCTCTACCGCAAGCTCGCCTATGACACGCTCAATTCCTTCGAATATGTCGGCCTCGTGACCGAGGTGCCGATGACCATCGTGGCGCGCAAGGATTTCGAGCCGACCGATCTCAAGAGCCTCATCGATTATGTGAAGGCCAACAAGGACAAGGTGACGCTCGCCAATGCCGGCATCGGTGCCGCCTCGCATCTCTGCGGCATGATGCTCATGAGCGCCATCCAGACACAGTTTGTGACGGTGCCCTACAAGGGCACGGGTCCGGCCATGACCGACCTCCTCGGCGGCCAGGTCGATTTCATGTGCGACCAGACCACCAACACCACCAAGCAGATCAAGGGCGGCACCATCAAGGGCTATGCCGTCACCACGGCGAAGCGCGTCGACGCGCTGCCTGACCTGCCGACCGCCGAGGAAGCGGGGCTGCCCGGCTTCCAGGTCGGTGTGTGGCACGGCATCTATGCGCCCAAGGGCACGCCGCCCGAGATCACCGAGCGTCTGTCGAAGTCGCTACAGGTGGCGCTCAAGGATCCCAACGTCGTCGCCCGCTTCGCCGAGCTCGGCACGGTGCCCTCGTCCGAAGCCGACGCCACGCCGGCCGCCCTCAAGACCAGGCTCGAAGGCGAGATCGCACGCTGGAAGCCGGTGATCGACGCCGCCGGCCAATACGCGGACTGACAGCTCTTGATTGCCCAGAGACCGCCCCGTCCGGATCCACCTTGATCCGGGCGGGGCGGAACCTCGTCAGTGCGGTGGATAGTTTCGCTTCGCCAGCTCGAAGGAACATGCACGATGAAATCGCTCACCATCGACGCCGTCAACGGCCTGTGCGGTCTTCTGTTCATCGCTCTCGGCCTGCTCTTCACCTATGAATCCTGGGTGCTCGACATGGGCACCGCCTTGCGCATGGGCCCCGGCTACTTTCCCTTTTTCCTGGCGCTCCTGCTCCTCGTGCTCGGCATAGTCATCCTCGTCCAGGCAACGCGCGTCAAAGGCGAGCCCGTTGGCCCCATTGCCTGGCGTGGCATGCTTCTGATCTTGCCGGCTCCCGTGCTCTTCGGGCTGACGGTGCGCGGCCTCGGCTTCATTCCGGCGGTCTTCCTCACCGCTCTCTTCGCCTCCTTCGCCAGTTTGCGCATGAAGCCGCTCATTGCGATCATCCTCGCGGTCGCGGTGACGCTGTTCTCCTATGTGGTGTTCAGCCTGGGCCTGGGCCTGCCGTTCAGAAGCTTCGGCCCCTGGCTTTCCTTCTGAGGAGGACCCATGGAACTCTTCAACAACCTTCTCCTCGGTTTCGCCACCGCATCGACGCTGTGGAATCTTCTTTTCTGCCTGATCGGCGTTCTGCTCGGCACGCTGATCGGCGTCCTTCCCGGCATCGGCGCCACCGCGACCATCGCCATGCTGCTGCCGATCACCTTCCAGATCGGTGATCCCGTCTCCTCGCTCATCATGCTCGCCGGCATCTATTACGGCGCGCAATATGGCGGCTCGACCACCGCCATCCTGATCAACATGCCGGGCGAATCCTCTTCCGCCGTGACGGCCATCGACGGCTACCAGATGGCGCGCAACGGGCGTGCAGGTTCGGCGCTCGCCACGGCCGCCATCGGATCCTTTTTTGCCGGAACCGTCTCGACCGTGCTCATCGCGCTCTTCGCGCCGCCCTTGACCGCGGCGGCGCTCAAATTCGGATCGGCCGAATATTTCTCCCTGATGGTCGTCGGCCTCGTCTCGTCCGTGGCACTGGCCCACGGCTCCGTCGTCAAGGCGCTCGCCATGGTGGTGCTCGGCCTCCTGCTCGGGCTCGTCGGCACCGACGTGATATCCGGTTCGCCGCGTTTCAACTTCGGCATCAGTGAATATGCCGACGGACTGAACTTCGTGGCCGTCGCCGTCGCCGTGTTCGGCATCGCCGAGATCCTGCGCAATCTCGAGAACGAGCATGAGCGCTCGGTGATGATCAGGAACATCAGCGGACTCCTGCCGACGCGCGAGGATTTCCGCCGCATGGCGGCGCCGATCCTCAGAGGCACGGCCCTCGGTTCGGCGCTCGGCATCCTGCCGGGCAACGGCGCGGTTCTCGCCTCTTTCGCGTCCTACACGATTGAAAAGCGTGTTTCGAAGACCCCCAAGGAGTTCGGCAAGGGCGCCATCGAAGGTGTCGCCGGGCCTGAATCCGCCAATAATGCCGGCGCCCAGACCTCCTTCATCCCGATGCTGACCCTCGGCATCCCCGCCAATCCGGTGATGGCGCTGATGATCGGCGCCATGATCATCCAGGGCATCGTGCCCGGTCCCAATGTCGCGACCGAGAAGCCGGACCTCTTCTGGGGCATCATCGCCTCCATGTGGATCGGCAATCTCATGCTGATCGTCCTCAATTTGCCGCTCATCGGCCTGTGGGTGAGGCTATTGACGGTCCCCTATTATGTGCTTTTCCCGATCATCATGGCGTTCTGCTCGATCGGCGTTTACAGCGTGAACTCCAACGCCTTCGACCTCTATTCCGTCGCCTTTTTCGGACTTCTGGGCTATGCGCTGGTAAAGTTGCGCTGCGAGCCCGCGCCCCTGCTTCTCGGCTTTGTGCTGGGCCCGCCTCTGGAAGAGAACTTGCGGCGCGCCATGATCTTCTCGCGTGGCGATCCCACGACCTTCGTCACCCGGCCGATCAGCGCCTTCCTGCTCCTGATCGCGCTCGCGGTGCTGATCATCGTGTTCCTGCCCTCGGTGAAGAAGAAGCGCGAAGAGGTGTTCGCCGAGGAGAATACTTAATATCAGCCAGTTGCCGGATCGGCCACGTTGCTGCATGATTGCCGTCTTTCAGGGAACGGCTATCCATGAGCGCAATTGTTTCGATGTTCGACCAGATCCTGGTCAGGGTGAACTGCAAGGTCTGCGGACCGACCGAGTTCAAGGTCGGGCAGCTGATCGGCAAGACCGCTTTTGCCTGCGGCAGTTGCGGTGAGGACATTCGGCTCGACCAAGAGCCGTTGAAGTCGCATCTCGCGATGCTGGTCGACAACGCCGGTCGCATCGATGCCAAGCGCAAGCGCAGCGGCTATGTCGTCAGGCGTGCCGACAGACCAGAGGCGCTCAGCCGAGGAAATCACCGCGACGGGGCGTGAAGCTGTCGATCAGCCGCCCGGCGGCGAGCGCCTTCACCCCATGAACGAGATTTGACGGCACGATATAGCCGCCGCCGGCGGAAATCGTCTCGGTGCGGCCGTCGATGGTGACCTCGAAGACGCCTTCGGCAATGTAGCTCGCCTGCACATGCGGATGCGAATGCATGGCGCCGACGCCTCCCTTCTCGAAGGCGAACTCCACCATCATCAGTTCGGGCGTATGCAGGATCACCCGGCGGCGATTGCCATCGGGCGTCGCCGTCCATGCGCCATCCGCGGCCTGCGCAAACAATTTCGTCTCGGTCATGACCATCTCCTATCTCGCAAGCCAGCCGCCATCGACCGGGAGCGTCGCGCCATGCACATAGCGCGACGCCGGCGCCAAGAGAAACACCGCGGCATCGCCGATGTCCGCCGGATCGCCCCAGCGGCCGGCGGGAATGCGGTTCAATATCGCGCTTCGGCGCTCGGGATCGGCGCGCAAGGCGGCCGTGTTGTTGGTCTCGATATAGCCGGGCGCAATGGCATTCACATTGATGTTCTTCGCCGCCCATTCGCAGGCGAGCAGCCGGGTCAGGCCGACAACGCCATGCTTCGATGCCGTGTAGGAGGCGACGCGGATGCCGCCCTGGAACGACAGCACCGAGGCGATATTGACGATGCGGCCTTCCCGTTCCTCCGCCAGCAGGCGGCGGGCGAAAGCCTGGGAGAGGAAGAACAGGCTCTTGAGATTGATGTCCATCACCTCGTCCCAATCCTGGTCCGAAAAATCCACCGCATCCCGGCGGCGGATGATGCCGGCATTGTTGACGAGGCCGTCGAGCGGGCCGGACGCCGCCCATGCTCGATCCAGCATCGCCTGGGCGGCGCGATGATCGGAGAGATCGCATGTGTAAGACTGGAAGCCGGCGCCCAGAGCGGCCATGGCGGTTTCCGTCTCGGCCATGGACGAGCGGCCGACACCGATGACGGCGCCGCCCGCTCTGCCGATCGCAAGCGCAATGCCCTGCCCGATGCCGGTATTGGCGCCGGTGACCAGGATGCGCTTGCCGTTCAGCTCGAAGGCGGTTGCGCTCATTTGAGCGTGTCCATCGCGACGGGATCCATGTCGGTGTAATCGGCATTGTCGCCGGCCATGGCCCAGATGAACGCATAGCTGGACGTGCCGGCGCCCGAATGGATGGACCAGGGCGGCGACAGGACCGCCTCCTCATTGGCGACCACGATATGACGCGTCTCGTTGGGCTTGCCCAGCAAATGCAGGATGCGGGCATTCTCCGGCAGATCGAAATAGAGATAGACCTCCATCCGCCGGTCATGCACATGCGCCGGCATGGTGTTCCAGACCGAACCCTTGGCGAGCTCGGTCATGCCGACCACCAATTGGCAGGTCCTGGCGCTCTCGTCATGGATGAACTGGAAGATGGAGCGCTCATTGGACGTCGCCCGGCTGCCGAGGTCGAGCCGCTTGGCATCGCCGATGCGGATCAGCCTCGCCGGATATGCCTGATGCGCCGGCGCGCTCAGCAGGTAGAATTTCGCCGGGTCGTCGCTTGCTTCGGAAGCGAAGGAGACCGGCTTCGTCCCCAGGCCGAGATAGAGCATATCGCGATTGCCGAGCGCATGCGTTGCGCCATCGGCGACGATCGTGCCGGCACCGCCGATATTGACCGCGATCATTTCCCGGCGAGCGAGGAAGTCCTTGGTGCCGGTCGGCTTGATGGCGGCAAGCGACAGGGGCGCTGAGAGCGGCATGGCGCCGCCAACGATCATGCGGTCATAGTGAGTGTAGGTGAGATGGATGCGGCCGGGCTCGAACAAGCCGCCAATATGGAAATGCGCCCGCAATTCATCCGTTCCCATGCGCGCGGCGGCTTCGGGAGCGATGGCGTGGCGTGTCGAATAGTTCACTTCGTCCTGCATGCTCGAGTCTTCTCTTTCTGTTTCAAGTCTTGGGCGTCAGCGCCTGCCGGCGCTCCGCCAGGTAGTCCGCCTGCTGGCCGATCATGCGCTTGCGATAGCGGTCCTGGGCCGCCGACAAATGGGCGCGCATGGCTTCGCGCGCCGCTTCGGCATCACCCGCCGAAATCGCCTTAAGGATGGTGAGATGCTCGCGCTGCAGGCCGGTCAGATAGTCCAAGGTCAGGACCTCGGGCGAATACCAGGGCGATGTCACGTCGCAAGGAATGGTCCGGTCGCCCAAGGCTTCGAGTATCTCGACATAGAAAGGATTGTTCGTCGCCGAGGCGATCTCGAGATGGAAGGCGAAGTCGGCCTTGCCGGTCGGCTGGCCGAGATTGAGCATGCGCTCGAATTCGAAGAAGGCCTCCTGGATGCGCGCCTCCTGGCCGGCATTGCGCCTCACCGCCGCGAGACCGGCGCTTTCGATCTCGATCCCCATGCGCACTTCCAGCACATTGATGGCCTGGCTCACCTTCTTGTTCTCGCGCTTCAAGGTGCTGAAGGCATGCGCCGGATGATCGAGCACGAACACGCCCGCACCCTGGCGCGATTCGACCAGCCCGTCGGCGGCGAGGCTGGTGATCGCCTCGCGGATCACGGTGCGCGAGACGCCGTAAGTCTCGGTCATCTGGCCCTCGGTCGGCAATTTCTGGCCCGGCGCGAAGGCGCCATTCAGGATCTGCTCGCGGAGCACGGCGATGATGCGCTCGGAGAGCTTGGGCTTGCGCTCGCTGCGGGACTCGGATTGGGCGTCGGATGTCATGTCGGACCTATCGGAAGACCCCTGGCAGCCAGAGCGAGATCGCCGGGACGTATGTGACGAGAGCCAGGACGACAAGACCCGCGCCATAGAACGGCCAGATCGAGCGCATCGCTTCCCAGACCGAGATCTTGCCGACGGCGCAGGCGACGAACTGCACCGCGCCGACTGGCGGCGTGTTCAGGCCGATGCCGTAATTCAGGATCATGATCACCCCGAAATGCACTGGATCGACGCCGAAATGCTGGGCGACGGGCAGGAAGATCGGCGTCGTGATGATGATGGTCGGCCCCATGTCCATGAAGGTGCCGAGGAACAGCATCAGGATGTTGAGGAGCATGAGGATCATCAGCGGATTGTCGGAGATCGTGCCGAGCCCGGCGGCGAGCGCCGCCGGCACCTTCAGGAACGCCATCAGCCAGGAAAAGGACGCTGCGGTCCCGATGATCAAAAGGATCATGGCGGTGGTGCGCACCGCGCCCAGCGTGGCGTGGACGAAGTTCGGCCAGTCCATCTGGCGATAGACGAAGATCGTCACCAGCAGCGCATAGATGACGGCGATGCAGGAGCTTTCGGTGGCGGTGAAGACGCCGGAGCGCACGCCCCCGAAGATGATGGCGATGAGCAGCAGGCCGGGTATGGCCACCAGGGCGAGGTGTCCTACCGCCCGCAAGCCCGGAAAGGGTTCGGTCGGATAGCCGCGGCGGCGCGCCACCACATAGGCCGTGACCATCAACGCCACGGCCAGCAGCAGTCCGGGCAGGATTCCGGCGGTGAACAGATCGGCGATCGAGATCTTTCCGCCGGCCGAGATCGAATAGATGATCATGTTGTGTGAGGGCGGCAGCAGCAACGCGATCAGCGCCGCCATCGAGGTGACATTGACGGCGTAGTCGGCGCCATAGCCGCGCGCTTTCATTTGCGGGATCATCAGCCCGCCGACCGCGGCCGCTTCGGCGACCGCCGAGCCCGATATGCCGCCGAACAAGGTCGCGGTCGCGATATTCACTTGCCCGAGCCCGCCCCTGATATGGCCGACGAGAGAGCCGGCAAAGGCGATGATGCGTTTCGCGATGCCGCCCCTGACCATCAGGTCGCCGGCATAGATGAAGAACGGGATGGCGAGCAGCGAGAACACGCTCATGCCGGAATTCATGCGTTGGAAGACAACCAGCGGCGGCAACCCCATGTAAAGGACGGTGGCGAAGCTCGCTATCCCCAAGCAAAAGGCGATCGGCGTGCCGATCAGCATGAGCAATGTGAAGACGCCGAAGAGAATGAGAAGCTCCATGCCGGTCACACCTTCACGTTTTCGAGCTCGACCGCCGCTTCGGCCGGCGGCTCGGCATCGATCGCCTCGTCGATCGGCGCGCCCGAGAGGCGCAGCACGATGCGTTCGACGGCGAAGATCGAGATGAGCAGTCCCCCGCCCACTACCGGCAGATAGTCGAAGCCGCCGGAAATGCCGAGCGACGGCAGGACCGAATTCCAGGTGAGGCCGACGAGCTGGCCGCCATACCAGATCATGCCGAGACCGAAAGCGAGGATGATGACGTCGGTGATCATGCGCAGCGTCTTCTTCGCGCCGGGCGGCAGCACATAAAGCAGCACGTCGAAACCCAGATGCACATTGTCGCGCACGCCGACCGCGGCGCCGAGAAAGATGAACCAGCTCATCAGCATGACCGAAGCCGGTTCGGTCCAGCTCGGCGACTGGTTGAGGACATAGCGGCCGAAAACCTGCCAGGCGACGAAGAGCGTCATCAGCACGAGGCCGGCGCCGGCGATCATGAGCGCGACGCGGCTCAGCCCCGACATCAGGCCGGCGAGCCTCCCCAGGCGGTCTCGTCTTTTGGGAGAATCGATCATGGCTTTCTTCCAGAGAGGCGGCGCGCCGGAGCACGCCGCCACGGCTTCAGCTACTGGGTTGCCTTGATGCGCTCGACCATGTCCTTGAGCTTCTGGTCGGTGACATATTTCTCATAGACGGGCGCCATCGCATCGATGAAAGGCTGCTTGTCGGGCGTTGTGACCTTGGAACCCGCCGCCTCCACCTTGGCGCGCGATTCCTTGACCTTGGCCGCCCACAATTCGCGCTGCTTGGCGACGCTCTCCGTTGCCGCCTGCTTGAAGATCGCCTGGTCTTCAGGGCTGAGCTTGTCCCAGCTCGACTTCGCCATGACGAAGACTTCCGGCACCATCATGTGCTCGTCGAGCGAGTAGAATTTCGCGACCTCGGCATGCTTGGCGGTGTCGTAGCTCGGGAAATTGTTCTCCGCCCCGTCGATGACGCCGGTCTCGATCGCCGAATAGACTTCGCCATAGGGCATCGGCGTCGCATTGGCGCCCAGCGCCTTCACCATGTCGACGAAGATGTCCGACTGGATGACGCGGAATTTGAGGCCGGCCATGTCGTCCTTCGAGGTGATCGGCTTCTTGGAATTGTAGAAGGAGCGCGCGCCGCTGTCATAGAAGGCGAGCACCACCAGGCCCGCCGGCTCGAAGGCGGCCTTGATCTCATCGCCGATCGCGCCGTCCATCACCTTGTGCATGTGGTCCTCGGAGCGGAAGAGATAAGGCAGCGACGGCACCTTGGTCTCGGCGATGATGCCGTTGAACGGCGCCATCGATATGCGATTGAGGTCGATGACGCCGGTGCGCACCTGCTCGATCGTATCCTTCTCCTCGCCGAGCTGGGCCGAGTGATAGACTTCGACGCCATAGCGCCCGTTGGTGCGTTCCTTCACCAGCTGGCCGAAATATTTGACGGCCTCCACGGTCGGATAGCCGTCCGGATGGGTATCGGATGACTTGAGCACGGTCTCTGCCCCGGCAGCGCCTATCCATAAGCTCGTGATGATGGTGGCGGTGCCCGCCAGTCTCGCAATGAACGTCATTTGGTTCCTCCCGTTGCAATCCGGCGCGTTCGCGCCCTTCACAGCCGATACGCTCTCTTGGCGAGCGTGTAGGCCAATTCCTGCGCAAGCTCATGCGCCTCGTCCTCGCGCAAGCGATGCTCGGAAACGAGGCGCGCCAAGAATGCGCAATCGACCCGGCGCGCCACATCATGACGGGCCGGAATGGATGGAAAGGCGCGCGTGTCGTCATTGAAGCCGACGGTGTTGTAGAAGCCCGCGGTCTCGGTGGTCATCTCGCGGAAACGGCGCATGCCTTCCGGACTGTCATGGAACCACCAGGCCGGCCCGAGCTTCAGCGCCGGATAGACGCCTGCGAGGGGCGCCAATTCGCGGGCATAGCTGTCTTCGTCGAGCGTGAAGAGGATGACGGTCAGGTCGCGCTCGAGGCCGACGCAATCGAGCAGTGGCTTGAGGGCCGCGACATAGTCGGTGCGGGTCGGTATGTCGAAGCCCTTGTCGCGGCCGAATTTCCGCAACATCGCCGGCGAATGGTTGCGCCAGGAGCCGGGATGGATCTGCATTACGAGACCATCGTCGCGGCTCATCTTGGCCATCTCGGTCAGCATCTGGGCGCGGAACAGCCGCCGCTCGCCTGCATCCGCGCTGCCGCGGCGGATGCGGTCGAAGAGACTCGCCGCCTCGGCATCGGCGAGATTGGCGGTGTCGGCGGTCGGATGGCCGTGATCGGTGGAGGTCGCGCCATGGTCCTTGAAGAAAGCCCTGCGCTTGCGATGCGCGTCGAGATAGCCGCGCCAGCTCCCGGTGTCGCAGCCGCTGACCTCGCCGAAGCGATCGAGATTTTGGGCGAAGTTTTCGAAATCGGGATCGACGACGGCATCGGGACGATAGGCGGTGACGACGCGTCCCGGCCAGCCGCTCTCCCTGATCATCCGGTGCCAGCGGAGATCATCGAGCGGACTTTCCGTGGTGGCGATGACCTCGATCCGGAAGCGCTCATAGAGAGCGCGCGGGCGGTAAGCCTCCGTCCGCAGACGCTCGGCGATCACATCATAGTGCCGGTCGGCCGTTTTGGCCGACAGAGGCTCGTCGATGCCGAACAGATCGGAAAGCACATGGTCGAACCACAGTCGCGTCGGCGTCCCGCGGAACAGGTAATAATGCTCGGCGAAGCGGCGCCAGATGACACGTCCATCGGTCTCGACGGGCGTTGCGTCGCGGGCCGCCACGCCGAGCTCCTCGAGCCCGACACCCTGGCTGAAGAGCATGCGGAAAATATAATGGTCGGGAACGATCAGGAGCTGCGCCGGATCGGGGAAAGGCTCGTTCAAGGCATACCAGCGCGGGTCGGTGTGCCCATGCGGGCTGACGATCGGAAGATGCGCGATGCCGGCATGGAGGCGGCGGGCCTGCTCACGCTGCAGCGGCTCGGCTGAAAAAAGCAGGTCGCGATGGGTGAGCCCGGACATTTCCCTCCTTTACTTTTTTGCAGAAGGCTATGTACGGACTTAGATCATGTCAACATATAACTTATCTCTACTTGTATAATGACTTTGACTATGATCCACTGCGTGACCATAAGCATGGGGGAGCATGCATCACCGTCTTTGCCAAAAACTGGTGGACAGGCTTCCGGCATCCGTAACTGTCCCGTCCTATGAGCGCGGCGCCATCCGTGCCGGCATCGTCCATCTGGGCGTTGGCGCCTTCCATCGTGCGCATCAGGCCGTCTATGTCGATGACTGCCTGAATGCAGGCGCAAAAGACTGGGGCATCATCGGCGCTTCGCTGCGCCGGACCGATACGCGCGATGCGCTTAAGGACCAGGACGGCCTCTATACGCTCGCCACGCGCAGCGGCGATGGCGAGGAGCTCAGGGTGGTCGGCTCGCTTTCTTCCGTGCTGGTGGCGCCCGAGAATCCCGCGATGCTGATCGATGCGCTGAGCGATCCCGCGATCCGCATCGTGACGCTGACCGTCACCGAGAAAGCCTATTTGCGGGCTGCCGACGGCAAGCTCAACGCGGACGATCCCGACATCGTTCACGACCTCGCTCATCCCGAGCGCCCGAAGACCGCGCATGGATTTCTCACACAGGCACTCGAGCGACGGCAGGCGCGGGGCATCGCGCCCTTCACCATCCTCTGCTGCGACAACCTGCCGGCCAATGGCGCGACGCTGCGCCGGGTGATGCTCGATTTCGCCCATTTGCGTGGACGCCGCTGGGCGGAGCATGTCGCGCTCAATGTCGCTTTCCCGTCGAGCATGGTCGATCGCATCGTGCCCGCGACCACGCCGGAAGACCGTGCGCGCATCAGCGCCATGCTCGGCGTCGATGACGCCTGGCCGGTGATGACCGAGCCTTTTTCGCAATGGGTGGTGGAAGAGCGGTTTCCGGCGGGACGCCCGGATTGGGAAAACTTCGGCGTCACCATGGTCAAGGATGTGACACCCTTCGAGGAGATGAAGCTCAGGCTTCTCAACGGGGCGCATTCCGCCCTCGCCTATCTCGGCCTGCTGTCAGGTCATGCGACGGTCGATGAAGCTTTCGCGGCGTCACCGCTCCGCCATTTCATCGACCTCCTGTGGGCGGAAGCCGCGACGACCTTGCCGGCGGCGGTCGGCAACCAGACCGGTGCCTATGTTCATGAACTGGCGCAGCGCTTCGCCAACAAGGCGCTCGCCCACCAGCTCCGGCAAATCGCGACCGATGGCAGCCAGAAGCTGCCGCAGCGGATCATCAGCACAAGCCTGGCGCGGCTCGAGGCCGGGCGCGGCGCCGAACATCTCGCTCTGGTGCCGGCCGCCTGGATCGCCGCCTGCGAAGCTCGCGGCGCCACGCTTCCCACCGGACATTTCACCGATCCATTGGACACCGAGATGACCGCACTCCTCACACGCAGAACATCGCCCGAGCAGACGGTGAGCGATGTCTTCGACCTCACCGGCTTCGCCCGGGGTCACGATCGCCGCCACACGCTGCTGGGGCTGGTCACAATGCATTTGACGAGACTGCGCGAGCGTGGCGTTGTCTCGATCCTCGCTCATCCAGACGGAGCTTCCTCATGAAACAGACCTGGCGCTGGTTCGGCCCCGACGATCCGGTGACGCTCGCCCATGCGCGACAGGCGGGCGCCAGCGGCATCGTGACCGCGCTCCATCATCTCAATGACGGCCGCGCCTGGCCGCTCGATGAGGTCATGAAGCGCAAGGCGGAAGTGGAAGCGGCGGGCCTTTCCTGGGATGTCGTCGAAAGCATCATTGTGCATGAGGACGTCAAGACGAGGAGCGGCCGTTTCCGTGAACTGATAGCCGACTATAAATCTTCCATCCGCGCCGTCGCCCAGGCCGGGGTCAAGACCGTCTGCTACAATTTCATGGCGATTACCGACTGGACACGCACCGATCTCGATTATCCGATGGCGCATGGCGGAACGGCGCTGCGCTTCGATATCGTCGATTTCTGCCTCTATGACGTGCTGGTGCTGAAGCGGCGTGGGGCCGAGAGCGAGCATCCCGCCCTCCGCATCGCCGCAGCGCGGGAAAGGCTCGCTCAGATGAACAACAGCGCGCTCGCCCGCCTCGAAGCCAATCTCATCGGCTGGGTGCCGGCGCGCGAATTCATCTTCGACCGTGACAGCTTCCGCAAGGCGCTCGAGCGCTATCGCGATCTTACCGTCACGGGCCTGCGCCAGAATCTCCTGGAGTTCCTGCGCGAGATCGCTCCCGTCGCCGAGGAGGCCGGCGTCAGGATGGCCATCCATCCCGATGATCCGCCCTTCCCGATCTTCGGCCTGCCGCGCGTCGTCTCGACCGCAGAGCATGCGCGCGCCATCCTCGAAGGATGCCCCTCGCCCGCCAACGGGCTGACCTTGTGCTCGGGCTCCTACGGCGCCAATGCCGCGAATGATCTGGTGGCCATGGCGAAGGCGTTCGCGCCAAGCATCCATTTCGCCCATTTGCGCAATGTCACCAAGGAGGCGGACGGCTCGTTCCATGAAGCCGAGCATCTCGAAGGCGACACCGACATGGTGGCGCTGGTTGGCGCGCTGATGCAGGAGGAAGCGCGCCGGCGCAAGGCCGGACAGGCCGACTGTGAGATTCCCATGCGGCCCGATCACGGCCATGCCATTGTCGATGACATCGGCAAGAAAGTGAACCCCGGCTATTCCTGCATCGGCCGCCTCAAGGGATTGGCGGAATTGCGCGGCATCATGCGTACCCTCGCCGCCCAGGAGAAGCGCCCGGCATGAAGCGGATCAAGCTCGCCATCATCGGCCTCGGCATGGCGGTCGCGCCGCATGCGAAGAGCCTCGCCGACCTTGGCGACCGTGTCGAAGTGGCGGCGGCCTTCAGTCCCAGCGCCGCGCGGCGCGAAGCCTTTGCCGCAAGCACCGGTTATCCGGCCTCCGACAGCATCGAGCGTATCCTTGACGATCCTTCGATCACCGCCGTCCTGCTGCTCACGCCGCCCAATACGCATCTCGATCTCGTCCGGCGCGCCGCCGCGGCCGGCAAGCACATATTGCTCGAGAAACCGCTCGAGACCAGCCTGGCACGCGCCGAAGCGGTGGTTGCGGCCGCCGAGGCGGCAAGGGTCAAGCTCGGCATCGTCCTGCAACACCGCTTCCGTCCCGTCGCTCGCGCCTTGGCCGAAACGATGCAGCGAAACGACCTCGGCGCGCTGGTGAGCGCTTCGGCGCGGCTCTACAACTGGCGCCCGCAGAGCTATTACGACCAGCCTGGACGCGGCACCAAGACGCGCGACGGCGGTGGTGTGCTGCTCACCCAGGCCATTCACACGCTCGATCTCCTGATCTCGCTTGTGGGATTGCCTGAGGAAGTCGTCGGTTATTGCACGACAAGCATCATGCACCGGATGGAAACGGAAGACCTGGCTATGGGTGCCATGCGTTTTGCCCATGGCGCCTTGGGCTCGATTGGGGCCACGACCTGCGCCTATCCGGGCTTTCCCGACGGCATCGACATCATCGGCAGCAAAGGGACGGTGCGTCTCGATGGCGCTCGCCTGCAGTTGCAGCTTCATGACGGTACGTCGCGCGTGATCGACGACGAGGACAAGATCGGCGGCGCGGGCGCCGACCCGATGGCTTTCACGCACCATCACCACCGCGCCTTGATCGCGGACTTCCTCTCGGCGATCGAGAATGACGCTGTGCCGAGGATCGCCGGACGCGAGGCGCTCAAGGCGCATTACCTGATCGAAGCGATGCTGAGGTCATCGCAAACCGGCAGGGCCGTCTCGGTGACGGAAATATCCCAAGCTACATGACGGGTGTCGCGAAGAAACAGATCACGCCATGGCGCGGCGCCGCACGGTCCCTGTCATAGATGCAGGCATAAAACAGGTGATCGGCATTGGGCGGGCTCTGGATCCGGTTCCAGGGTATGACGGCGTCGACCGGAGCCTGGGACTGCGAATTAACGGTGCGCGCCTGATCCACCGTCATGGTGAGCCGATAGCCTTCACGCGTTTCACTCACCCAGGAAGGATCGACCGGCGCGCAATCATTACCGCCACAGCAGTTCGACTGATAGACCGGATCGGATGTCGAGCTATACCAGTCATGTGCCATGACGAACTGTGTGCTGAAGAGATAAAGCCACGCCGCCGCCAGCACAACGAACATGGGCCAGAGTTTGTCCATGAGCCTGCTCCGGATTTGAATCCGTCACGAAAACCCACTGTGGCGCCCATCCCGCCAGGAATCTTGAAGCCATTCCTGCTAGAAAGAATCAGAATCGTTTCTTGCATTTTACACCAAAAGCCCTGCATCCGCGCATCGATAATTCGCCGACCTACATGACCGGTGTCGCGAAGAAGCAGATCACGCCATGGCGCGGCGCGGCGCGGTCCCTGTCGTAGATACAGGCATAGAACAGGTGATCGGCATTGGGCGGGCTCTGGATCCGGCTCCAGGGTATGACGGCATCGACCGGCGCCTGAGCCTGTGGGTTGACGGTACGCGCCTGATCCGCGGTCACGGTGAGCCGATAGCCTTCTTGTGTTTCACTTACCCAGGAAGGATCGACCGGCGCGCAGTCATGGCCGCCGCAGCAGCTCGATTGAAAGACCGGATCCGCGGTGGAGCTGTACCAATCATGCGCCAACGTAAACTGGGTTCCGAATAAATATATCCACGCTGCCAACAGCAACATAAATAGCGGCCAGAGTTTCGTCATGCGCCTGCTCCGGTTCAAAGCTTCTACTTCCATTGCAACCGGCCGTCGGGATGAGATCGCATCCCCGGTAAAGGGCGTCCGCCTGTTCAAACAAGAGTGGACGGCGGGCGCATTATTAATTGTTCCATGAAGCGGAAGTTCCAATCCCGCGCCATGCCGAATCCGCATGTGGCATCGGCGTCCGGAATCTTTCTTTCCGCTACGGACGGTCGCTTGGAATCGACTTGAGTTCCTCAGGCAGCTCGTTCGGGGCTGTCTCGGCCGGGCTCCCTGATGGGCTGATGCTTGCGGCGGTCGGGCGGCTCGATCTCGGGCTCAGGCAAAGGCTTGCCCGGCTCCGGCGGGATGGGTTGCGGTGACGGCACCGGCGGTTCAGGCAGATCGGGGGTTTCGGGCGTGGGGATTGTTGCCATGGAGCATAAACATCCGGCACTCGCTTGAGTTCCCCGTGAAGCGGGCCCGCAGGGACCAGGCGATCTGGGGAGGATAATGGGGAGACCTGCGGGCCTTCTGGCTCTCGATGCGTCGCCCTGAGGAACGACATTCAACCAACCTATGTGTCTGGTGACTGTTCCGAGTCTTTTTGCATCTCGCGCGGCTTGGAAGAGCGACGCGAAGTGATGTGGAACCTCGGCGCGGGTGCAAACGTATTTGCAGTAGTCCTGCACATCTGGACGTTGTTCGCAACGCCATGACGGGACAGGGCCGGTCCGAGTTGCGTTGGCAACCGGGCCGGCTTCTCCACGACGGCAGCGATAAAGCTAGAGAAAGTGAGGCAAGCCGTGAATATGCTGGATCTGGCAGGCATTTGGTGGGCCGTCGTCATCGTGCTGTCGACGACGATACTGGGCGCGGGCCTCGGCTATGGCATCTGGGCAGCGCGGCATGCGCCCCGAGATGCCAAGACGCTGCGCGAGAAGGATGCCGCCACGCGCAGGAATTTCGATGACGCTGCGGTGGAAGAGCGGCCGATCTTCAAAGAATGAGCCGGACCGAGCTCGCGCAACCGATCATAGCGGGCCGGTTTGCGTGTGGCTGCCACCGGGTCGGGAAATATCACCGAGCGCCTGACCGGTCTTGGCCCGCGCTCCCGTCATGGCCAGATCGCCGAGCGACACTATCCCCACCAGGCGTTTTTCCCGGTTGAGTACCGGCAAGCGGCGCACCTGTATATCGCCCATATTGGCGAGCACATGCTCGGTGTCCTCGTCCTCATAGCAATATTTGACGTCGTGGCTCATCACTTCTTCGACCAGGGAATCGGGACCTTGTCCCGCGGCCACCGCTCGCACGGCAATATCACGGTCGGTGATCATACCGACCAGCCGGTCGTCCTCGCTCACCGGAATGGCGCCGGCATCGATCTCCGCCATCATCGCCGCAGCACTCTGGATGGTGTCGCCGGGATTTACGAGGTGGACATCCGAGCTCATGCAATCGCGTATCTTCATCATTCCCTCCTATCTCATCTGAGGGGAACGTGACCGTCGCCGGGGAGTTCCGGGGTCGACAGCTTGGGCCTCACATTCCGTATGGCGCCGAAGGGGAACGCCAGCAGGTGGTGGGCGTCGCTCTCGCATTTTGGAACCGGCGCCAGAGGGCGCCGTTATAGTTTCGGGCTCCGAAAAGCCTGGAGGTTGGTATGAGGCCGCTGAATATCTGTCGGATCGCCCCAGGCGATCTTCTGACGATCATCGAAGACATCAGCTTTGGCAAAGCCACGATCGGCGGCGCGGACAGCCACGGCATCGTCATAGACGGCTATCTGGACCTCGCCGGCATGGCCCAGCGCATCAACGCCCTCATAGAGATCAGAGCGCGCTCGCAGCAGCTGGTCGACGACGCGCAGCCCCGCTAGGCTCGGCCGCGCATCAGCCGATATTCCCGAGCGGTGAAGTCCCCCTTGCCAAGGCAAAGGGGACAGCGTTGCCGCTGTCCCCTCCACAGGTCGCGTATGGGAAGCGCTTTAGCGCTTCGAGAACTGGAACGACCGGCGGGCCTTGGCGCGGCCGTATTTCTTGCGCTCGACCGCACGCGGATCGCGCGTCAGGAAGCCGTTCTTCTTGAGGACCGAGCGCAGCTCCGGCTCGAAATAGGTCAGCGCCCGGGCAAGGCCGTGGCGCACGGCGCCCGCCTGGCCCGACAGTCCGCCGCCCGTGACGGTGCATTCGACATCGACCTGGTCGCGGCGCAGAGCCGTCACCATCGGCTGCTGGACGAGCATCTGCAGCACGGGACGCGCGAAATAGACGTTGATCGCCTTGCCGTTGACGGTGATCTTGCCGCCGCCACGCTTCACCCACACGCGGGCGATGGCGTCCTTGCGGCGGCCGGTCGCGTAAGCGCGGCCCTTGGCGTCGAGCTTGGGTTTGGCCGGCGTTGCCGGCGCGCCTTGCGCCTTGACAGCGGCGCTGCCCAGGGCTTCGCCGAGATTGGAAAGAGTTGTCTGTTCAGCCATGGTCTTCAGCCTCTCAGCGTGTTCTTGGGATTGAGCGCAGCGACGTCGAGCTTTTCAGGGCTCTGGGCCTCATGCGGATGGGCGTCGCCCTTGTAGATGCGCAGATTGGACATCTGCTGGCGCTTCAGCGGACCGCCCGGGAGCATGCGCTTCACCGCCGCTTCGAGGACGCGGTCGGGGAACTTGCCCTCGAGGATCTTCTCGGCCTTGCGTTCCTTGATGCCGCCGGGGAAGCCGGTATGCCAGTAATAGGTCTTGTCCTTGCGCTTGTTGCCGGTCAGCACGACCTTCTCGGCATTGATGACGATGATATTGTCGCCGCAGTCCATATGGGGGGTAAAGGTGGGCTTATGCTTGCCGCGCAGACGGTTGGCGATGATCGTGGCGAGGCGCCCGACAATCAGACCGTTCGCATCGATGAGCACCCACTTTTTCTCGATTTCCTTGGCTTTCGCCGAATAGGTCTTCATTTGAGGGTTCCAATGCTTGTTCGGATTGCGCGGAGATACAGATGCGGACGCAAAAGGTCAAGGAAAACCCGGTAATATAACGCTTTTTCTTATGTGGTATCATGATACCCGAAAGTGTTGTTTTGCTGCCACAGTTTCAGGTTCTGATGCGGGACCCCTTTTCGTAACTGCTTGTATTTCATAAGATTCGCGACACCGAGAGGGTGCCTATGGTTCGTTTTGCTGCTTTCCTGCTGTTTGCCGGGCTTCTGGCCGCTGACCCTGTCCTGGGGCAGACCAAGGACCAGACCCAGCTGCCGCAAAGCGATGAAGCCGGCGAGCAGCCCAACCCGCAAGCGCCACCTGCTGCCGAACAACCTCCGGTCCAGCCTCCCGCCCAGCCGCCCGCTGCGGGCGAGGACCTGACCCAGCCTCCGGATTCCGGCGCCGAGACCGACACCGAGGAGACATCGCCCGACGATCTGAGCTTCGGGGAGATTCCCGACGTCACCGTCATCGAGCTCACCGCCGACATAGCGCGCCGGTCGATCGACGCCCTCGCTCTGGTACGCGACAAGTATAAGGACGCCAATCTCGAGAATTACGAGAGCTGGCAGGATTTCGTCGACAAGACCGAGGACGGCAAACATTTCGAAGCCGACATCAAGGCGGCGGGCTTCTCGACCGTCGATGAATGGAATGTCGCGGTGACCAGCGTCAGCTTCGGCTATTCGGCGCTCACCGACAATCTCGCCGATGATCTCGAGACCCAGATCGCCGAGATCGAGAAGGACACCTCGATCGCCCAGGACCTCAAGGACCGCATGATCAAGGGGCTCAAGGCGATGATCCCGTCGGAGAACAACAAGCGGATCGTGCAGGCGATGATCGACGATCCCGCTTATACGGAAAAGCTCAAGCTCCTGGCCGAAGAAGGCGAATGACCGATATTCTCCTCAGGGAGCGGCAGCAGGGCATACTGCGCCTGACCCTCAACGATCCCGAGACGCGCAACAGCCTGAGCGAGGCGATGATGGCGTCGCTTGCCATCGCCCTCGATGAAGCACGGCAGGACGATGAAACCCGCGTGATCGTCATCGCCGCCGAAGGGCCGGCTTTCTGCTCGGGTCACAATCTCAAGGAAATCACCGCGCGACGGGGCGATGAGGACCACGGCAAGGCCTATTTCGCCAAGTTGATGGCGCATTGCTCGGCGATCATGCAGGCGATCGTGCATCATCCAAGGCCGGTGATCGCGGAAGTGCAGGCTCCGGCGAGCGCCGCCGGCTGCCAGCTGGTCGCGAGCTGCGACCTGGCGCTCGCCTCGGAACAGGCGCGCTTCGCCACGCCCGGCGTCAATATCGGGCTGTTCTGCTCGACGCCGATGATCGCCTTGTCGCGCAACGTGTCGAGCAAGCACGCCATGGAAATGCTGCTCACCGGCGAGATGATCAGCGCCGAGGAGGCTCAGCGCATCGGCCTCGTCAACCGCGTCGTCGCTACTCAGCTCCTGAGGGCCAGCGTCGATGATCTCGCTTTCAGGATCGCCGGCAAGTCCAAGGCGGTGACCAAGATCGGCAAGGAAGCCTTTTATCGCCAGATCGACATGCCGCTTGCCGATGCCTATGATTATGCGGCGCGCGTGATGGTCGAGAACCTGCTCATGCAAGATGCCAAGGAAGGCATCGGCGCCTTTGTCGAGAAACGCCCACCTGACTGGCAAGACCGCTGACCCCAAATGATGAACCACGACAGCTATTCGATCGACTATATCCGCGACATCCTGCGCAGCGTCAGGACGATCGCGCTGGTCGGCGCCACCGATAATGACCGGCGAGCCTCCAACTTCGTCCTGCGATACCTGCTGGACAAGGGCTATGAGGTAACTCCGGTCAATCCAGGACTCGCCGGACAGGAGCTTCTTGGCCGCAAGGTCTATGCCTCACTGAGCGATATTCCACATACGCTCGACATGGTGGATATCTTCCGCAACTCGCAGGCCGCCGGCGCCATCACCGATGAGGCTCTCAGTCTTGCGCCACTTCCCAAGGTGATCTGGATGCAGCTCACCGTACGCAATGACGAAGCCGCGGCGCGCGCCGAAGCGAAGGGCGTCAAGGTGGTGATGAACCGGTGCCCGAAGATGGAATATGGCAAGCTTTCGGGCGAATGGGCCTGGGTCGGCGGCAATTCCGGCCTGATCTCGTCGCGCCGCCAGCGCCTGCATGAAAGCGGCAGGGTGCAAAGCCTGGGGCTCGGCCTCAAGAGGTAAGCAAGCCCCCTCTCCCCGCCCGGGTGGGAGGAATTCAGGCGGGGAAAAGGATCGCTCGCCGCCGGTCCGTCACATCTTCACGAATTTGCCGTCCTTGATCGTGAGCTTGTCGATGCTGGCATCATATTTCGACTTGAGCGCGCCCATGCGCACTTCGCAGCCTTTGCTGCAGTCATAGGTGCCGGTGGCCTTGGACTTGAGCACCACCTTCTCGGCCTTGCCGCCCTCGGGCGTCAGCATGAAAGTGTGGCTCGTCTTGTCGCTGTTGGTCACCGTAAGCGCGCTGGCGGACGTGACGGTTGCGCCGAGCGCAAGCGCGGCCGCGATGAGAAGATGAGTTCTCATGGTCATTCTCCAATGATGTGGGTGGATGAAGCGCCAGGCAGCCGGGGTGGAGAGCAGGTCGCCTGTTCGCAAAGTCGATCCGCATGGCCTTCTTGCGGGCCATTGCCTCGCAGGCGGTTTTGGGCGCCGCCTGTGTCTTTGTGCTTAAGTCTTCACCTCTGATAGACGTCCGATTCATAGACCGGATGATCAAACGCTAATCCCCTTCCCCGCGGCTCACCAGTTAAATCGGGGTAATCCGAGGGGACGTTGTGAGCGCTCACCTGCTGGGCTAGTTTCTGCTCGAGGGAGTTTTCACAGGAGCAAATGATGACCGAAAAGACACCGGGCTTTGACACGCTCGCCATCCATGCGGGGGCACAGCCCGATCCGGCGACGGGAGCGCGCGCCACGCCGATCTACCAGACGACCGCCTATGTGTTCGAGGACGTGAAGCACGCCGCCGATCTGTTCGCACTCAGGACCTTCGGCAATATCTATACCCGCATCATGAATCCGACGCAGGCCGTGCTCGAATCGAAAGTCGCGGCCCTCGAAGGCGGCACCGCGGCGCTCGCCGTAGCCTCAGGCCACGCCGCCCAGATGCTCATCTTCCATGCCCTGATGCAGCCCGGCGACGAGTTTGTGGCGGTGCGCCAGCTCTATGGCGGCTCGATCAACCAGTTCAACCAATCGTTCAAGTCCTTCGGCTGGCACGTGGTGTGGGCCGATGCCGAGAATCTCGCCTCGATCGAAAAGGCGCTGTCGCCCAAAACCAAGGCGATCTTCATCGAATCCATCGCCAATCCGGGCGGCCTCATCACCGACATCGAGGGCATCGCCAAGATCGCCCGCAAGGCGGGCGTGCCGCTCATCGTCGACAACACGCTGGCCACCCCCTATCTGTGCAAGCCCTTCGATCACGGCGCCGACATAATCGTGCATTCGCTGACCAAATTCATGGGCGGGCACGGCAATTCGATGGGCGGCGTCATCGTCGACGGCGGCAAGTTCGACTGGACGAAGAGCGGCCGCTATCCGCTCCTGACCGAGCCCAATGATTCCTATCACGGCATCAGGCTGCATGAGACCTTCGGCAATATCACCTTCGCCATCGCCTGCCGGGTGCTCGGCCTGCGCGACCTCGGTCCGGCGATCGCGCCGCTCAATTCCTTCCTCATCTTGACCGGGATCGAGACCTTGTCATTGCGCATGCGCAAGCATTGCGACAACGCGCTCGCGGTGGCCACGTGGCTCAGCACCCATCCGAAAGTGTCCTGGGTGAACTATGCCGGGCTCAAAGGCCACAAGCATCACGAGCTCGCCAAGAAATATTGCCCGAACGGCGCCGGCTCGGTCTTCACCTTCGGCCTCAAGGGTGGCTATGACGCGGGCGTCAAGGCGGTGTCGGACGTCCGGCTCCTCTCGCATCTCGCCAATCTCGGCGATACGCGCTCGCTCATCATCCATCCGGCATCGACCACGCACAGCCAGCTCTCAGCCGAGCAGCTCAAGCAAGCCGGCGCCGGTCCCGATGTGGTGCGCCTCTCCATCGGCATCGAGGATGTCGAGGACATCATCGCCGATATCGATCAGGCGATCTCGTGATTGAGCGCAAGCCTTCTCTCGGCTTTCTGTGAGAGGGCTTCGTGCAGAACCCAGATGGCGGTCGCGAAAACGATCATCGCGCCCGCCTGATGGGCGAGGCCCAGCCATAAGGGCACCTGCGCGAGAAGCGTCCATATGCCGAGAACGACCTGCAGCAGAACCGCGTGAAGGATCGCTTTTGCCGCCCGGCTCTTGACCTTGAAGGCATAGGCTGCCGCGTAGATCGTCGCCGCATAGGCGACGAGCCGATGATCGAACTGCACCGTCATCGCGTTCTCGAAGAAATTGCGCCAGGCCGGTTCCATGATCATGAGGCCCTCAGGGATCCACTGTCCGTCCATCAAAGGCCAGGTGTTGTAGCCCATGCCGGCGTCGAGGCCGGCGACGAAGCCGCCCAGCGCCACTTGCAAGAGGACCAGGACGACCAGTCCCAGGGCCGCCCAGTCGCGCCCGGTTTGCGGCGGGTGTCGCCGCTCCCGGCCAAGGCCAAGGGCCGTCCAGACGATGGCGCCGAGGATGACGGTGGCAAAGGTCAGATGCCCCGCGAGCCGGTATTGGCTCACATCGACGCGATCGATGAGGCCCGATTTCACCATGTACCAGCCAAGCGCACCTTGAAGCCCGCCAAGGACGATGAGGCCGGCAAAACGGGGGACGAGACGCCGCTCGATGCGGCGCGTGAGCCACAAAGCAAGGAACGGCACGATCATCACCAGGCCGATGAAGCGGCCGAGGAAGCGATGCGCCCATTCCCACCAATAGATGAACTTGAAATCGGAAAGCGACATGCCCTGGTTGACCAGGCTGTATTCCGGGATCTGCTTGTATTTCTCGAAGGCCAGAAGCCAGTCGGCCTCAGTCAACGGCGGGATGGCGCCGAGGAGCGGCTGCCACTCGGTGATCGAAAGGCCGGAATCGGTCAGGCGCGTCGCGCCACCGACGATCACCATGGCGAAAACCAGGAAGGCGGCGAACCACAGCCAGGCGCGGATCAGCGGGCGTGCTCTCAGCTCACGGTCTGTAACTGCGATCATGGCGAGCGGGATAGCGCCCATGGCCCCTGCCCTCAAGGCTCGAAACGCCGCAGGAGCTTGCGCCCGGGCCCGGCGCGGAATAGGTCATCCGCATGACCCCCAGGCAGCGCAAATTCATCGGCATGGTCGCCATCGTGGCCTTCCTCATCGTCTATTGCCTCATCGCCATGGCGATCGGCGGGATGGTGGCGGTGGGCCTGCCGATGCCCCTCGAGATCGGCTTCTTCGTCATCGCCGGCATCGCCTGGCTGCCGGTCGTGATGATGATCATCCGCTGGATGTCGCGGCCCGCTTAGAGCCCAAGCTCCCAATATTGCCCGGTGAGCTTATGGCCGAAGCTCTCATGCGGCTCCTCGCTGACGAGCTTGAAACCGGCTTTCTCATAGACCCGCCGCGCGGCGGTGAGATTGTCGTTCGTCCACAGGGTCAGCCGCCGGTAGCCGGCGCCCCGCGCGAATTTGACGACCTCATCGACAAGCTTCGTGCCGAGCCCCAGGCCGCGCGCCTCGGGCTCTACGTAAAGCATCCTGAGCTTCGCGGTCTCTTGATCCGCCTCGACGACGAAGACCGCCCCCATGATCCGGCCGCCTTTGTCGGCCACCCAGCAGCCTTCGCGCTCCGGCTTGAAGTTTTGGATGAAGCGCGCCGTGATCTCGGCAACCAGCGCTTCGAATTCTTCGTTCCAGCCATATGCCTCGGCATAGAGGGCGGCCTGGCGATGGATGATCCAACCATAGTCGCCGATCTTGGGCGGCCTCAGAAGCACCGGCACGTCGGCTTTCGTCTCCTTGCCAAGCAGGTCCTCGATGACGGCCATGGAAGCGACCAGTCGGCGGCGATCTTCCGGGGTGAGAGCGTTCAGCATGCGCTCGACGGCTGCGGCGCTTTTTTCATCGAGCGGCCGGAAGGCGGCCTCACCCTTCTTCGACAGGCTCAGATTGATCTGCCGGCCGTCTTCGGCCGAACGCTCGCGCGATATGTAACCCGATTTGGCGAACCCCTTGAGGATACGGCTTAAATAGCCGGGATCGACCCCGAGGCCGGCAACCAGATCGCTGGCGCTCACCACCTCCCTGGTCGCCAGCTCATAGAGGATACGGGCTTCGGTCAGGCCGAAGCGGCTGGCGAGCAGATGCTCGTCCAGCAGGCCTGTCCATTTCGTGTAGCTGCGGTTGAACTGCCTGACGGAGGCGACGGTGTCTTTCATGCCGTCGATGCTGGATCAAATAGTTGACTTTGTCAACTATCTTAGGCGACCGCCACGCGCTTGAATCCGTTCCACAGTACGAAGGCGCTGCCCGACAGCAGGACGTCGACATAGCGCAGCTTCTGATAGTCGCCATTGAGCGAAAGCCGCGGCAGAGCGGTCAGATGGTCCTTGTGCGCGGAGAAGATCAGGCCCTTACGGGTGGTGACGGCGGCGGCGAAGCCCGCTTCGCGGATGAGATCGAAGTCGCGGGGGCCGGCGGATCCCGGATCGCCATAAGGATAGGCAAAGACGTCCGGCGCGCGGCCCAGTTCCTCGGCGATGCGGCTCTTCGAGGCGACGGCCTCGGTGAGCGCCTCCTCTTCCGGCAGCCGCGCCAGCGCATAGTGATTGATCGTATGAGCGCCAATGGTGCAGAGCGGATCGGCGGCGATCTGGCGCACATCGTCCCAGGTCATGGCTTCGCTGCGGCATTGTGCGTCGAGATCGACGCCGTGATGATCGCAGAATTGCCGGATCCATTCGCGCTGGCGATGTTCCGGCAGGTTGCGGACCGGCCAGTAGAGCCGCTTGAACGCCGCCTGCTTGGCGGCATCGCTCAGCGTGTCAAATTCGAAACCGCTGCCCTCCAGCACACCTGTGATCCGGGGCGCTCCGGCAATGACCGCCTCGAGGCCGCGCCACCATAATTCGCAAGCTCCCTCGATGATCGCCGGCGCCACGAAGATGGTGAACGGACAACCATGGCGCCGGAAGACCGGCCAGGCATGGACGAGATTGTCCTCATAGCCGTCATCGAGGGTGAACACGGCAAAAGGCCGCGGCGACGGCACCTCGCCTTTCAGCCGCAAGGCGGCCTCGCTCAAGGAAACGAGATCGTAACCTTTCCCAACGACATGGTGGAGCACTGCGTCGAGGAAATGTGGCGTGATCTCCAGGCCGGCATTGGGGGCAAAACCGTGCCGGGCCATGCCATTGGGCCTCACATGGTGCAGCATGAATATTGCACCCATGCCACTCAAGACCGAGTTCAATGCTTGCGATGCCCCAGAATAATACAGGACATCAAGACTTGTTTTCAGGACGGCGGACATCGGCATGCCAAAAACCGGTAAATTCGCGTTCTAACAGGACTATCAGGCAAAACTTGACGAACATTTGCTAGCAGCAAGGCAATATTCGTACCGCGGGGAGCCCGACCTCTTGAGCATCATGCCTCTCGCTCCGCTTGAGGAAGAAGCGCGCTGGCAGCCGGCTCAGGCGACGGAGCCGGCGATGCGGCGCATTGCGATCGAGATTTGCCGTGATGCGCACGCCATCGAGGCGGAGTGGCTCCGCTTCCAGGCCTACGCGGCCGGAACCTTCTTCCAGACCTATCAATGGTGCAGCACCTGGCTCGAAACGGCCGGGGCCGCCGTGGGCGCCAGACCGCTCATCGTCCTCGGCCGTGATCCTGCGGGCGATCTCCTCTTCCTCCTGCCCTTCTCCACACGTCGCCGCCAGGGCTGTCAGATCCTCGAATGGATGGGCGGCCAGCAGATGACCTATGGCTATGGCCTTTACGACCGCCGCTTCCTGCGCCAGGCCGGCGCCTGGTTCGCGACGGAAGGCTGGGCGATATTGACCAGGCTCCGGGATGTCGATGCCATCGATCTCGCCGAGATGCCGCTCGTCTGGGAAGATCGCGAGCATCCGCTCAAGAGCTGGTTCTCTTTCGCCGGGCCCAATTTCTCCTATCTCCTGAGACTGGCGAGCGACTATGAAACGGTCTATGCGCGCAAGCGGTCCGGCGAGACGCGGCGCGGCAACCGCAAGCGCGACGCCAAGCTGATGAAGGCGGCCAAGATCGAATTCGGCCTCGCCGAAGAGCGCGCGCATATGCATCGGCTCATCGAAGACATGTTCGAGCAACAGCGCTCACGCCTCGCCGAGAGCGGGATCCATGGCGTGTTCAACGAGCATGAGCGAGAGTTCGTGCATCGCCTTATCGATCTGCCCGACCGCATGCAGCCGGTTCTCCTGCCCTATTACATGACCGCGGATGGCGAGCTCGAAGCGGTCGCGCTCGGCGGCCACCATGGCGGCGGATATTGGGCACTCATCTCATCGCTCGGTTCGCCGCGGCTCAGGCGTCACTCGCCCGGCGATGCGCTTCTGCGCCGAACCATAGAAGCCTGCTGCGCGCGCGGCCTCAAATTCTTCGACTTCTCCTCGGGCAGCTTCGACTACAAGCTCGCCTGGGCCGACCAATCGGTCAGGCTTCACTATGCGGTGCGCGGGCTGACCTGGCGCGGCTATGCCTGGGCGCTCGCTCGGTGCCTGGTCATGTCGATCAAACGGCTGATCAAGCGCACGCCGCTCCTGTGGAGCACGTTGAACGGGATGAGGCGCAAGCTTCGCGGGCGTAGAACCGAATAGCCAACAGGACGAGTTCACGCCGCGCGGCGGACCGGAAGACCGATGCGGACGAATTGCACCGCGCGCAGGCCGGACTGGCGCCAGCTTTCGATCATGCGCGCGGCGTCGAGAATGCGCGTTCCCGGCGCCATGAGAAGGGCCGCGTGAGATTTGCGGATCACCGTCGGCCACGAGGTCTTGCCGCAATGGATGATGATCACGGGATAGACCTGCGCAAAAGCATCGATCAGCGCATCGAAGCGCGGATTGTTCGCGAGGTCGGTGAGAATGCCGGGCTTCGTCCCGAAACGCAGCACATGGGCGAGCGAGCCCGAATCGCGCTGCACGGCAGTATCGATGGTCGCCTCGTTCGCCAGGATGTCGGAAAGACCCGGGCCTTGCTCGATGCCCGCAATCGTATGGGCGGAGGGACGCGCCTCTTCGGCATCGATCACCAGCGTGCCGATGCCCTGTGCGGCGATGACCCGGGCCATGGCCACGGCGGCTGTCGGGCCGTCAGGCCCGGTATCGCCGAGCGTGAGCACGGCGAGCTTCTGCACGCCGAGAGATTGGCGAATGCCGTTCAGCCATGACACCATGCGGCCGGCGGCAACGGCATAGTCACCGGAAGGATCATGCAAGGGCTGGTGGGCGTGACTTGCCGCTGCCATGAGATCCGACGTTTCCGGAATCTCGATCAAGATCGGTTGATTGCCCGCAGCTGCCATCGCGCCGGTCGGCGGCACATGCAGAGGCTGAATGGGCTCGCGTGAGATGATCGTATCGATGGCCGGTGCCAGCAGGACCGGCGGCGCCTTGGGCTCGGGCTCTGGCTCGGTGGCTGGCCCGGCCGATTGGCCTGCCATGCGTAGCACCTCGGCCAGGAAAGCGAGTCCCAGGCCCAATGTCAGGCCGGCCAGTATCGCCAGGATGATGGTCGGCCCGGTCTTCGGATAGCTCGGATTGGCCGGCGGCACCGCTCGCTGGATGATGCGGGCGAAGCCCGGCTGGGCGGCGATCTCCTGGCGCGTGCTCGCATCCGTATATCGGTTGAGGAAGGATTCGAGCAGGCTGCGATTGGCGGCGGCATCGCGCTCGAGCGCCCTGAGCTTCACCTCATCGAGATTGGTGGTCGAAGCCTTGCCCTTGGCGGCGTTCAGGCTGGCGCGCAACGATGCCTCGCGGGTCGCAGCGATTCGCGCCTGGTCCTCGAGACCGGCGACGAGCTTCATCGCTTCATTGCGGAGCTGCTGGTCGACCTTGGCGAGCTCGCTGCGCACCGCCACCATCTTGGGATGGCCTGGCAAATAGGTGACGGAGAGTTCCGCCATGTTCCGCTGCAGTGCGATCTGCTGCTCGCGCAGGCGCTGGATGAAGGGTGAATTCAGGACATCGGAGGAGACATCGACCGAGCCCTGATCGTCGAGCATGCTGCGAATGGCTTTCGCTTTCGCCTGGGCCTCGGTGCGCGCCGCCTCGGCGAGGGTGATCTGGCTGTTGAGCTCGGAAAGCTCCTGGGTGCCGAGTGTCGCTTGCGTCCCCCTCAGGAGACCGGCACGGGCTCGGAACTCCTCGGCCGCGGATTCCGATTCGGCGACCTTCGTGCGGAGGACCTCGATCTGCTCGGCGAGCCAGTCGCGCGCCCGGCCGGTCGGCTCCGACTGCGCCTCGCGCGTCGAGGTGACATAGATCTCGGCCAGCTTGTTCGCCACATCGGCGGCGATCTTGGGATCACGCGCGTAATATTTGATCGAGATCACCTTGGACTGCGGAACCTGGAAGACCGTGAGGGCCGAGCGGTAGCGATCGTAGGCGCGCTCTTCCAGGCTCTTGTTGAGCGGATTGTCCCTGAAGCCCAATGCGATCAGAATGCTGCCGAGCTTGCCGACGCCGTTGCTCGCCGAATCGAATTCGCCCTTGCCGACAAGGCCGAGATCCTTGATCACGCGATCGCCGAGGTCGCGCGAGCTCAAGACCGCAACTTGGCTCAATATGTCGCGGTCATCGAAAGCGGGCCGCGATTCCGATCCCTCGCCGGGCGCGGCGCGGCTGAAGGGCGTTTCGAGATTGTCGACCAGAACCTGCGCCTCGACCGAATAGGTTGGCTTCTCGCGCAGGACGACAAAGCTTGCGGCTCCGCCCAACAGCAAGGTGACGAGCAGGATGAGAAGCTTGCGGTGCCATATGCCGCGCAGCAGCTCCATCATGTCGACCGATGCCATGCTCGGTCCGGCTTGCTCAGGATTGGTCATCGGCGAATTATGCTTAACAAAGGGTTTCAGACGCAACATCGCTGCTTCTGGTAACGATTTCCTTAACATAGTCCATGTTGCAGTCACGCATCCTTAAGCGATTGCTAACCATAAATGCCTATCGTCGGTTCTGCGCTGGTGCAGGAAGCGTGCCAGCGCTGTTGGGGGTATCTGCGTGGTGCGTTGGCGTCTTCTCATTCTCGTAATTCTGCCCTTCCTGCTTTCCGCCTGCGCGGAGACCTGGGAGGCCAACCCGCCGGAGGCCGCCCGCGGCGGCATGGGCGTGATGGCGGATGGAACCGTCGCTGAAGGGCCGGACGCCGTCGCCAGCGTCACCGAACTCGCTTCCTCCACGCGACAAGGCGTTCAGCCGCCCTATGGGGCTTCAGGTTCCGCCGCGGCCTATGAATATGAATCGGGCTACCGCGTCGGCGCCGGAGACCGCCTCACGATCCGTGTCGCCGGCGAAACCGATCTCACCAACGACTATCTCGTCGATGGCTCCGGCAATATCTCGATGCCCTATATCAAGACCACCTATGTCGGCGGCATGTCGGCCCGGGAGATCGAGAAACTGGTCGCCAAGCGGCTGCGCAACGGCTTCCTGCGCAACCCCAACGTATCCGTCCAGGTCACGACATTGCGCCCGTTCTTCATCCTGGGCGAGGTCAACAGCGCCGGCAGCTTCCCCTATCAGCCGGGCATGACGGTGCAGAACGCCGTGGCGATCGCCGGCGGCTATTCGCCGCGCGCCCATCAGGGACCCGTGCTCATCACGCGCAAGAATGTCGACGGCACGCAAACCTACAAGGTGCCCGTCACCACTCAGATCTATCCGGGCGACGTCATCTATGTCCGCGAGCGCTGGTTCTGAACCGGGCCCTCCGATGCGCTGTCTTCAGGTTTTTCGCACTCCGGTCGGCGGTCTCTTCCGTCATGTGCGCGATCTCGTCCGTGGCTTGACCGCGCTTGGGCATGAGATCGGAATCGTCTGCGATTCGACCACGGGCGGTGCCGCGGCCGACGCAGTGCTGGCGAGCATAGAAAAGGATTGCCAGCTCGGCGTCCATCGGCTGCCGATCGGCCGGCTGCCCGGCCTTGCCGATATCGGTGCGGCAACGGCCATCGCCCGCCTCGCGACGACGCTCGAGCCCGACCTGTTGCACGGCCATGGCGCCAAGGGCGGTGTCTATGCGCGGCTTGCCGGCAGACGCCTCAAGATCCCGGCGCTCTACACGCCGCATGGCGGCAGTCTGCATTGCGAATGGTCAAGTCCGCGCGGCGCGCCGTTCCTTGCGGCAGAAAGACTGATGCTGGGCCTGGGTTCCGGGCTTCTCTTCGTGTGCGACTATGAGCGGTCGGTCTTCGAGCGGAAAATCGGTCTCGGCAATCTGCCGCACAAGGTCGTTCACAACGGCCTGTGGCCGGAAGAATTCGAGCCCGTGCCCTTGGCCGCCGATGCGCGCGATGTGATCTTTCTCGGCGAGATGCGCGAGCTCAAAGGCGTCAGCGACCTCCTCGAAGCCCTGGCGCGGCTCGCCCCCTGGCGGCGGGTGAGCGCAACGCTCGTCGGCGACGGCCCGGACCGGCAGGCTTTCGCCGGACTGGCGCAACGGCTCGACCTCGCGGCCCAGATCCACTTCGCCGGCGCCATGCCGGCCCGGAAAGCCTTCGGACTCGGGCGGCTCATGGTCATGCCCTCCAGAGCCGAGTCGCTGCCCTATGTCATTCTCGAGGCCGTGGCCGCCGGGAAGCCGCTGATCGCGACCAGGGTCGGCGGCATTCCCGAAGTCCTTCCTCCCGAGGAACTGGTCCCTCCCGCAACGCCCGAGGCCCTGGCCAAGGCCATCAGGGACCGTCTGACCAACTGGACGGCCGGCGAAGCGCAGGCCCAGGCTGTGGCCAAGTCCGCCCGGATGCGATTCTCCGCCGCCACGATGGCCGAGAAGATCGCCGTCTTCTATCGGGACATTTTGGACCGCCACCACCGCCTTCGCGGCTGAGCATTAAGGTGGCATTAAGCACGTTCCTTCACTTTGGTTAACGCGATCTTCGGGGATTTTGCTCCGCAGGCCTCAAAGTTGCTCTTCCGCAGTCAAGGGAACAACCTCCGTATCATTCTGAAACAGACTGCCATGCGCAACGAACAACGCTATCGCTACGAGGCCATAACCGGCGACCTCCTCGCCCGGCTCGACCTGGAGCCCGAGATCTCCAACCCTGCCGAAATCCTGAAAGCGCCGCTGATCTCGGCACGGATCATCGCCGGCCTTGTCCGGGCGGGCGATTTCATCCTCATCACCCTGCTCGGCATCCTTATCCTCTTGGCCTATGTCGCGCCCAACCACGCGGTCTCCTTCACCACCTATGCGCCGCTGATCCTCGGCGCCGGTCTGGCGCTGGTGTTCCTCCTCCATATCGGCGGGATCTACAACATTCATGCTTTCCTGAGGCCTGCCGAATATGTCGCGCGCCTTGCCGGCGCCTGGCTCCTGATCGCCGGCCTCGTCGTCGCTTATGCCTTCTTCAGCAAAGCGGGCGAGGACTATTCGCGCGCCTGGGCGGCCCTGTGGTTCGTCGGCGGCCTCGGCTCGCTGTTGCTTTTCCGCATCGGCGTTTCGCGCTTCGTGCGGCACTGGAACAGCAAGGGCCAACTCGACCGGCGCGCCGTCCTTGTCGGCGGCGGCGAGCCCGCCGCCAATCTCATCGAAGCGCTCGACGGGTCGCCCGATATCGATGTGTCGATCATCGGCATATTCGACGATCGCGACGATACCCGCTCGCCCGCCTCGATCTCAGGCTGTCGCAAGCTCGGCAATGTCAACGAACTCATCGATTTCGTCCGGCGCAACCGCGTCGATCTTCTCATCGTCACCTTGCCGCTCACCGCCGAGGGCCGCATCCTCGATATGCTGAAGCGGCTCTGGGTCCTGCCGGTGGACATAAGGCTCAGCGCCTATACGCAGAAGCTGCGCTACCGGCCGCGCGCCTATTCCTATATCGGCAACGTCCCCTTTATCGACGTGTTCGACAAGCCGATGACCGATTGGGGTCAGTTCCTCAAATCGGTCGAGGACAAGATCATCGCCGGCTTCGCCCTCGTCGCGCTCTCGCCGCTGATGCTCGCCGTCGCCTGCGCGATCAAACTCGAAAGCCGCGGTCCGGTCTTCTTCCGCCAGCACCGTTACGGCTTCAACAACGAGCTCATCAACGTCTACAAGTTCCGCTCGATGTATACCGAGATGACCGACAATGCCGCAGTCAGGCTCGTCACGCGCGGCGATCCCCGCGTCACCCGGGTCGGCCGCTTCATCCGCAAGACCAGCCTCGATGAGTTGCCTCAGCTTCTGAACGTGCTCAAAGGCGAGCTGTCGCTAGTAGGCCCCCGGCCCCATGCCACCCATGCCAAGGCGCAGGAGCATCTCTATCCCGATGCCGTCGAAGGGTATTTTGCACGCCACAGGGTCAAGCCCGGCATCACCGGCTGGGCGCAAATCAACGGCTGGCGCGGCGAGACCGATACGCTGGAGAAGCTGCATCGGCGCGTCGAGCATGATCTCTATTACATCGAGAACTGGTCGATCGCCTTCGATCTCTATATTTTGCTGCACACACCCTTGTCCTTGCTCTCGACGGAGAACGCCTATTGACCGATGCGGCAGCCCGATCTCCTCTGGCGCGACCACAACGCGCAATCGGCACCCTGGATTTCTGGCGCAAGACGGTCCTGTGGCTGCTCGTCGCCTCCGCCTGGCTGGTGGTCGTCGAGCCAGCACCTTATGAGCTCATCTTCGCGCTGACGCTCCTCTTGTTCCTGCCCGGCGGCCTCAGGGTGCATATCGTCTCCCTGCCTTTCATCGCCGCTCTCGTTCTCTACAATCTCGGCGGCGCCATCGGCCTTGAAGGTGCCACCGACGACAAGATATCCGTCTGGTTCACCATCATCTCCTATTACATGGCCGTCACCGGAATCTTCTTCTGCTTCCTGGTCACGACCGAAACCAATTCGCGCATGGCGATCATCCGCAACGCCTATGTCGCGGCCGGTGTCATAGCCTCGATCCTCGGTATTCTGGGCTATTTCGACGTGGCGGGACTCGGCGCCCAGTTTTCCTATGCCGGACGGGCCCAAGGCACGTTCAAGGACCCCAATGTCTTTGCGCCCTTCATCATCCCTCCCTTCATATTCCTGGCTCAGGACCTGCTCCTCGGCAAAAGCCGCCGGCCGATCCTCGCGGTCATCGGCATCCTGGTGATCGCACTGGCCTTGTTCCTGGCCTTCTCACGCGGCGCCTGGGGCAACGTCGTCGGCTCGGCCATTCTCCTGGTGGTGCTGACTCTCCTGCTGGCTCCCAACGCGGCTTTGCGCCGGCGCGTCATCACCATGTCGATCGGCGGATCGCTGCTCCTGGTCGTCGGCACCGTCGTCGCCCTGCAGGTACCGGCCATCAAACGGCTCTACGAGGTGCGGGCGAGCCTCAGCCAATCCTATGATGTGGGCGAGACCGGACGCTTCGGCGCCCAGGCGGCGAGCATCCCGACCATCCTGACCCAGCCGCAGGGCATGAATCCGCGGCACTTCCGCTATATCTACGGCCAGGATCCGCACAACGTCTTCCTCAATGCCTTTGCCTCTTATGGCTGGCTCGGCGGCTTCTCGTTCTTCACCTTGGTGATCATGACCTTCTGGGCCGGATGGCGAGCGGTCAGGGTCAGGACCCCATGGCAGCATCACGCCATCGCGATCTACGTCCCGCTGGTTGCGGTCCTCGTGCAAGGCGTGCAGATCGACACCGACCACTGGCGGCATCTCTATCTGCTGCTCGGCTGCATGTGGGGGATGCTCGGCGCCACGGTCGACTATGAAGCACGGCAAAGAAGCCAAGCTCGAGCTGCCTCGTCCTTCGCGACCAGCAAGTGAAGGGGTGGCTTGGTACATACGCGTCATCCTGCGAGGCGCCTTGGCGCGAAGCAGAATGGTCGGAGCGGCGGGATTCGAACCCGCGGCCCCTACCCCCCCAGAGTAGTGCGCTACCGGGCTGCGCTACGCTCCGACGGGCGCGGATATAACACCCTGTTTCGGGAAGCGAAAGCCTTAATCGCCCTGATCGTCGGAGCCCAGGAGCTTTCGCGCCGTCCCCAATTCGGCCAGAGCCAAGCGCAGTGACTGGATCTGCGAATCGGTCATGCGGGGCGCAGGCGGTGGAGCGTCAGGGTCTCCGGCGCGGGCGAAGGGGGCGAGGCCCAAAGGCGGGGCCTGGCTCTTGATCCTGGGCGCCTGCAGCGCCCGTCCGGGGGCCGGAACGCCGTCGAGCTCGAGGTCACGCGCATCGCGCTTACGGGCTGCGGTCTCACCGCGGCCGATCGAGGCGACATGCTGGATGCCTTCCTCGCGCAGGATGCGCTGGACGCCGCGGATCGTATAGCCTTCGCCATAAAGAAGAGCACGGATGCCCTTGAGCAGGTCGACGTCGCTTGGACGGTAGAAGCGCCGGCCGCCGCCGCGCTTCATCGGCTTGATCTGGCCAAACCGGGTTTCCCAGAACCGAAGCACATGCTGGGGAACGTCCAGTTCCTCAGCCACTTCGCTGATCGTTCGAAATGCCTCTGGCGCCTTGTCCAACATCGTCGTCCTCAGAGCCCCTTCCCCTCGCGGATGGCCGTCATCCGTGGGCAAAGTGCCCGATAGCCTCTATACGGAACGCTCCCTCCCCCCAGTCCACTACCGGGCAGTAAGCGTTCGAGTTGCGCAGCCGGCGCCCGCCTCTGCTTTAGTCCTCCGATCCGCCTTCTACACCGTTAATCTGATTCTTCATAACCTGACTTGGACGGAAGACAAGGACGCGCCGTGGTGTGATCGGCACCTCCTCCCCCGTTTTCGGATTGCGCCCGATACGTCCGGACTTGCTGCGCACCATGAATGTCCCGAAGGACGATAGTTTCACGGTCTCACCCGTAATCAGAGTATCGGTGATGATATCCAGAACTGATTTGACGAGATCGGCAGACTCAGTTCTCGACAGGCCAACATTGCGATGCACGGCTTCGCTCAGGTCGGCGCGCGTGAGTGTCTTACCAGCCATCTGTTTCCCCTGCTTGCCCAACGCCAAGGGTAAGATGGAAGCCCGGTTCGGTCAACAGAAAAGTTCGTGTGAACTCAATAGCTTAGAGTTTGGAGCGAATGTCTTACCACCGAACGAGCACGGCGCCCCAGGTGAAGCCGCCGCCCATCGCCTCCATCAGCACCAGGTCGCCGCGCTTGATTCGCCCGTCCCTGACCGCCGTGTCGAGGGCCAGCGGAATGGAGGCGGCCGAGGTGTTGCCATGCTTCTCGAGCGTCATGACCACGCGCTCCTCGGTCACGCCGAGCTTCTTGGCCGTGCCCTCGAGGATGCGGCGATTGGCCTGATGGGGAACGAACCAGTCGATGTCCTTGGGCTCTAGCCCGGCATCCTTGATCGTGTCGGCCATGACGGTCGCGATATTGATGACTGCATGCTTGAAGACCTCGCGGCCTTCCATGCGCAAATGACCGACCGTCATCGTCGACGACACGCCGCCATCGACATAGAGCTTGTCGCGATACCGGCCGTCGGACCTGAGCCGCGCGGCGAGAATACCGCGATCGGCGATGGTGCCGTTGCCTTCGGAAGCGCGCATCACCACCGCGGCGGCGCCATCGCCGAACAGCACGCATGTGGCGCGGTCTGTCCAGTCCAGGATGCGCGAATAGGTCTCGGCGCCGATGACGAGCGCGCAAGTTCCCTGTCCCGCCTTCAGCAGGCTGTCGGCGATGGTAAGGCCATAGACGAAGCCCGAGCACACGGCCTGCACATCGAAGGCGGAACCCCGTTCGACGCCGAGCGCGGCCTGCACCGTGACGGCGGTGGCGGGGAAAGTATTGTCGGGCGTCGTCGTCGCGACGATGATGAGATCGATCTCCGCCGCGGTGACGCCTGACTGAGCGAGAGCATCGCGCGCCGCATGGATGGCGAGATCGCCGGTCGTCTCCTTGTCGGCGGCAATGCGCCTTTCGCTTATGCCGGTGCGCTCGACGATCCATTCGTCGCTGGTATCGACCATGCGCGCCAGATCCGCATTGCTCATGATACGGGCGGGAAGATAAGAGCCCACTCCTTCGATCACCGAACGACGCTGCACGCCAGATCCCATTTTCTTTGCTCTTTTTATTACGCGTTGACCGCAGCGCGCGGCGTGAACGCATCCATATGCTTGTTCATTTCGGCGACATCGGCGGCGATCTTGGCGACGAGGCCGTTCTTCACCATCTCGATGGCGACATCGACCGCGGTGGCGAAGCCCAAGGCATCCGTGCCGCCATGTGATTTCACCACGATGCCGTTCAAGCCCAGGAACACACCGCCATTGTGCTTGCGCGGATCCATGCGCTCGCGCAGCGTCGCAAAGGCGCCACTCGCCATGATCGCGCCGAGGCGCGACATCAGGGTACGGTTGAGCGCGAGCCGCAGATAGGTCGAGAGCTGTTTGGCGGTGCCTTCCGCCGTCTTGAGCGCGATATTGCCGGTGAAGCCCTCGGTCACCACGACGTCGACCGTGCCTTTGCCGATATCGTCGCCCTCGATGAAACCCTTATATTCGAACGGCAGGCCGAGATTGCGCAAGAGATGCCCCGCCTCCTTCACCTCTTCGAGGCCCTTCACTTCCTCGACCCCGATATTGAGGAGGCCGACGGTCGGGCGCTCCAACCCCGAGAGCGAGCGCGCCATGGCCTCGCCCATGAGGGCGAATTCGACGAGTTGGCGCGCATCCGCGCCAATGGTCGCACCGACATCGAGGACCACGCTCTCGCCGCGCAAGGTCGGCCAGATCGCGGCGATCGCCGGGCGCTCTATGCCGGGAATGGTCTTGAGCACGAAGCGGGCCATGGCCATGAGCGCGCCGGTATTGCCGGCCGAGACCACGCATTGCGCCTCGCCCGATTTCACCGCATCGATCGCGAGCCACATGCTGCTCTTGCCGCGCCCGCGCCGCAGCGCCTGGCTCGGCTTGTCTTCCATACCCACCGCTATGTCGCAATGGCGAACGTCGCTCCTCCCCTTGAGGCGCGGATATTTCTCCATGAGGGAGGCGAGCCGCGCGCCATCGCCGAACAGCAGAAACCTGAGGTCCGGATGACGGACGCTGGCGAGATGCGCCCCCGGGAGCACCATTTCGGGGCCCGCATCGCCACCCATGGCGTCAAGCGCAATCGTCATTTTGCCTGTCATGGGTGCTCGGGGACCTTGGATTCGCGGGCTTTGGGACAATCTAGCACGGGCGGGCGGACAATAGCCGCTGCTTGTGGCGAAACAACTGAAAAGATAGGTCTTCGGAACCGCGCCGCCATCGCTCACCCCTTGCCTTTCCGAAGATGCTCCAAGCTGCTGAAAGGATTTCTTTCCGCCTCCTGGTCGGAACCCGCGGCATCTTCGTCCTCGATCACATCGGCAAAGGCGACGCCCGGTTTCTTAGGATAGGGATCGAGCGCCAGCGCCACGGCTTCGGCCACGACCTCCCCCATGTCGATAATCCCGTTCTCGAAGGGCTGGGCATCGCCTTCCTCGATCAAGGCCGCGCCGGCAGCACTCCCCGCCGGCAGAAGATAGCTTTCGAACTCGTCGCTGAGGGTCGAGCGGAATATGTCGAGGCTCACCACGCAGGTCTGCTCGATATCGGCGCTAAACCGGCCCTTGATCTTGAGTCCTTCGCCGCGCCAGCGTGAGACCTTGAGCTCGGCCTCAAGCCCATGAAGCGCCAGCAGGCCGAATCGCCGGGCGAGATCGGCGCATTCCCGGGGCTCGGCCGAAATCTTCTCGGTCGAGCCCTGCGGGGGCACCCGGGTGACGTCGAGCGGGCGGGAAAATTCGGGCGCTGGGTTATGATACGGCATGACTTAAGGGTCCGGAAAGTCGATCTCGCCCGACAAAATGGGCCCGATCGGGCGTTCATGCAAATGACTGCGGAGGCGCAAGGCATGGTCGGCCAGAAGGCCTGAGCCATCCCGGGCCCCGGTCCCGGCGAAGACATTGCGATAAAGCGCCTCGGCGAGCGCCGCCGCATCTCCGGATTTGAGCGCCCCGCTATAGGCTTGGGCTCGGCCATAGAAGACCTCGGCCATGCGACGCACCTTCTTGCCGACCGATAGGTCGCCGACCCCCATTTCGCGCAAGGAACGGTCCATATCGGCAAAAACCTCGTCGGTCAGGCCCTGAGCTAAGTCCTGGGTCGCCCGGCCTTCAGCGCCGAGGCGGTCGAGGACAAGTACGGTGTGGAGGACGATCATGTCGTAACGGCCGTCCACCGTGTCCGGTACCCCCCAGTCGGCGTAAAGCTTTGGATGCCGCGCGGCAGCCACAATTGCTCCGTAAACCGCCCGTACGGAATTGCGGGACGCCTTGCGCTTGAAAAGGGACAAAATCATCGTTAACGGCTCCCACGTAGTTCCCGGTATAAATTGGGGAAACTCATCCTTTGCCTGAACGCTGCCGGAAAGACATGCGCCGATCACCCATCTCAAGCCGCCTTCTGACTTTAGCCGCAATGGCCCTTGCCGTCGCAGCCTGCTCCACCAATATCGCCCATCGCGGCTATCTCGCCAAACCGGGCGCCTTTTCCCAGGTGCGCGAAGGCATGGCCAAATCCGAGGTCGAAGGCATACTGGGCTCACCCTCGACCACAGCCAGCGTCAACTACCAGGGCGACAGCTACTACTACATCTCAAGCACCACCGAGCAGCGGGCTTTCCTCAATCCGCAGGAAATCGAGCGTCAGGTGATCGCCGTCCGCTTCAATCAGAACGACCAGGTCGCGAGCCTCGGCCAATATGGCCTCGAGGACGGCAAGATCATCGATATCAATTCCCGCACCACGCCCACCAAGGGCCGTGAACTGACGATGTTGCAGCAGCTCTTCGGCAATATCGGCAGGCCGGGCCCCGGCGGCACGATCGTCCCCGGACGCCAGCCTGGCGGCACTGGCAATCCCGGCTCCGGCCGGCCGTAACGCTATCCTGACTGGCCTGAGGCTGTCCGGTCGAAGCGGCGCTCGAGCTTGCGCACGAAATAAGCGGCGATCAGGCTGACGGCGAGCAGGATCACGGCCGCCGCCGTATAGGGCTCGTTATAACGATAGGTAAGGCCAGCGACATTGTTGGCGGCACCGAAAATATCGACCACCGTGATCGCGGCGAGCAGCGGTGTCTCCTTGAACAGGCCGATTAGGAAATTGCCGAGCGGCGGGATCATCGGCGGCAAGGCCTGCGGCAGCACGACCCGCGTCCACAGAGCATAGGGCTTGAGCCCCAGGGCGCGCGCCGCTTCCCATTGTCCGTCCGGAACGCCATCGATGCCGGCCCGATAGACCTCGGCGATATAGGCGCCGATATGGAGGCCGAGACAGAGGATGCCGGTCATGAGCGCCGGAAAGCGGATGCCGTATGACGGCAGGACGTAGAAGACGAAATAGAGCTGGACCAGGAGCGGCGTGCAGCGCATCAGCGCGATATAGCCGTCGCAGAAGAGGCGCAAGGCCCTGACGCCCGAGCGGCGGCCAAGCGCCAAGGCGAGACCGACAATGAGAGCCAGCGCGAAGCCGCCCAAGGTGGCTTCGACCGTCACCACGAGGCCGCGCAGGAGATCGGGCAGGATGCGGATCAGGAATTCGAAGCTGAACATGCCCCTTCCTCAGCGGTAGCGCGCGGCATAGCGCTCGGCACCGCGCACCACCCAGGTGAGCGGATAGGCCATGGCGAAATAGAGAAGCATCACCCAGGTCCAGATCTCGACGCTGCGCCCGGTGGTGACCACCATCTGGCGGCCGGAAAAGGTGAGCTCGGTGATGGTGATGAGCGAGACCAGCGACGTCGCCTTGACGAGCTCGATCAGGAGATTGCCGAAGGATGGCAGCATGGCGACGAGCGCTTGCGGCAGGATCACCAGCCGATAGGTCTGCACGCGGTTGAGGCCCAGGGCAGCAGCCCCTTCATGCTGACCTTTGCCGATCGCCAGGATGCCGGCGCGCACCACTTCCGAGCCATAGGCCGAGAGATTGAGACCGAGGCCGATGACGGCGGTGGCGGTAGGCGGCAGCGAGAGGCCGAAGGCGGGCAGGATGAAGAACAGATAAAACAGCTGAACGATCGCCGAGGTGCCGCGCAATATCTCGACATAGGCGGTTACGAGCCGCCTCACCCAGCGATTGGGCACGAGGCGCAGGAAGCCGACGACGAAAGAGAGGATGAAGGCGAGGACCGCGGTCATCAGCGTGATCTTGAGCGTGACCGCAGCCCCCTTGAGGAGCTGCGGCAGCGTATCCAAGGCCAGAAGGTGACCCCAATCCACCTGGGCGATCAGGGCTTGCAGATGTCGTCGGCCGTCTTCACGCCGTCCGGCAATTCGTCCTTGCCGTAGCCATATTGCGAGATGATCTCGAGCAGCTTGCCGGATTTGAGGAGATCGGCGAGCCCGGCATCGAGCGTCTCTTTGAGATCGGCATCGGCCTCGCGCAGGCCAAGTCCGGCATAGCCGAATTCCGGCTCGCCATTGGCGCCCTTGATCTGGACGAAACCTTCGACGCGCTCGACGCTCGGGTCGTTCGCGGTCTTGAGAAGCTCGTTGAGCTCGAGGGCCGGAAAATAGATCACATCGCAGCGGCCGGCCTTGAGGCCGGCGAGCGCTTCCGTCGCATTGGCGAACAGCACCACGCGGTCTTTCGGCACGCCGGCCTTGGCGAGGTCTTCCACCTGTGCGGCGCCGTTCTGGGTGCCGACGACCGCATCGGCATGGGCTGCGACATCGGCGATGCTCTTGACGCCCTTGGGATTGCCCTTGAGCGCTGCGAAGCCGGCGCCGGTGCGGGTAACGGGATTGGTGAACAGAACCGCCTCGCAGCGCGCGGGACGGATATACATGCCGGCGCCGATGATGTCGAAGCGGTCGGCGTTGATTCCGGGAATGAGCGCGTTGAATTCGACGATCTCGGCCTTGAGCTCCTTGACGCCATGTGGCGCCAGAAGTGCGGCGATGACATCGGGAATGGCGCCCTTCACCTTGCCGTCGGTATCGACGAAGCCATAGGGTTTCTCATTGGCGATGCCGACGCGCACGACGCCATCCTTCGTGATGCGCGCCATGGTGCTTTCGGCGCGGGCGAGCGATGGCAGGATCAGGGAGCCGGTGGCCGCGGCGGCCAGCCCCATGAGATGGCGGCGCGAGAGAGCGAAGTGCAAAGCAGGCATGTTGGAAACCTCCTTGGTTTTGTTTTGCTTATACCCCATGAAATTGGCGCGATCTTCGGTTCCGCCGTCCCCTAAGTCAATGCAGCGGCGGTTGAAATTAGCGAAATGAGGAGAGAAATAGTTCTCATGGAAGCAGGCCTTCACAAAGCTGAGCTGACCTTCGACTATCCCGCCTTGGCCGGCTGGCGCTGGCCTGCGGTCGAGATCGTCGGGCAAAGCCCGGGTCCCAGGCTCGCCGTCATCTCGGGCGTGCATGTGAATGAGACTTCGAGCATCGAAGCGGTGATCCGGCTGCAGCACATGATCGATCCTCAGAAGCTCAAGGGGCGGATTTCGATCATTCCGATCGTCAACCTGCCGGCCGTGCCGTTGAGGTCGCAATATGTCTGTCCGATCGACGACAAGAACATCAACTTCAGCTTCCCGGGCCGGCCCGATGGCAGCTTCTCCGAGGCGCTTGCCTACGCCCTCCTCAACGACTGGGCGCAGGATGCGGACTGCTTCGCCGATCTGCATGGCGGCGATCTGTGCGAAGAGGTCTCCCATTTCATGGTGGTGCAGCGCACCGGCGATGAAGCCTTCGATCAGCGCAATCTCGCTATCGCCCAATGTTTCGATGCCGCTATCATCGCTGTGATCGATCCCTCGCACATGGATCAGCCGGCGCGCAGCGTCACCGGCCGCGCCAAGAGGCGCCAATTGGCGGCCTTCGCCGAGGCCGGGCGCATCGGCCTCATCGAGGAGCCGAATGTCGCCTATCACCTCAACGGGCTATTGCGGCTGCTCCACCATTTCGGCATGACCGACAGCGCGCCGGCGAAGACGCGCGAGGCACAAATCATCACCCGCTATCATTGGATCCCGGCACCGGTCGACGGCTTCTTCCGCTATCACGTCGAGCCCGGCCAGAAGGTGGCCGAAGGCCAGCTCCTGGCCACGGCCGAGAACACCTATGGCGAGGAGATCGCCAGGGTCTCGGCGCCCGAGGAAGGCTACATATTGTGGCGGATCACGCACGCGCTGTCGCCGAAGGACAGCTTCATCGTGGGGCTCGGAACGGAAAGCTGAGGCCCGTACAATCAGACGGGGTGGCGCCAGCCCATCCGCAGCACCTCCCGGTATTCTCTGACGAGATCGCAGACAGCCTTGAGCTTCGCGTCACCCGTATGTTTGCTCACGCTCTCAAGCAATGAGTGCAGCAGATCGCTGCGGTCTGCATGAACGACCAGACGCGTCAGGTGACCGGCACGCCGATCGCGGTCACGGACAGACACGGAATTTGAAGCCAGATCCTTCGGCCAGACAAAAGCCTGGGTTTCGAGCTCCGTTGTCACTGCATCAATGGCTTCGGACTGTTTCAAATCCAGCTCCGCCAGCGCATTGATCACCGGATCGTAGAGTTCCGGCATCGTGCCCGAGAGGAGCTCTCCAATGTCCTGATTTGCGTAGTTCAGGGTCAAGCTGAACAGTGCCGACGACGAGGCGATACGATCCAGGTCGGCGCAACTGAGATCGCGCTGGCCCGGTTGCGAGACTATCGACAAGGATTGCTTGATGATGGATTCGTCATAAGCCTCCTTCGGAATGGACAGCTCAGGGTGATCCGACCCCTGAAATCGTGAAGCAAAAGAAGGCGAGAACACCTGTAAATGCTTCATCGGCAGTGTGATCGACCTGCTTGACAACGGTGACTGCTGTTTCCAGAGCGGCTTCAGAGCCAGAAGCCGCATGTCCGTCCTCGACGTGATCGGGCTTGCCGACGATATCGCATCAAATAAAGGGGTCAGTCGCTCACCCAGAGTACTGGACACTTGCCCCCGCAAGGCAACTGTCACGGCGGCTGCGAGAGCCAGGCCAAATGTGACCTCTCCCTTTCTCGTGTCCTGGATATTCCCGGAGATTCTCACGAGATATCCCCCGAGTGTCGCCGCCAGTGAGCGTTCTGCCGGCACCAGATTTGACAGCGCCGCCAGCCAGATCCAGTGCGTCACCGGCTCGTCACTGAGATTCCACGCAACTGCAAGGTTCGGTATCCGCGAAACCTGCATAAGTCGATTCAAGCCCAAATCTGCAGCGTGGTGGAACTCGCCACGGGCGAAGGCATGTATGATCCGCGTCTGAAGTTCACGGTCCCGCAATATATCGAAAAGGTTTTCGTAAACCATCGCGGAGCCGGTCGGCATCGCCTCCGCAGCCGGCGGGCGAGGCAACGACTCAAGTCCCGGATGCTCTGACGCCGACTCCAAAGCCGGCGACTGAGGTGGCTGCGGCGAGCCGTCGGATCGGGAGGCAATGTCGTCCTTCTGCACCGAGGGAGAGGCCGATGCGTCAGGCGCCTGGTTGGGAACGCCGGTTGAACCTGCCGTGCCCCGCCGCACCTCGCTCGCCATCCGATCGAGGTCAGCCCTGCTTCGCAGTTCAGGAGGCAAGGCAGCCAATTCTTCGGCACCGAGGCGCAAGGCACCCACCGCATAGAAACGCACCAGCGAGCGGGCCTCGAGCGGCATGATCAGGACATCCTGGCCGGCCGAGTCGGACAGCTGCCGGCAGAAGGACGCTACCTGATCCGCCGGGAGGCGCGCCAACACGTCCCTGAACCGGGGCTCGGGGAGGAAAGCCTGATGATAGGCAGCCTCCAGCCGCGCGGCGCGGCCAGCTTCCGGGTCGGCAAGTTGCCCGGCCCGGCGGCCATACCACTCGACGGCGCCGCGATGGACCTTTAGCGCCTGTTCTTGCATCTTTTGAATGTCTTCGCGCCGCGCAGTATCGCCGAAGGAACTCGGATCGACTTTCCCCAGCATCATCGGCAGCATCAGCCTTCGCATCTCCGGGCGATGGCGGATCACGTCGTGATTCTCAATTCGTTCGACCAGCCAGTACTGGCCCCCGAGACGCTCGAACAGATCCTTGCAATCGCTTTCGGTCAACTGAAGATCGCAGGCTGGAGCTATCACCTCGCGCAACAGTTCGGGAGTGACCTCACGCAGCACGAGGCCCGCAAAAGCTACAGGACCGAGCGGCTTGCGCGCGTCGCCCTCCGGCGGTGCCTCGTAGAGGCGCCAGAGGAAGCGCGAATACAACGTCGTTATCCCATCCTCGCTGCTCAGAATGGCATCGATCTTCTGCTCGCGAATGATCTCGTCGACGACTTCCGAGGGTTGTTTCTGGGCAAGACGAGCGAGCAGCAAGAGCTTGAGCGGATGGCCGCCGAGAAGCTCCACGGCACTGCGAGCCCGTGCATTATCGAAATGATGCACGGTGTCTCGACTTTTCAGGAAGTCGACGGCCGGTCGGGGCTCCAACTCTCCCAATACGCGATGGCCCGTGAACCAGGCAGCGAGGCCGTCCATGCTCAAAGGCGGTGCCTCCCGGCCCGATGCGATCACTCTTACCTTCTGGAAGAGCGGTCGCGTTTCGTCAGCGAGAGAGTCGGCCCACATCAGGAGCTGGCCAAAAAGCGTCTTCTGAATTTCCTCCGCGGGCGCCGGAAACGAGCGGACGACAATCTCCTCGAACGTGTCGAGGATGAGGAGAAGTGTCTTTTCAGCGAAATGAGTTTCCGTGAGAATGAGGGCCAGGCCCTCCTTCATTCTGTCGGCGGCGAAGGCTGCCGCAGAGGCGTGCCCTCTCTCAGCCTCGATCTCAGCCTGCATACGCAGCACTTCGGCCCGCAGCGTGCTCAGCCGCCGGTCAAGCTCGGCATTGCCTATTCCGAGTTGCCGCGTCAGCTCGGCGGTCCACTCGAGCGGACCTCCGAGGGCAACGGCAATTCTGTCAAAGTCAAGGAGTGCCACGGGTCCAGGCGGCAGCTCGGGATCGCCGATAAGTCTCTGAAGCGTACCGGCAACCAGCTTGCTGAATTGCCTGGGAAGCCATTGGGGGATCGCCTCCACGTAGCCGCGCCGACGGCGAACCAGATCGGCAACGAACGCCGATTTGCCGGCCCCCGGCAAACCCGTCAAAAGATAGACTGGCACCTTGACAGACCGGGGCAATGGCCCTGACAGACGGTCCGCCGCCGGGGTCTCGCCGGTCATAACGAACTGATCGAATATCTTACGCTCCTCGACACGCCCGATCAGCTTGCCCGGCAGGATCACCTTGCTGCGACTGTCTTCGGCATCCTTGGAAATCAAAGCTCGCAACTCGGTCACGACCTTGTTCGCCACGTCTCCTACCTTCGGACCGAGGGCGTCGGCTGCGAAACTTGCTGCAACGATGGCAGCGTCACGTTCAGCGGATGGAACTGAATCGGGCTTCAAAACCTGGTTGAGCGCCAGCTTCAGATATTTGGCGAAACTGTCGCCGGCCAGGGCAACCGAACGAATGCTGTTGAGCTTATTGCTCTCGATCAGGCGACTGAGTTCGCGCCTGCGTGTCGAGGGATCGAGACGCCACAGAATTCTGGGCGTCTCTGTTCCATCAGGTCCACGCCATTCCACTTCGGTTGCAACACTGGCCACCTGTGCCAGGACACGTGCCACCACAGCCGAGTTGGGTCTGCCTGGGATCAGCTGAAGTGGGTCAAAACGATGAACGAGGGCCGCCTGCTCGATAATTACGCCCGCCAGCAACTCGGCTTCACCGGCAATCGCTTCGTCCTTCGCTGTTTCGGCGTCGTTCATGATGCTTTCCGCAATGACGACAACCAATATTTGCTCAGGACATCCGCAAATGCCTGAGTCGGACCTATGACCGGATCCTTGGCGCGATCCTGCGCCATGGACGACACGATGCCGACCAGGATCCCTGTAAGCTCCGGCAAAATGGGCATGCGCGCGCCGAACTCGGCGGCCAGCCATGACTCGAGCTCAGTCGTGCTCACGTGATCGAGAATTGTCTCCTGCCTGGCGAGCGGACCGGTTCCGGCCGGCGGCAGAACGGCCGGTCCGATCAAGACGATGCGAAGCCGTTGATCGGAGCTTGCTCTGTCGCACAGCGCAGTGAGATACGTGCTAGTCGTCGAGCCAGGCAATATCGTATTGCGATCCAGGTCGTCGAACACAAGCCACAGGACGCCTCCTTCCGCGACCTTACCAAGCTCCTCTACGGTGGTCTGAGCGAGCAATACCGCGGAATCGGCTTCCGAGGTGGTGAGGCCCGAGGGCGCCTTGAGGATGCTGGGCGGCAGATCACGCGTCACTTTCTCCAGGATCTCGCGCGCCGCAGTAAAAGCGTCGTTGGTCAGCCGGGCTGCCGATATCTCAAATGCCAGATGCTCGCTTGGAAGCAGCGCTCTCAGAATGCGCACCGAGAAGCTCTTGCCCAGCTTGCCGGCAAGCAGACCGGCCTTGGTTCCCGTCAGTATGATCAGTATGCGCGCCGATCCCCTGATGGCCTCATCGATGAATGCCTGCAGCTTTGCGCGCCCGAGGATAGGCTCGCGGTCCGTCGTGATCCGCTTGATACGGGGCGCCGAGGAAATCTTGTCCCCGACCTTGACGCCGGCCGCCTGCGCGATCAGGGGCAATGGTATCGCACCATTGATTATGTTGTTTATCGGATTGCCGGCCGCATCATGGCCAGCCGCGAAGACATAACCTGCCTGATGAAGGGCCATGGGTTTCGACCCTTGCTGGCTGAGGCAGAGCCCTCCAGAAGAGCCTTTTTCCGCGTTGACTGTGTGCAGAATGCGCGGCGGTTTCTGGCCGTCATGAAAACCCGTCGGCGCCTTGAAATTCCCGCTGTTGCATACGAGTGGCTTGCCGAGCGGAAACTGAAAGAGGTCGAGCGCAAGAGCGTCTCCCGGCCAACGCACATCATTCAGATCATACCATCCTCTCTCGTATCCCGGCGTGCCGTCAAGCTCGATGATCGCGAAATCCAGGTTCTGGGCCAAATCCTCAGGGTTCTGGGGCCAAAATCCGTTCTGCGGCGCGCCGCCCCCGCCGGTCTCATTCGGATGCGCCGGGCTCATATCGACAAGCCATTTCTCGACCGGCTGATACTGCTTGATACCATTCTTGTTGATCGTACCGTCTTCACGCTGCAGAACATCGAACTCGACTTTCATCCGGCGATGGCTGTCCTTGGCTTCATTTCCTTGATCAAGAACGACCTTGACAACATGCCAGTTCGTCAAAACCAAGTGGGGCCCAATAAGAAATCCGGAGCCTTTCACGGGCTCCTCGAACTGCTGGGCAATGGTAATCCGACAACACCGAAGTAAAGCGGACATGCGCCCCATGGTGATCGGCAGCGCCTGATGAAACACGTCCTTTACATTGATGACGGATTGCAGGCTCACACTGAGTGGTCCTTCCGCGACACCCAGTTTCTCTACAGCCTCTTTGCTGAACAGACGGCTCCAATGCTTCGCCACCAATTCGGCGAGCACTCCGAAATCGCTTGCTTGGCGCAACGCCTCGGCGAAATCCGCGACGAGCTTCTTGCGTTCGTCCGTCAGGCTCGGATCATCAGGTTTGTCGGCCCGCAAATTGAACTCACGCAGCTTCGACAGCGCAATGAATTTCTGCGCTCGCGGGATGTGCGGCTCAATCAGTGAGTCATAAAGATTCCCGAAAACCTGCCGTGAGGCAGTAATCTCGGCAGCTATGGCGAGAAAATCCTCGTCTCTTGTTGCCATTTCATATCCACGAAATACCCCCTGCAGTGAGTTCCGGCAAAATTCCCGATGCCTTCACGGCGGCAAGTTTATGAGCGTAGTTGGCCGTCAACGTCGCACCGCCGAAATGCAGGCCCGAAACGCCTATCTGATCGAGGAAACGGACTACCAGCGAGCCCGAGTTTCCGCCAAGCGTCGTGGCATCGTGAGAAAAGACCCATTTGTGGGGATCATTCGCGAGGCCACCCGGCTTCTCCACAGCGCCCGGGCTCAGGTATTTGCGGCCATATTTCACGTTATAAATCTGAGCCAGACGCTTCGCTACTTCCATGCTGAACTCGTTGGTCTTGGGATCGACCATCGCCGAGGTGCCCGGGCGGGCGGGATAACCAACCACATAGAGATCACCCTTCTGCTGCAATTCAGGGGCGTCATCTATCAGGTGCAACGCTTTCGGCAGTTTCGCTCCGCTGGAATTTGCCGTCTCGACCTCAAGCAGCGCCATATCGAGATGCGGAAAGAAGACCGTCCGGTCGATCGGATCCTTGCCCGCGGCGATGATCGAGCGAATGCGAAAGCGGGCGCTTCCGTCGGCATTGCTGGAGAAATCGATCGTCGGCTTGTCGACGCTGAACACCCACTTTGCCGACCCGTTTGCCCCCTGCACCTCCTCGGCGATCGCCTCCAGAACGTGACGATTGGTCATGATGATGCCGGGGCCGACCACGAACCCGGTGCCGATGTGATCGCCATCGCCATCTATGCGGCCGACCGCGCCGGTCGTGGTCGGGAGCTCGCCAAGGGCGATCAGCGTACCGCCCCACTCGCCGAACATGGGATCGTTGACGTCGACCGTGCCGTCGACAACCCGCAGAGCCGGCCGGCCGGTGAGTTTGACCAGGGCCTCGAGGGTCACGCGGTCCTGGACACTGAGCGCCACTTCCTGTTCGTCGATCACCCGGCGGACGACCGGCTTCACGCTCTCGAGCACCGTTCGCCGCATGGCCGCGCCTTCGACAGAGCTCGCCTCACCGTCGAGCTTGGCAAAAATTTCCGCGGTGCGCTTTTCCAGCTCGTCCATGCCCCCGTTGCGGAGATTTTTCACGGCGGCCTCAATTGAGATTTTTTCGCTCGATTCCGCGCCTCCGGCTCCGGTTCCCCTTGAACCAAGATGGCGGATGACCTGACGGCGATCGGGCTCGTTGACGACCGGAGGGCGCATGGCCGGGGCATCGTCGGCCTGTGCTATCGCCTTGCGCAGAAATGCCGGCGCCGTCGCAGCCAACTCAGGGCTCGCCTCCGGCTTGCGGGCACTTTCGACCAGCATGCTGCGTTCCGGGCTGCTCCGGCGCCAGGCGTCGGTTGCGAGATAGACCGCTTCCGCACCATGCCGGCGCCAATCGAACGTGCCCTTACGCCGCCCCACGGCTTCCACAATGACGGCATTCACCGCGTCGTCAGGATCGTCGCTGGGGACCGCCTCCGGCACCGGGGTAGGTTTCGGTATCTGGGCGAGAGGCAGCTTCAGCAATGCCGCCGCATCGACGATGCCGGCACCGAAACGAGTCTTGTCCCAAGTCCCCGATGCGGGGCCACGAGCGGTGGCGCGCAGCGCGGAACGGAAAAGATGATGAACGGATATGCCGCGCTTCTTGGCCTCGTCTCGCACCGCCTTACGTCCGAAATGCGCAAGCCAGAGCGCCGCGACACCGGCAGTCAAGGCAGTCGCGTAGGATGTACCCTGACCCGGGCTGACCTTGCCTATCCCGCCATCGTCGGGCTTCCGGCGCGCGACGAACACGTTCTCGGCCGGCGCCGCTATGTCGACCTTTGGCCCGCGGCTGGTGCCTTTCCAGGGCCGGTCGTCGCGATTGATGCCTGCAACGGCGATTACATTAGGATCGGCGGCTGGATATACGACGATGCGCTGGACACAGTTTCCGGCAGCGGCCACCACGATAATCCCGGCATCGACAGCTTTTTCCATCGCGGCCGAAAGGGACGGGCTGAAAAACGGTCCGCCCAAACTCATGGTGATCACGTCGGCCTTGATCTTGACGGCGTGCAATACCGCACGCGCGATCGGCGTTCCATCGACGCCGAAGACCACCGAGTCGAGGCATCGGATGGGCACCAAAGTCGCTTCAGGCGCGGAGCCGATCAGGATGCCCGCTTTTCTGCTGATCACGACGCTGGATGTCGCCGTGCCGTGTCCCGGGTTGCGCGCTTTGGCTGACAACGGATCCGTCGGATCATTGGTGTTATCAAGAATGTTCCGCGCCTTGGTGAGATCAAAGGCCGTGTCGTCGAGCTCATCGTGCTTGGCAATGCCCGAGTCGGGCTGAGCGACCACGATGCCCGCGCCCTTCGTAGAGTTCCATGCCTGGTCGGCACGGATGCTCCTGACCGCCCATTCCAATGGCAGGCTGTCATCGTCCCTGACCCAGCAGGTCAGATTCAAGATCGCATCTCCGAAAACCGACTCGGTGATCGGATCATTGGGATCGGGGTCGACCACGAAACTTGTGCCGATGTCGGGCGTGCAGGAGACAAGATTAAGGCTCCGCACCAACTCCGCCGCCATGGCATAGAGCGTTGGAGTGGAGATGGTGCGCGGTACGTCGGGAAACTGAAGCACGGCAAAGGTCGGAAGGCTCTTGTCCAGAGGCTCCAGCTTGAAGCCGTCGGCGCCAAGCACTTTCTGAAGTCTGCGCCGGTCTTTCGCAAGATCAGGCGCCTTGCGGTATTCGAGCTCGAAGCGCACGATACGCGGGGGGAGTCCACCAGGCGACTTTGACCTGCCGGCCGCGGCGGCGGCTTGCAATACTTCCAGTGCAGACATTTTGCCTCCAGAGCTTGGTGACCTCAATATAACGACATGGCTTCCGCTATGAGCCTCCGCTTCATATCGTTACATTCCTCCTCGCGAAATTCGCCAAACCTATCGTTTCGTTTGCTGCACCCGGTTGACGGATGTGCGGTCAGTCGGTCTGGAATGAAGGTGCCCTTCCACCCAGACCTTCGCATGCGCGACAAACGGCCAGCGATTGCCCAACCCGCTCAGATTGGCATCCAGAACCCTACGAAGATGCCCCAAGGCCCTTCGCTGTGTCAGCCCGACGATTAAGTGAGTAGGAGTAAAATAGGGAAGACTAGACGTCTTCTCTTGTTTGACTTGACGCATCGTATGGCAATTTTGGCGCAACGTCAATTCTGTCTTGCGGGCTGTTGTTAAGGGCCAACCGCAATATGCCTAGGCGATTACTGCCAGCAATACTTGTTGATCCGGCTAGCTCATTGATTTCCAACCGTTCTTTGAACTACTAACGTCAATTGCCACGCGACAAATCTTGACGCCGGCAATCGTGTGGGGGCAATCGCCCAATGTTTCGATGCAGCGATCGATCCCTCGCATATGGACCAGCCAGCGCGCAGCGTCACCGGCCGCGCCAAGAGGCGTCAATTGGCGGCCTTCGCCGAGGCCGGGCGCATCGGCCTCATCGAGGAGCCGAATGTCGCCTATCACCTCAACGGGCTATTACGGCTGCTCCACCATTTCGGCATGACCGACAGCGCGCCGGCGAAGACGCGCGAGGCACAAATCATCACTCGCTATCATTGGATCCCGGCACCGGTCGACGGCTTCTTCCGCTATCACGTCGAGCCCGGCCAGAAGGTGGCCGAAGGCCAGCTCCTGGCCACGGCCGAGAACACCTATGGCGAGGAGATCGGCAGGGTCTCGGCGCCCGAGGAAGGCTACATATTGTGGCGGATCACCCATGCCCTCTCACCTAGGGACAGCTTCATCGTGGGGCTGGGGACAAAGACCTGATCACCAAGGGTTTGATTTCCGCTTAGCGCTTTCTAATGTCAAAATGGGCCCCGAGCGGGTAAGCTCCGGCCATAGTCTGATTAGGTCCCAAAATGAGTTTGCCCATGCCCCCCTTTGCAAATGTGAGAAACCTTCTGATCGCTCTCGTCATTGGCTGTGTCGGCCTTTCTGGCTTGCCGGTCGTGGCGCAGCAGGCAAATGTGCGAGTCCAAGGAACCGTCGAAAGTCTCGACAGCAAAGTGCTGCACCTGCGCGGTCCCAAGGGCCGTGAGGTTTCGGTAGCGCTGGATTCCGAGACGGCGGTCTTCATCAGACAGCCATCGAGCCTCGACGCGATCAAGGTCGGCGACTACGTCGCTTCGGCTGCGGTCAAAGGAGCTGACGGGAAGCTTCGCTCAAAGGAGCTGCGCATATTCCCCGAGGCGCTACGCGGTCTGGGCGAGGGGCAGCGGCCGATGAAGGCGGCCGATACGCTCATGACGAATGCATCGGTTTCCAAGGTTGTGGCCGCGCCGGAAGGCCGGGTCGTTAAGGTCGAATACAAGGGTGGGACAGCCGAGCTTATCGTGGGTCCGGAAGTCCCCATCACAGCCCTGGTTGCCGCCGATATGGGCGCCCTGAAGTCTGGCGCGAAGGTGTTCATATTGGGCACGAAGGCTCAGGATGGAACCGTCCAAGCCAAGAGAATACTGACGGTGGATTGAGATGCATGGCCCCCAAACGGGGTCCAGTGTCGCGCCTCACACGTCATCCTTGTGGACGTGCAGGAACCGGGCGATCTGCTGCTTGAGCTGGAACTGCCGGGCGGGATCGCTCATCGACGCCGCATCCATGAAGAGGCTGCGCTGAATATCGGTCGGAAGATCGTTCCACTGCATGATCACCGCCGCACCCAGACATTTGAGGATGCGCTCCTCTTCCTTGCGCAGCGTGGTATCGGGCGCCGAACCTATGGCGCCGCCTTCATTGTCCCAACGCCCCAGAGCCTTCGCCAGATCGTAGAAATTCCGCGTTCCGCTTTTTGCCTCGGCCATGACGCCAGTCTAGCGCGAACCCGGCTCGCCTCCAACTGGACCGCGAGAGATATTTTGGAAGGCAAGGCCTTGGTACAGGGTCAAGATCCGGCCCCCTCGGCGATCTTCTCATCGGCACGCTCGCCCTCCCAATAATCGAGCCCCTCTCCGTGCCGCATGACGCTGCCATCAAGCCCGCGGATCAAAATCTTGCCGGAGTCGGGATAGACACAGACGTCATGCAGCTCGCGGTCGCCGATGATGATGAAGAGGAACGGCGCGTCTGTCTCATTGACCAGGCAATGGCCGGCGCGCTGCCCCGCCGGGAAGGCGACATAGTCGCCGGCCTTGATAGGATGGCGTTTGTCGCCAAGGCGCAGCGTTGCCTCTCCGGCGAGCGCCACGATGTGCTCCTCCTCGAACAGATGATAGTGGAAGGGAGCCGATTGCTTGCCGGGCGGCAATTCCTCATAGGCAATGCCGATCGTGCGGCCTTCACCGCGCGTATCGGACAAGACACGATAGCGGCTGCCATATCTCACTCCCTGGGTCCATTCCTTCCAGGGCAGTTTTTCGATCGCAACCGGGCCTTTCGCTTCTCCGACATCGGGACATGACGCATCTCCTTCGGCTTGCACCAGCCTAGCATGCAGGCGCGTCACCGAGAAAAGTGAGCACCGGTTAGCCGTAACGTCAAATATGGGATTCAGCGAAACCCGCAGCGACAGCGCGTTCCAACCGTGCTCGGACAGAGCCCTCCGCCTCGGTTCACTTCCACACGCCTTGTGCAAGCCGGAGGAAATTGCCGCCGAGAATTCCGCGTATATCCTCCTCCTTGTAGCCGCGGTCGAGCAGCGCCTGGGTCAAGCGGGGGAAAGATTCAGGTGGCAGGCAATCTGTCCCCGTCCCCGGGTACTGGCTCGCCGGCCAGTAGGCACGATTGTCCGGTACGAAATGCCCGGTCGTGTTCAGTTCGAGCACTGAATCCATGCCGATTCCGACATGATCCGCGCCGACAAGCGCCACCATGTGGTCAATGTGCTGGACCAGGCCGTCCGTGGTCGCGCCGTCGGCCCCGATAAAAAGCCCGATTCCCGTCACGCCGACAACTCCGCCCGCCGACGCGCATGCGCGGATCTGCTCGTCTCTTATGTTCCGCTCGTGGTCGCGAAGTGACCGGGCGTTTGAATGCGAGAAGATGACCGGCGAGGCGGATGCCTGCATCGCGTCCATGGCGGTCCTTGCGCTGCAATGCGTGCAGTCGATGATCATCCCGACACGATTCATTTCCCTGACGACGTCGCGGCCAAAGGCGGTGAGACCGATGTCCTCGTCATGACACCCGCCACCGGCCAGATTGTTGCGATTATACGCGAACAGCATCTGGCGGACTCCCAGCTCGTAAAACACCTCGACCATTCCGGCATCACCATTCAGGGCATCCGTTCCTTCAAGATCGAAGGCAATGGCAAGCTTCGATTCCTGCTTGGCGCGAAGGATGTCATGGGTGGTGCGGACAAGAACAAAACGATCACTGCGATCCCTGATCTGCCGGCGATAGGATGAAATCGCCTCGATCGCCAGCCCGCTCCACGGCGGAACATCGAAGGCGACATTGACCGAAACGAAATCCACGCCGGACGCGCACCACCGCTCCAGGTCCGGCGCATGCCCGCGTTCGTAAGCCATGCCGGCGTGGGCATCCCAGACCAGCGCATCGCCATGCAGGCGGGCCGCCCTTTCGCTCACATCCCAACCAAGGGCGCTGGTCATGACCCGGCAAACCACCAGCGTTCAAGCAAGCGACCGCCATCCGTGCCGAAATTCGAATTGAGCTTGCCGTGCGCGACCTTCTTGGAGTGGGCTTCCACGACATTCGGGAACATCAGCAGGATCAAACCTCCGTCATCATGGATGATCTGCTGAGCCTCGGCATAGAGCGCCGCGCGCTTGACCTCATCCGTCTCGGGCCGGGCGGCACGCACCAGCTCGTTGAAGCGCGGATTTTTCCAAGACGTGTCATTCCAGGCGGCATCCTCAGTGTACTGCGCTGTGAAAGCATAGTCGCAGGTCGGTCTACCACCCCAGTAGGACATGCAGAAAGCCTTCTTCATCCAGATACTGTCCCAATACGCGTCGCTTGCCTCCTTGATGACATTGATCTCGATGCCCGTCTTCCGCGCCTGTTCCTGCATCAGGATCGCGGTATCCACAGCGGTCGGAAAAGCCGCTTCGGACGTCGAGAAATCCACATTCAACGTCGACAGGCCCGCCTTTTTCAGATGGAATTTGACCCTGTCCGGATCCTGTCTGTAAACCGGCTCGGGATTGATGGCAAACTTGGTGTTGGGCGCAATCGGGTTGTCGTTGCCGGCAATGCCGTAGCCAAAAACCGCCTTGCGAACGAGATCGTCGCGGTCAAGTGACCATTTGAGAGCAAGGCGCACATCCACATTGTCGAAGGGCGGCACTGTTACGTTCATCAGTGCATGATACTGGAAGGAAGTGGTGATATTGTCGATCTCGATCGTCGTATTTCGCTTGAGAAGGTCGAGAGTCTTCAGATCGCAACGATCCATGAAGTGGACATCGCCGGTCGTCAGCGCATTGCTGCGGGCGGTCACATCAACGACGGACAGTATTGTCACGTCATCGAAGTAGGGCATGTCCGGCTTGTGATAGTTGGGATTTCTCTCCCCCACGGCCTGCATGCCGGACTGGAAGGACTTGAGGATGAAGGGGCCCGCCCCCACGCCTTTTTCCCACTCAATTCCGCCACCTTGCTTGGCCGGCGATATCGGCAAGTGATAGTCCGACATCACATAGGGAAAATCGGCGTTGCCCGATTTCAGGGTGAAAATCACGGTCTCAGGCCCGTCAGCCGCGACGTCGGCAATTCCCGCCAGCACTCCCTTGGCGCCCGACTTCGAATTCGCCCCCCGATGATAGTTGATCGTCTCGACGACATCGCGCGAGGTGAGCGACTTGCCATTGTGAAAAGTGAGTCCCCTCCTCACCTTGAATATCCACCTGGTCGATCCCTTGTCGGATTCGATGCTCTCGGCAAGATTGGGGCGTATGGCGTTCTCCTGGTCGATTTCGACGAGACAGGCGCCGAAGAAGGCCTGGCCGAACAGAAATGTGAAGGCATTGTTCCAGGTCGCCGGATCGAGAGAATCGGTGGTCGAGCCATCGCCGATGCCCGCCCTGAATGACCCGCCCCTCTTCGGTTGAGCCCGGGCAGTCGATGCGAACAGTTGCTCCGCCATTGCCGCGGTCAGGCCGGCCGCCATGCCGAACTGGATGAATTCGCGGCGATTGAGCCTGGCGCGCGTCGCCTGTTCGGCGATCAGCCGCCCATTCGATTTTCGATCGATCATTGGGTTTCTCCCCTCGTCTTTTCGAGTTTGCAGGCCATATATCAAACTTGATCGGCCCTGCCCCGCGCGGCATTCTCGGTTTTGTCAGAATCTTGCGCCAATCCGCGACCCCGCTCGATCGACAGGGGAGAGTGCGTCTGGCCACGTCTGATGCCGAAGGGTAAGCTTGAAGAGTAGCGTCATCTGGAGCGGATGGTGTCATTCGAAATCGATTGTCCCCGATCGACCTTCTCAGGCAACGGCCGCAGCGCCTTGCGCGCGGGAGAGATGCTGGGGGACGGTCTGGCGGTCGCTTTCTGGGTGACGGATGAGACCGAGAGGCTGAGCTACGTCTTTCACAACCATCTCAAGCTCTCGTTTGGCTTTGCCGAGAATGGCAGTGTCAGCCGATATGGCAGCGGTTTGCACAATCTCGATGGCGCGTCCTTCTGTATCGCTCCGCCGGGCGTGACGACGGACTGGCGGATAGCCAGGAGATCGAAGGCTTTCCACCTCTATTTTCACCGGTCCATGCTCCACCGGGCGATCGTCAACGGCCTGGAGCGCGACACCTCGCAGGTCGAGATACCGGAGCGCATCTTCTTCGAAGACGAGCGCCTCTCCTGGCATATCCACTCGACCTTTCTCAACGGCGGCTGGGGCGAGCCTGCACATCGTCTCGCCCTGACATCGGCGGGCTACGTTGCCCTTGATCATCTTCTTGCGCATTACAGCACCGTCACTCGCAGAAATCCGGTGAAAGGAGGCCTCACGCCTTCGGCGCTCAGACGAGTGAACGAATTCGTGCGCGCTCATCTCGAGGCACCGCTCACGATCTCGGATATCGCGAACATCGTCGGGCTCAGCGAGTTTCATTTTGCCAGGATGTTCAAGCAGTCGACGGGTGAAAGCCCGCATTCCTATGTACTCAGGCAGCGGGTAGATCTCGCCAAGCAGCTCCTGGTTGCGAACCAGATGCGGCTGGCGGAGATCGCCAGGGCTTGCGGGTATTCGAGCCAGAGCCACTTCTCCGCCCAGTTCCGCAATTTCACCAGCGTGACGCCGAAGCGCTATCGCGCGATGCATGTCGGCGGCAAGCTCACGCGCGGTGCGCTATGCCAGGTAGCGCCGCTGCAAATGGTTGATGAAATATTCAGCCTTCAATGACGAGCCCGTCGCGCGCTCGAGAAGCTCGGGCGTCGACCACAGCGAGGCCTGCGACCAGATATGCTCGCGTCGCCAGTCATTGAGCCCGACCAGGCGGCCGTTGCGCACGTCCTCGCGCACCGCAGGCTGTTCCCTTTCGAGCGCCGCCCAAAGCTGTGCCGCAACCAGCGCGCCCAGCGTGTAGCTCGGGAAATAGCCGAAGGCGCCCGAGGGCCAGTGCACATCCTGCATCGGACCGTCCTTGGCATTGTCGATCGTCGCGAGCCCCAGATAGTCCCTCATCTTGGCATCCCAGACTTCCGGAATATCCTTAGGCGCGAGCTTGCCCGAGACCAGGTCCTGCTCCATCTCGAAACGCAGGATCACATGCAAGGGATAGGTCGCTTCATCGGCATCGACGCGGATGAGTCCCCGCTCGATGTGATGCACATGAGCCAGCATGTCCTCAAGATCCCAGCCGGCGATCGCCTGATCGCCCAGATGCTGGCGGACGATCGGCATCGCCCATTCCCAGAATTCCGCGCTTCTGGCGACCTGCATCTCGACGAAGAGACTTTGGCTTTCATGCATGGCCATGCCGCGGGCCTTGCCGAGCGGCAAATGCGACCACGCCGCGGGCAGACCCTGCTCATAGAGCCCGTGCCCGGTCTCATGCAGTATGCCCATCAGCGCCGACAGAAACTCGCCCGTGACATAACGGGTCGTCATGCGCACGTCGCTCGGCACACCGCCGCAGAAGGGATGATGCGAAATGTCGAGCCGGCCATGGGCGAAATCGAAGCCCAGGGCCTCCATCATCGCATGCCCCAAGGCCTTCTGCCGGTCGACCGGAAACGGCGCGTTGAAAGGCTTCAGCGGCCGCTGCTTGAGCTTCTCCTCCTGCCGGGCCATGGCTTCCGGGATGAAGCCTTTGAGGAAGCGTTTCAGCTCGGCGAAGACGGGAGCAATGTCGCGGACGCGGTTGCCCGGATCATATTGCTCCATCAGGGCGTCATAGGGATCGAGCCCCAGGACCTTGGCGCGCAGCTCCGCCTCCTCGCGCATGGTGGCGACGACGCCCTCGAAGGCGGGGAGGAACGCGGCCCAATCCCCCTTCGGCCGCAATTCGCGCCAGAGCTGCTCGCAGCGGACCTTGGCGGCAACCTGCCTGCGCACGAAATCGGAGGAAAGGCAGGTCAGGTTCGTATAAAGGCGCCTGAACTCCCGCAAGCTGGCCCTGCGCGTGGCATCCTGGGCCTCGCTTTCCGCCGCATCGAGCCAGCCCGCGACCTCGGGCGCCGCGGCGAGATCGTGATAAAGGCCTGCCAGCATGGCCATGGCCTCGGCGCGCTTCTCGCCGCCGCCGACCGGCATCTGCACGGCTTCGTCGACGCTCAGCATCGACTGGGCATGCTCCAGCGCTTCGAGCTTCCGTCCGAGATCTTCGAGTTTCGCAAATGACATGGTTTTTCCGCAGAAGCGAGGGGGCAGTCATGTTTCATGTCACAAAGGTGGCCAGACGGGAAGATTAAACATACACGAGCGCTCTGTGTTCGATTTGCGGCGGTTCCAGTATGATCGCGGCCGAGTTACCCCATGAGGACTTCCCATGGTGATACCGATCGATTGGATGCCCGACGTTCCCATGCAGCGCATTATCTGCCACTGGACGGCGGGCACGCATGAGGCGAGCGAGGGCGACAGGCAGGCCTATCATTTCCTGATCGAGGGAAGTGGAAGGCTCGTCAGGGGCACACCGTCAGTCGCCGCCAATTCGGGCCGGCGGGTGAAGCCGGGCTACGCCGCGCACACGCTCAACTGCAACCAGGGCTCGATCGGCATCTCGCTCTGCTGCATGGGAGGGGCCGAGCAGCAGCCGTTCCGCCCCGGCGCTTATCCGATGACGCGGGCGCAGTGGGAGACGCTCGCCGTAGCGGTCGCCGAGCTCAGCAGGCGCTATCGCATCAAGGTAACGCGGCGAACGATCCTTTCCCATGCCGAAGTGGAAAGCGTGCTCGGCATCGAGCAGAAAGGCAAATGGGACATCTCGGGCCTGGCTTTCGATCCCTCGGCTTCGGGCGCCGCCCAATGCGGCGACAGGCTGCGGCGCGAGGTGACGGCGGCCATGAGCGGAGCCCCATTGCCCGACATCCGGCCGGTGAGCCCGGACGTCGAGCAATTGATAGAGCAATTCGGGGAAATGATCGGCCGGGCGATCGCCCAGGGCCTCAGCGCGCTCATTCGCGCGCTCGGCAAAAGATTCCGATCCTGACATTTCGGCTGCGCTGCAATATGAGTTGCGGATTCCGGGAGACTATCCCTTGATCCAGTTGTCCCCATCTTCGAGCCACTGCAGACGGAAAGGCGAAACTATAAAAGTTTCTCCGTTATTGTCCTGTTTCCATGCAATCATGATATTTCCGTCCATGCCGATCTCATCGCCTGGCAGGCCCGCAACGAATGGGCCCGAGTCTGGACGAATGTCCCCTTCCCAACCGACCTTCCGTGCCAACTTAAATGCGGCTTTCTTTAGATCTTGGTACTCGACGTCGTTGCGCTGGGCATCGGGACCCCAAGAATAGACCTTCTTCACCGGTGTCAAATATTCATCTTCGGTCAGCCATCCGTCCCAAAAATCGATAGGCCCACGAGCGTATGCAAACATGCCGTCGTTCCTTCTGTTGGTGGTGGTGGTGACGATGTCATCGTAGTTGCCCACCCCTATCTCATTGATTTATCGATGAGGAAAGGAATGAACACCCTCGTTTCGTTCCGAATAGGTTCGCGTCAATCTGGGGCGTTTCTGGGGCTAATTGGGGACATGTTGCCAAGTTCGACGGCCCTCTCTCGCATCGCTGGCAGTTGGAAGCCTTAAACTTCATTGTGACCGGATCCGCTTTCCGGCGCTCTCAAACCGACTGTTTGCCCTGAACGTCTCCCAAACCGCCGTCGCCTTGATGGCGGCAATGAACCGCCATTAACCGTCCCCGATGTAGTCCCCACGCTGCAAGACAAGTAAGACTGGATGGTGCCCTGTTCCGGCGAGGCAATTCACCTGATACGTTTCCCCGGGCAGGCCGCCGAATCGAGGAGCTATCATTGACTTCGCTTGAATCTTATCTCACTGGCGACATTTTGCGTGATCGCGCAGATATCGATGCCATTGAAATTACCGTTCGTGAGACGGCGACAACCATCACCGCTACATTTATGGAGACCCATTGGCCTTACGAGGTAAAGCGAGGCAGCCAACTCAGCAAGCCGAAAGTGTTATCGGAAAGCACGACCGCAATGATGATCCGTGCGATCGATCTGATCCTGAACATTGCAGGCGAAAAGTCGAAGAACCCAAGCTATGCATTCGATCTAGACGACAAGATTGTTGATGGGCTGCAAACCAACAGGAAAGCAGCGTTCGGTGCATTGTTGGGGAGCTTGACGAAGGGAAGCAACATAGACGCACAATCCAAAACATACGGCCGAAATGATCCACTGACTCTTTCATTCCTAGCTGAGATTAGAGCCGACGACGAGCCGCTATCTGCCTTTCTGAAAAAGGTACTGCAGCATCCAGCAGCCGATTCCAAGCCGAACGGCCAGTTTTTCGATTATAAAGCAAAGCGCGGGGACCGTGTTAAGTTTGAACGCTCAGTACCTTTGTCAAACGCGTTTATTCCCCTTCGGTTTCTAAGAACGTGTCGGCTGATGGGCGTGGTACCTCCTGATGGTGACGGAGGATATTTGCGCTATTTCGAAAGTACATTGCACGATCAGCTTTCATTCATTTCAATTCCCGATAGCCGGTTTGATCCGGCTGAGCTCGCTTTCTGTCTCGAAGGAATGCTGCTCTGTGCCAAGTCATCCGTTGACCCGGCACTCTTTTCGCGAGTGCTGGATGTACTCAAGGCTGCCCAAGAGAGCAGTGCACATTGGAGGCCGACAAAGCCGTTCTTGAAGAATGAGCGCGGGTTGGTGTTGTTCCCTCTAAGCGTGGAGGCGGCAAACGCGATACTGCGATCGTGTCTAATCCTGGAGGAAGACAGTCGGTTCGAGCGGTCGGCAGGTGAAGTCGTTCGGTTGCTGAGGCGTTTTTGGGAATGGCTCAGCGCACGTCGCGTCAGCTTTCGCATAGGAGACGGACCCGAGCTTGCGGGCTGGCACTCCGAGCACGTCGCAGACGCCGACACTATCCAACTCTGGGACACAGCTCAAGTCGTCGATTTCTTGCTCCAATATCGTCGCCGCCTCCGTAGGTATGTCGCCCACACGACTCTTCGGCTAGCCCGGTTTAGTCATCGAAGTCCCATTAAACCGAAGCAGCCTTGGAAACAGGAAACTCGCGAAGTCCAGAAGTTGGAAACGCCCAAAGAGCCCTCAACAGTAGTTAAGGAGTTCGAACCGGTAACGTCTCTTGGTGCTTCGTTCGAAACGTATCGCCGAATAGGAGAAGACTTCGTTGAAAGATGGCTGAAGGAAGATCGTGAAAACTGTTCGATGCTTCTCTACGGACCGCCCGGCACTGGCAAGACCAGTGTCGCCGAAAACATCGCCGATGCACTCCGATTCCCTTTGATTACGATTACGGTTAGCGACTTCTTGGCTGAAGGCGGTGGCGCTGTCGAAGCACGGGCCAAAATGATCTTCGAGGTTTTGGATGCCCAAGCAGACTGCGTCGTGTTGTTTGATGAGATCGATGAACTCATTCTGGACCGAAGTTCTGCTCGGCACAGCGCGCAGGAAACTGTCTTCAAATTCATGACGCCTGGAATGTTGACCAAGCTCAACAATCTTCGTCAGAAGAAAAGAATCATCTTCATTCTCGCGACCAATTATGCCTACAGGATAGATCCAGCCATTCGCCGGACAGGCAGGATCGACCAAAACTACCTGTTGCTCCCACTTGATGCTGGGGCCCGCAAACAAAAGCTTTGTGGTTTCTTGAAGAAGAGGATTGCTCCGGAAGAGCTACCTGCTTTTGAGGAAAAGTTGGAAGACCTCTCTCGGGCCGCGCTGTTCTTGGGATATAAGGACATTGAAGCAGCAGTAGCCAAGGTTTCTCGGCAAGCAGCCTTTGACCCGAACTTGCTAGAGGTTACCCTGAGAAACTTTGCTCGAACTACGTCCCTCGAGTTCTATCGAGGTGGTTTCTCTGAGGTCGACGATCCGGAATGGCTGAAAATGGAGTTTTTGCCTTTGGTACAGATGGCAGTGAACGAAGGGTCGGGCTCTGAGCAGTTGCCTGCTGAACTCCAAAATAAGAAGAAAAAGCCGGTATTTGAGAGCGTGGATGAAATGCGAAACGAGGCAAGAAAATTGACCGAGAGAGGATTGTCTTGAAGGCAGGCCGGGCAATTAAAATAAGACAACAGTCGCAAAATATTCGGCAAATCTGGAGGTCAGCGCTCGGAACTCGCCGCGTTGCTTACCTTGGGGGACCGATCACAAGCGGCATGCGCTTTGTCGACTGGTATGAGCGAACTGGCTGCCACCTGAGTCCTTCTTCATTGCGATACAAGAGGGAGCATCGTTCTAATGTTGTCGAGCCGAATGAGACTGACCTTAAAGCGACTGCAGAGCTACTCAGGATGCGTGATGGTGAAATCGTAGTCGAGCCTGCGAGCCTCGTCGTTAAGAGTTGGAAACAGAGCGATTACGTTGAGCTTTGGGAAGGATTTATCGCGGATCACGCAAGCCGAGTGATATTTATGCCCGGTTGGGAATATAGCGCGGGCTGTGCGGCTGAGTTCTGTCGTGCGCAACTTGAGCGCATCCCCACTGCGACTATTGAGGGTGTGCCAATAATCGCAGTCGAGGGCGTTGCCGCATTGAAGCGGGCGTTGTCAAGAATAGAGGCGATGACGCCTCTACCCCGGCAAATGCTAGAGGCGTTGCGTACTGCCTGTACCAGATTAGAGGCCGTCGTTGGCCCTGCAACGATTCATATAGGAAGCTCGGAAAATTCAGTGCGTAAAGATGCGTCGCTGGATCGCTTGGCCGAGTTAATCAACGTCGCCCAATTTGTGAGTTTCGAGCCCCAAGCCCGGCGACCAAAGCAATCCTATTCTCGAATTCTTGGAGAAGAGCCCAATTTTAAATTCAGGGATTTGCGCCAGGCTGCAGAGGTCTTGCTTACAAGGAGCGCCGAGACTTCTGTTAATGTTAGAAGTTTTACGCTAGGTAGCCCGCTGAGTCGGGAGTTCATATACGGTCTCAAGTCCGTCGACGAAATTATCTCTTCGGTAGAGCGGTTGACGAACGAGGGACTCAACACGATTCTTAATGAGACCGTCGATATTAATGATGGGGGCGTCTCAGGTGTGCTCTTAGGAAATGTCATCGAATTCGCCCCGGATGATACACCTAGGGCAGTCGAAAAAGCGGGAATCGCATCGCTTCCGAGTGGCTGGGGCCGCCGTCTACTCGCCTCAGTCTATGGATTCGAACCAGACCTTACGGTGCCGAGCAATACTAGACTTGAATTTAGCATTCACCCAAAACCACGAGGGTGGCGGCATACCCAAACCCTTGGTTGGGAGATTGCCGAGGCAACAACGCTGGGCTTACCAGCCACCATCCATTGGCCCAACCGGTTTAGTCGAATGATCGGAGATAAGGTTTTTGGCCTCTTAGTGGCCCATCATATCGGACTGCCAGTTCCTCGGAGCACGGTAGTCAGTCGGAGGGTGGCACCATTTAGCTTCGGTCAGCCCACTGGAACAAATGAGATATGGTTTCGCACGGCTCCAACTGACCAGGTGCCAGGCAAATACACCACTATGCGGGGTTGGACCGATCCCTTTAAGATTCTTGCAAGCGAAGACCCGGATCACGCAACGATCGCATCGGTGATCGCTCAGGCCGGTGTTCGCCCGGCATTTTCTGGCGCTTCGATAATTGCACGAACTGGAGAGATCGTGACTGAGGGAGTGCATGGATCGGGTATTGAGTTTATGCTCGGTAACGCCCGCCCCGAAGAGTTAGGCCAGTCAGTATTGGCCGATATAAGCGCGATCCACACTTTAGCGTCAGAACTTGGTGCGGTTCGGTTTGAGTGGGTCCATGATGGTAACAAGGCTTGGGTCGTGCAATTGCACAAAGGCGCAACGATTAGTGAGCCAGGCATCCTTGTTCCGGGCAATGCGTCACAGTGGATTTCGTTCAACGTTGCGAGCGGCCTCCCCGCGTTGCGAGAGGTCCTGGCAAATCTAAAGGCAGACAGCGGGCTCCTGCTTTCCGGAGAGGTGGGTCTCACAAGTCACATAGCAGACGTAATTCGCAAGGCACGGGTACCTGCGCGGATGGCCCCACGCTAGTGGATTGGCATGAAAGCCCCTCCTCTGATACATTTCGCCCCGATCAGCGCCTGCAATGGTAGGCTGCATGATGGACGTTTATGGCCATTACCATGCTATCATCAGTGCGTTGGTTTCTGGGGCGAGAGGCTAAATCACTGAATTCCCGGAAGGTGACAAAGGGGAGAGATCAGTGAAGCGGATCAATGCTTTGAGAAATGGTGGGCGGTACATGGATCGAACATGTGACCCCTACGATGTCAACGTAGTGGTCACCACATAAACAGGCGGCGCCTCACAGAAGGACTGCAAATGTCGCTTTCCTGTCGCCGATCTGTCGTCTAATGTCGCCTTCCTGTCGCCATGCCGTCGCTGGCCTATCATTAGCAAGTCGTCGGCGCACTTTTGGGGGAGATGCGATGTTGGAGCCATCAAGTGGAGGCCAAGTATGGCACTTGATGGTGAAAAGCTCAGGAAAATCCGGATGGCAAAGGGCATTTCGCAAGAGAAATTGGCCCTTATGTGTAATGTGAACAAGCGCACGATCCAGAGGGCTGAAAAGAGTGCGCCGATTGCCCTCGAAACCGCTGCCTTTATTGCTGAAGTGGTACAAGTTCCGCCAATTGCCCTTCGTGCTAAGCAGATAGAACTTTTCGAGCCGACGGTTAAGGCATGGAATGATGTCGTTCTGATTCCGGTTACTTCTGGACGTAGAATCGTCGACGTAATCCGCTCCAGCTTTGAAGCGGAGATCACCTTCGATGTCGGCACATGACAATCTAAGAACGCTAGCAGAACTCGCGGGGCTGCTTGAACCGTTCAAACCCAATCCCTGGGAAGTGGAAATCGCGATTGTCGTGATTAGCGACTCATCATCGTCGCATCTCATTCGCAAGCCTGATGACGTGCACAACGATAAAATGCCGTTCTAGACGTTATGACTCTAGGGCTTGTTTCGCATGGGTCATGGGGCCGCCTCTTGACATTGTGGGCCAGAGCGTGATTTGGAAAATATCAGAGTTGGAAATGTGCCCGGAGCAACCGCTGCCGGGCACATTGCTGAGGTAACTCCCCGTCTTAGCTCTCGCAAAGGTGCGGAAGCTTCCCCCCGCACCTCCCCGAAAAAGGAACCGTCACATGACCAGCACGCTTTGCCAGAGCGCTGCACTCGGCCGCATCATCGCGCCATGGGTGGTGAAGATCGCCGCGCTCTTCGGCATCATCGTCAAAACCATCCTGTCGATGGTGGAAAATGTAGGCAGCAGCTTGCCGGAAAGCCGGGTGTCCGGGCTTGCCTGGCGCGATATGGCCATGCTTGTCCCGCCCGGCCTCGTTGACGCTGCCGGATGCATGCTCCTTAGCGACCTCGCGGCGGCAGCGGCGCGGATCACCGAAGTCCGGGGGTCGATTGCGACGTCTTCCTGTCCGCAGCCCAATTCCGGGGAAAGGCCAAAGGTTTCGAATATCCCTAAGGCTCGCCATAAAGGAAGGGGGCAGCCGCATGCCCCCACGTAAGAGAAAGGTCGGAAAGCATCATCAGCGCAGGTACGGAACACCAGGTATCTGCTTCAGGCATACAAGAAAGGCCGGGCAAATCGCCCGGCCGTTCCCGTCTCGATTTGACTTCGGATCAGTGCGCAAGCACGGCCAACAGCAGCAGCGCCACGATGTTGGTGATCTTGATCATCGGGTTGACGGCGGGGCCCGCCGTGTCCTTGTAGGGATCGCCGACGGTGTCGCCGGTAACGGATGCCTTGTGGGCTTCCGAACCCTTGAAGTGCTTCTGGCCCTTCGAGTCGGTAAAACCGTCCTCGAAGGACTTCTTGGCATTGTCCCAGGCGCCGCCGCCCGCCGTCATCGAGATGGCGACGAAGAGGCCGGTGACGATGACGCCCATCAGCATGGCACCCAGTGCCGCGAAGCCCGCGGCCTTGTCGGCAATGGCCCAGATCACCAGGAAGACGACGATCGGCGACAGCACCGGCAGCAGCGAAGGAACGATCATCTCCTTGATCGCGGCCTTGGTCAGCATGTCGACGGCGCGGCCGTAATCCGGCTTCTCCGTGCCCTTCATGATGCCCGGCTTCTCCTTGAACTGGCGGCGAACCTCGACCACCACGGCCTGCGCCGCGCGGCCGACCGCCGTCATGGAGATGCCGCCGAAGAGATAAGGCAGCAAGCCGCCAAAGATCAGGCCGACCACGACATAGGGGTTCGACAGATCGAAGGTGACATGGACGCCCTCGAAGAAGCTTCCCGGCGTCGCATTGGCCGCGAAGAACTTGAGGTCCTGGGTATAGGCGGCGAACAGCACCAGGGCGCCCAAGCCCGCCGAACCGATGGCATAGCCCTTGGTGACGGCCTTGGTGGTGTTGCCCACGGCATCGAGCGCGTCGGTATTGTGACGCACTTCCTTGGGCAGGCCCGCCATCTCGGCGATGCCGCCGGCATTGTCGGTGACGGGGCCGAAGGCATCGAGCGCCACCACCACGCCGGCAAGCGCCAGCATCGTGGTCACCGCGACCGCGATGCCGAAGAGGCCGGCGAGATTGAAGGTGACGATGATGCCGCCGATGATGACAAGCGCCGGCAGCGCCGTCGATTCAAGCGACACCGCGAGGCCCTGGATGACGTTGGTGCCGTGGCCGGTGATCGAAGCTTCGGCGATGGAATTCACCGGGCGCTTTCCCGTGCCCGTATAATATTCGGTGATCCAGATGATGAGGCCGGTGATGACGAGGCCCGTCAGGCC